>Ga0307517_10013652_pt1 | contig 11009 bp, 14 predicted proteins | sample 23_EM_MG_FD_194515 | JGI IMG/M metagenome (GOLD analysis project Ga0307517, IMG submission 194515) | Populus trichocarpa ectomycorrhiza microbial communities from riparian zone in the Pacific Northwest, United States - 23_EM | ecosystem: Host-associated > Plants > Roots > Unclassified | place... | reverse complement strand
CAATTAGTTAACAAGTCATGACCCGGGTTTCCTACCTAAGGGTCAGCATTCCAATAAATAAATGAAGTTTGCATTTAAGAACCCCGAGGAAATATTACAACTTGAAAGCCTCTGACTAGGTCCTATCGCAAAAGTATTAAATGCCAGAATGAAATCGAAATGATCAAACAGCGCGAGAGTGAATGGTGACGGCTGCATTCTGATATCCCTTCTTGTGAATACTAAATAAGTTTTGGAAAAGATGAGTAACGGACATCATGATGATAAACATTTGGTCGAAGACTTACCGGCTGCTTTGTTCACGCACTGGGATAGGCTTACCCTGCCACATCACCACACCTGCGCTGGGCTGACCAGAGGTCGATGCATCGTCATGGGTCGGTTTCTTGAATCCCAGCGCGTCGTAACTGTGGTTCGAAGTCAGAGATGGTGAATGGAGCACCTTCTTGTGGAGTAAGTAGAAGCTCAACAAATCGAGAATGGCTCTAAAGGCATGATGTGAATCTGTGCGCATACAACATCCTACAATAATTCAGACGTACCTTGGTCCAGACTAGAATCAGAACAGGAGGACCATAGCGCAGCGCCTCATTCTTGGCCTCGTCATCTGAATCTGAGATAGAGATATGGCTAGCGACATCATTGACCGATGCCTCGGGCACAGATTCACTGATAGATACTGGGCATTGCGCATGGTTTGAAGAAACCATAACGGAAAGGCGGCGCAGAGTGACAGGCTGTGGCGCCGGGGTCTCATTGGGATCGTCCTCAGAATATGTGTCTGATTGCAAAGGAGGCGACGCAGCAAGGTCTTGGAGTACCCGACGTAATGGCTGATGCCGGCGAGCTGAATTTTCCGGAGTGGGCAGTGTACTGACTTGAGTTTCTGTGTAGAATCGATTGTAGAGACGCATGTAGTACTGGGATGAGCGAATGGATGCCTGGAACGCCTTTCGGCGCTTACTGGCATTAAGCTGCAAAGCATTGCGGGGCTTGGGCCTGACTTCCTCACGAACAAGGAGCCACTGACCAAGCTCTTCGTTATCGATAAGCATTTCTTCTGCGACACGATTTGAGATCCATTTGAACCCTTTGTTGGGAAGCGTGCGCTAAATCCAGTATCAGAAACCTCAATCAAACTCGTTTACAATCTCGAACAAGATACGCACCACTTTATAGAATCGACCAGCATCTCGGTAATCCTTCAGTCCATGAGCCATGAGAGGGCCGATGAATGGAGTCTTGACTTGATGTGTACAGGGAGGAACCAGTTCCTCAACTAGATCACGGATACGGCTGTTGACGAATTTGAGAGCCTCCGGCTTTGTAAGATCATCAAGCTCTGCTATGGCATCAGCTAATCGTCCTAGCCTGAAGCCATCCGTTTGGGCATGGGGAGGAGACTGAGACCGACGAGGAGTAGAAGGGATGGTAGACCCGGGAGCAGTGTTATGGGAGCGAGTAGCAGGCATGGCGGCAGATTCAGACTCCCCAACGTTAGGAATTCCAATGCATTTCAAGGCCAATTTGCGAAGGACCGGCAGGACTGAGCGCTCCTCCAGTCAATATAATTGAACAAACAAAAAGCTTAGTTGTGAAGGGCATAATAGAGACTCGGAGCAGCGGCTCATCCAGTTCGGATTCATTGTTGGGTGTCATTGATGATCGTCTCTTGGCTCGTTTGGGAAATGTAGAGCTGGAGACGTTGGAGGGCAGATGGTCGCGGTGTATGCTTTTGGTTGTTGAAAGAGGATTGAAAGTCAGTATTTTGCCGTTCTAAAGAGTTTACGACGTTTTATTTTCTTAGGTATGGAAATTTACGAGTAAAGCTTTCGTAATTGATTAAACAGGATACATAAATCGCTAATACATATACACAAATTATCTGGAAATATACGATGAGCTTTTCGAACGATACATGCACTAATCAAACCATTCCTGGAGAGGCGACGGCATGGGAAAAGGGGCAGGTTGAGCTGCACTGCCGAGTCTGGAAGATTCGCCGTCGTCATCTACCATCCCATTGAGAGCCTCATGGATCTCTTGCAGAACCAGGTCCCGGGCAATCACGTAGGTCGAGGTCGAGGTTTTACTTCGGCGCTCGGGGCTGCTCTGTTCACCGACATCACCCTCACCACTGCTGCCACTGTCGCTGACACTGCTTTCGGTACCACTTTCTTCCCCCTTGTCACTATCACCATCGTCAGAATCGTCTTCATCTTGAGTGTTGCTCATGGCATCGCTGGAGTCCCCCTCGTCGTCATCAGGGTAGCTTTAGACCTCCTGGTATACGTCGAAGAGGACTCCAAGGGCGGTGTTTCCGGTGACCAGGGACGGGTCAACAGGGTCGGTAATGAAGCATAGTATAACGGGATCGCAGGTTACACACTGCAGTAGACAATGAGTTTATAAACCTGGCGGCTGATGAGAAAACGTACAGTTTGGTACCAGCGTGCGGCGTGCATTCTGTCACCAGTACCAAGCCACAGTCATGGTCCAGTCTCCTGACAGAGGGGGTCATGAGGAGGTTGTGCAATGGGTCGAGGAGGAGCAAGCTCCTTGATTAGCGGTCGAATTCGATTGCGGATCGAACTGAGTGCCTCGAGCTTGGAAAGCCCATCGAGGGCTGGGTCGTTAGCTGAGAGTGGGCCAAAAAAAGGGGCCAGGGCCATTCTTTTGCAGGAGTGGTGTGAGGATAAATACAATGGCGTGCGTCAGACAAGCGGTCCTTGGGAATTGGGATGGCGCAAAGATATAGAACGGGCGCTGGGGGAATACACCTTGGGCAGTTTTTTCGAATCTGGAGATGAATATATAATTTCGAATGCGGGCCAGATCAGGCGGTTAGATTTTGAGGGTCCAGGATATGCAGACAATGTGTCACATCGAGGATAGGTCAAAGCGGGGGGCCCTAATTTTCATTCAATAGCAGACAATAACGAGAGCGGACGTTGCTTACTTTGGATACAGGTTACGGCTCCACTGCTATTTTGCCTCTGTCCGCGCCCACAGAGCTGAGAATGGACCTGCCAGGCGATCGCATGATGGGAATGGCGATGGGAAAACGCAGTAGCTGGAAGGCGGTAGCGGCAGTATGTTGAAAGAGAGACGACAATGAGTTCTTGTCTCCTCGTCTGATCTGCTGTTTGGGTGTCATGAACATGAGTCCAAACCCGTCCCTACACTGAGTTTTGCCACACGTGATCTTGTGGCAAAAGTCGATGTCGGGTTTTTCCAGCACGTGATCCGCATCGACATTTGGCCATCGGAATCCTTGAACGTAAGTACTGTAGTTGCAGCCAGGTTGACCATCCATACGGCTATTGCGGTCATTTTTTTTTTGGGGGGGGGGTCCAAATAAATGCATTATAGTAGGTCTAGGTAGAGATATAGGCTACATAACAACGTGCTAGAGTGACGCCTTGGGATTTAATTCAGACGATACCAGTGCATTGAAATTCAACGACATAAACAATGAAACTCCTCGACGAGTGCGTTCCAGGTTTTCCAGAAGTTGAGCTGATGCGCACGCTGGAATACAGATGTAAGTCAGCGATAAGAGAATACAGTAAAAAAGTTGTCGATACATACCCCTGCTTCGCCCGGCGACAGCCTAGTGAAGACCCCGTTGTAGCCCTCCTGCTCAAATTTCCACCCCTCTCTCTGTCAGGTTCATCAACGGGAGGACTAATTTTCACCGCCGCACTGGCACTGTGCTGATGGCCATCTCCACCATGCTTGACCCGATGTGAGAATTCGCGTGGGCACACCCGCTAGATGCTGAGGGAAGGAGTGAGGGAATGAAGCAAAAGCCGCGACAGCTTACCTCTGGAAGGGGACGTGCGGATGGAGTCGCTGCCATCAGTGGTGCTGTATCAGCAGTTTTGGTTGTTTCCGTTTCCGCCGTCCTGGTCCCATGTGCCTCCGTTGCCCTGTGATGACCGTTACCATCATAGTGATGGTAATGGTACTAGTTGCCATCGAGGATACATCCAATATACCTTGTCAGCACATTGACGGTCTACATGAAAAGGATGGGAGGAGTTAGTTAGCCGCGGCGAAGGTGGGTTGCGACGTACGTTGTGCTCGAGGTGACGTCATGCTGGACGGTGGGGAGTTAGGGGATGAAGAAGAGGCAGCAAGAGCATACCACACAAGAGCATACCACACGGGTTGGGGATGCCGTCGCTATCGTGAGTGGTGAGGTGCTTCGGTAGTTTATGTTGCCGCCGCTGTACTGTATCGTGGTAGTGAGATGTAGTGGGGGCGGCGTTAAGCCGATTTGCACAAACAGTGTTTGCGAGTCCAATAGTTGAACATCGTGATCAATCAACAACGTCATGTGTGTCGGAGTTTGAAACAAAAAGCCATGACATATTCTGCTCGCCTATTCGCCGAGTTCGCCTCGACCGCTCGCATTCCTAGAGATGCGAACAAGTTGTCCATTCATAATCGATATCCTTGCAGCTGATCAACATTACCCCAGGCCATGCGTCGAGAATCAATGTTCAATACGTCCGTGCGTTCGTCTCCGTCCTTAAGCCATTCCCCAGCTCAACCCCTTTTTGTGACCAGGTTCCTAACGCCGCCTTGCCATGCCTCAGCCTCAGGTTCTACAGACGACGCCCTCATTCTTAATTCATGTCTTTGCACCTAGTTGATTTTCCATCGAGCAAGCCGTTGCCGACGCCACTGCCTAGATCGCCACATGGATCGCAGCAGCTGCCAGAGTCGGTACAATTCGCAGCGACAGGTGTTCAAGTGCGACAAATACGGCTGACATACGCGTGTGTACGTGCGAGAAGGCGTGGGCGGATAGGTCGACACGGAACCAGAGATGGGGGTCGGCGGGTGGTGGCTGCGGCATGCCCGAAAAAAAAACATCAGGACTATTTTCCATGTATGAGGTACGTCGTCGCAACTCACTGATGCTGGATTGTGATACTACGCTAACGATCGGTCAGGATAAACGACAGATTTCATGGATGACGACGTACGCATAACGAATCGGTCAGCAATAACAGCGAGGGGTGGGCTGAGCGGCGGTGATGAACAGAGTGTTCAGGGGTGGTGGGGGGTACGCACTAGAGCTGCAGCTCATCATTCGAATGGGCTTTGCCGCTAATATTTGGGCTTCAGTTTCACTGCGGAGCGACTTGACGTGAAGATCCAACCAACCAAGATTCGCGTCGATTAGCAAGACGACAAGCACCCATCCGAAGAGCGAAACCTACCTCAAGGTACGAGGTACGTGGTCGAACAAGGGCATCATTGGTTAACTAGTTTTTTGTTTATGTTAGTTCGGCACTAAGAAAGAAAAAGGGACACACGAGAGTTGGCTCTTGACAGCCAGAGCCGTTGACAAACCACGCAGAACACTGCCGCGGAATCAATCCTGTAATGGGATCAGCGTGTCAGTCAATAGTGTGGTCGATGAGCCGCGAAGCGAGGCCGGCTGTTTACTTACCAGAAGAACGTTGACTCGAAGACCATTGCGACCGACTACTCGAATGCGGGGTTGGTGTCGACGACTACTCGGATCGGGTCGTTGCGGCGGGAAGGGACCTGGCGAGGGATGTCGATGTTAGCGAACGATGAGCTCGATCAGCTGCGAAGCGAGGCGGATTACTAGGAGTGGACGAGCGCGCCATGGAGGATCAATTACCGCACTTTGGCTGGGGTCAACCTAATTCAAGGTAATTAGGTGCTGTTACCATTTTACGTTTTCCCTTATGTGGGAAAGCATGTCCTTAGGACGGTAACTTTATTTGCTCCTGATCAGTATCCTCACAATTAATCAACATTAACCCCTAGAACTTACCTCTACGAACACAACATCCATTGTAGCTGTCTTCTTCGTCGACCAAGTCGCCGCGAACGTCATTGACAAGCTCGTCAACATCGCATCCGCTGGTCCACTAGCGAAGTTCTTCCTCAAGTTGGTCGTTATGGACACCTGCACAGGATCCCGATGACACAGTTCACACCTTTTCCCGGCGATTTTTATCTTCTCCTTTAGACCAGTTCGACACGCGATCGTTGTTGCAGGTGGCCCTGCGTGTTACAACAATTTATGTACCATCATACGGTCAGTGCCACTGTATGTAGTTTACAATTTAGAACGAACACAGCCGCTCTGTTTACATCCCCTATTCCCTGTCGTCATACCCCGTGGTCGGGCGTCTCTGGATTCCGATGCTTTGCTGACCGACAAAAATTGAGAGTTTGAGCATGTAGTCCATGAACATTCACCGAATAGTCTTACAAAGCAAAGTGGCGAGCGATTTCCGCTTGATAGCGTGAGTCGATGTCGTATGTCATCCCCCTAAGAATGCAAACACATACGCTTTCAAAGGCGAATCGAACTTGAATGAAGACTTACAGTGGTAAATCCTTCAGCATTCCAACTGTAAATGCTCCGGTTAGTATCGAGGTAAAATAATAATGAGGTTGCGATTGACGTACGTAGAGCATCGATTGTCGTATCCATGTTGTTAATGGCTGCAGTTTCTGAGTCCAACTGCACTTTATATTTTTGGTGCTTGGTCACTGCACTTGCCCCATTCGGACCGGACCGACCGCACCATCAACTCGTCATTGTCGGGAGTTGCGACTGCCGCTCTTGAGTCGACGACGACGCCCTGGCCCCAACTTTGGAATTACTGCAAACGTGCCCTCATTGTCTTTCTTGGAAACAGCTGTGACTCACTCACAACTCACATGAGGAGCTTTGCCTTGGCCTCGTACACAATGACTCGTTAAACAATGGCATCGATGGCCCATGGGGCCTGCATCGTGTATTCTCCGAGTCGAAATAACGCCAACGCGACGATGGCCCGACATGTGGCCCAATTTTTGATGTGTTGCCAACTGTAGTACGCATGTTTATTCTTTTCAATTCACTGGCCGATCCCTACTTTGTTGCTCAGTGCCACTGGACTTCGCGAGGAAATTGACCTCCAGGAACTCTTCCCGTCTTGGAATATCCCCCCATGAGCCACCCGCGCGGGAAGCGCGTCCGAGGCGGTTTCGGCGCTGTTGACCCTCTTTCTGATGAGGAGACCGAAATCGACATCAGCGCTATCAGCAACTCAGCCTCCGGAGAACTCAAATACAGCTACATAAAGTCAACTTCCAAACGTGCAAAAACAAATTCGTGCTCTAACTCCCAACCTCCCTCTGTTCCAACATCAATTATCACATCAAATCCAACGTCATCAAGCGGACCCGTTCCTCTAAGCTCTTCGCAGGAAACCATGTCCAATCAGAAGGAGGCAGGAAAATGCCCGCAGGTAAGGCTGATGAGTGAAAGCCCTTGACAACGCTGATAATTTTATTTGACAGGGTGCCTCTGTTATGATGGAGATTTTTGGAAAGGAGATGCCAGCGCTCCAGGCTGCACTCCTGGCCAAGGAATACCACAACGATCTCGAAAAATCTTGCGGATGCGGTTCGGCCAACGCCAAATATCGCTGCCGGTCATGCACCCATGGGCTTCTTCGTTGTCAATCATGCATTCTCAGCGATCACCACCTCTCAGCCTGGCATCACCTGGAGGAGTGGGTCGGTACACACTTTTCTCAGACATCTTTGTATCGCCTCGGATATCGACTTCGTTTAGGACACCATGGAGATGAATGCCCGAACCGCAGCCATACGTCTACTATGAAGAACATGGTCGTCGTTCATACCAATGGGTTTCACCATGCTTCCGTTGAATTCTGCGCTTGCAACGCCCATGCAGCTCCTCCATACCAACTCATAGATGCTGACCTTTTCCCGGCCACGCTTGAGCAGCCAGAGACTGCCTTCACCTTCGAATTGCTCGACTCCTTCCAGAAACTAAGCCTTCGATCCAAGATAAATGCTTACGACTACCACCGTTCTCTCCAAGAAATGACCAATGCCGCTTTTGTTCAGGACGTACCGGTATGCATTATATCTTCTAAATGTGCAACCGAACTATTAAACTGTGTTTGTAGAACCGATACCACGAATTTGTTCGTGTCTATCGGGTTTGGAACCATCTCACTCAAGTACGGCGATCTGGCCAAAGCCACAACTTTGACGACGTCATGGTTCATCGGCGACAAGGCTCAGTCACGATCAGGTGCCCCGCTTGCCCTGAAGTTCACGTCAACGTTGATAAAAGCACGATCGAGCTGGCCGGCGAGGATGAAACGTACGCAAAGTTCTCTATTTGCTCAAACATGCTTCTGACCCGACTCTTAATAGGCACAAGTATACCCTTTTTATCTCTGCTGACGGGAACTTCAAGCTCCAGCGAAAGAATAAGCGCGGTGATCCCGACGATGTTTCTCTGAGCAATGGAAAGGCTTACTTTGTCGCGGCCAAACCCTACCGGATGTACTTGAAACACGTCGGCGTTTGCCATGACGTATGGTTCCATTGAACGTGGCTTTTCCTCCCACTAATTCCTGGCTTTTAGGACTGTGTTTGCGCCCATCTTCGTGCAGTCAAGTTCAGAAATGTTGTTCGATTTAAGAACGCCGATGTTACGGGGGTCATCGTCATTCAATGCGCCCGACACGGCTTCTACCTTCCTCAAGGGCTGGCTGACCTCATCGCTGGAGAAGGGTACGCAAATAGATTCTCATAATTATGCAAAATAACCAACTCTATTTTAGCTTTGCAAATACAGACTATGTCCTCGCGTTTTCCCTTTCCGATGCACATGAGCTGCGCTGGATCATGCTAAGCTACGACATCTTTTGCTCATATGGCCTCAACCTCGAGAAGCGTTTCACCCGATACTTCCCCACAATGCTTCCTATTGTGCAGAAGATGCGCGGCGCCGTGCCAAAACTTCATATCAAGAACCACGTGGAAAAGTGTCAGTATCGCTGGGCCTTCAACTACCTTCCATATTCTGGCGAAACTGCTGGGGAGTTGATAGAAGGATCTCACAGCGAGCAGAACGGAGCTGCGGCAAGCACGAAGGAGCAGAATCGTGGTCATCGCCACGACAGTCTCGACGGAATCGTGCATTACTGGAACTGGACCAAGTTTCATACGATGGGTACGTTGCTCGTATGTATGTGAGGCATCGCTTATTATCTTGTAGCTCCCTTCCTTTATCGTTCTTACATCAAGTGTCTCGATACCTTGAAGACCCGCGAAAAGAAGTTCATCGAGTTCAGCGCCCGTTTTAATCCTGACGTCATCAAGAGGTGGGATGCTGTTGATGATACCCCAAAGACAGTTGGCAAGGAGGTTATCGGCGTGCACCGACCCAAGTTCAATAACAGTATGTCGTATTCAAGGGTCCATATTGTCAATTCCTCATTCTATTTTAGGACCACCGACGCAAGCAAAAGCTCATCAGAAACTCCTCCATGAGGAATACGTACGAGAAATGGCGGGGTTGGGATGCGTTGGTGAAGCCGCTACTCTCAGTAGAGGCATCAGTCTTGAACGTGACCAGTACGTTTATCAATTTGATGAATAAATGCAGACTATCAGCTTATTTTCATCAGGCATGATATCCGCGCGCTTCTGGCAATTGAATGTAAATCTGAGAGCGATGTTCAGATGATTGTCGATGCTCGACGGCGCCTTCGTGATAACCTTGTTGAATGGCGGAAAAATCAATTCGAAATCTTCCCTTTGTTGCTTACGGACTCGAAGATAACGTCTGTTAATCCGCTTACCCCCGAAAACGAACCGCTTCTTCTACCCTCCAGTTTTAGCGAGGCATGCCGCGTTCGATTGGGCTTGGAGTCCGCTGCAAAAGCCGAGTATGAAATGCGCGAAGGACAGGCCCATGATCGTTTAAACGATGTTCGAGAATGTATCCAATCTTACAACCATCATATCGCTATGAAGGCCTCGAACGTGCGCAGTCAACGTCATATCACACGGGCGCGGGGCATTGTCAATAATCTGGTGACAGACATTCAAAAACCCGCCACTCATTATAATCGCACGCGTGAAGCACTTCTGGGGCTTGGCCTCTCTCCCGACGATCCGATCCTTCGACCCTTGCTCGATAGCGAACTGTGGGCGAAGAATGCCGCAATGCCGGCCAAACTTGGCGATTCGAGAAAGGAGGATCCCTGGTTCTGGCATGTCGCTTGTCCTGCTGGTTTGTCTCCGTCCGAGAAGTCGGATTTTCATCTCGAAAGTAAGCTACGCTGTCATTCCTATAACTGTCTTTTATTGATCTTATCTTCAGTGGACCGCGTCAAGTGGTTTAGAGACCTTTCCTTGCGAAATCGCGCTCGAGAAGAGCGAGAAATTCTGGAAGAGGAATTCAAACGAACGATACGCTCATATACCTACATGCAGTCGGTATGGGTATCGCAAGGTGAACGGCAAAGATGCCCTGGTAGCCGAGCATATGCACACAAGCAAGCTGCCATGATGGAGCGCCTCGCGAGAGAGTGCACGGAATCACAGGCAAATGCACTTAAAAAGGCAGAGGTATATGATAAATGGTACGATTCCGGCTCTTCAGTCCTTTTTTCAGTTTAACAAATTGAATTTATTTATTTAGGTTTGAGGAGTACTGTATATAACACTGAATTAAAGTGTCAAGTAGCGATAGAATAGGATACATGTGATTGCATTTGGCAATTATATAACAACCTATGTAGAAACGGGATGGGATGGGATAGGATAGGATAGGATAGAATTGTGATGGGAAGGCAGGTAAATGCCTTCAGGGAGAATGGGTATGTGAAGTCCAGTGACGATACATTTGTAAGGCGTTGGTTTGGGCAGATAGGATAGGATAGGATAGGATAGAATAGGATAGAAAAAGTACTTACTTCTAAAGTGAGGAGGTACTCAAAGTAGGATTAATCCGATGGTCCTTAGAAATTCAAGACAGGATAAATCGGATTAACTGATACAGCCGTGCAGCTCTAAGAAACACAAAATTTTCGGCATTCTCTCGGCGCCTTTTTGGCCTCGGCGCCGCCACACTAATTAAGCCGCTGCGCACAAGCATTAAAACATCTCTAAAACACACCTGTGCAATAGCTATA
>Ga0307517_10013651_pt1 | contig 11009 bp, 18 predicted proteins | sample 23_EM_MG_FD_194515 | JGI IMG/M metagenome (GOLD analysis project Ga0307517, IMG submission 194515) | Populus trichocarpa ectomycorrhiza microbial communities from riparian zone in the Pacific Northwest, United States - 23_EM | ecosystem: Host-associated > Plants > Roots > Unclassified | place... | reverse complement strand
CAAAGCCGAGGGAGATGGACGAGAAAGAGGCCGACTTGGGGAGGGAAGTATTGGGGTTGCTCGAGGCGCTATGCTGGGGCGCTCCCGAGAACCTCGAGTCCAGGTAAGGTTTGATTTCTACGTTTCCGGGGATCTGTCTCACCGAAAGCGCCTAGGCTCGCGGATGTAATTTCGGCAGAAGGGGTGTTGGACATCCTCGTGGATCCGACACAGCCAAGTTGGTTCCTATACGGTGCGTTACGGGCCTTGGCCTTGTTCACGAGCAGTGAGTTCAGCATTCATTCGTCCCTCGCTTATGTTTTCGATGGTTACAGTTTTGTGGGATTTTTTCTGATTATCACCCACGCTTTTGTCGTGCATTCAGGGAAGGAACTATACAAACGGTTCTTGTCTATCCCTGGAACCAGCCCAGGCCCATCGCAGGGCGGGGATCTAGAGTCGGAGATAGACCCAGACGTTGAGATTGTCCAGGAGGACGTTAAGCTCCCCCATTTGGAATGTTTATGCCTGCACCTCGGGGATCATACACGGGACAGTGAGGACGTAAGCCCCGTTTCAAACTTTTGACCGCCCCTTTCTCACTTTTTGTGTACGCCTATCTAGGCTGAGGGCGCCAGGAACGGAATCGTCACGGTCATCGCCACGCTCGCTGTCGCCCATGAAGAAGCGAGGGCGATCTTGCTCTCTTCGGACACGCTCACGAACGCTCTGATTTCTCGCATGAACCATCTCACTAGCCTCCTTTGGGAAGATGACCCATGGGCGACGCTTTCTGACGAGCTAATTAACACCACGAGTCGGGCCTTAAGTAGGACCCTCTTCGTTTTTCACTACCTCCTGTTCGCGAATCACCCGCAAGCTCCGTTCGACCTGAAACGAAAGATCCGAGCCGCTCCGCCATCGGCTGCGATAGATCACATGTTCAACGTCACGTTCGGTAGGCTGACATTCGCCTCGGACCTCAAGAACGCGCCAGAGGAAGCTGAGAGGGTGCTGGGCAGGATCGTCTGTTCGAGTGAGTGACGATCACGAATGCACTTTTAGGATCTAGCTCATGGACCTTCTCGAAGATATGGCCAGTGAAATATTGCAACTCGTGGTAGATATGCCAGAAGACGAAGATTTGATCTGGCAGGCATATCAGGACGAAGAACCAAGCGATGACGAGGAAGAGGCGAGACTGCTGGAGGCTAACGAGGTGTAGCTAGCCAACTCGGCTTTCCTCGTTCATGTATCACTACTTGAGAACAAACCATGCATTACGCTCTCCACTGCTGTCATATCTACATTTCGATAATTTCATTAATTTCATCAGGTGCTGCGGCCTACGTAAGAGTCACGGACGTCGGTTGGATACGCTTAGAGTCTTTTCATCCCGAGTCGGCGACAGTGTTTCTTCAACCAGATCCTTTGGTTCGCGTACTTTTCTGGGATTTGTTGCTGCTGCTGCTGGCCGGAGGGAACCTCTCGATCGTCAAGGCTATGAATGAGTGCAAGGGTATTCCGGATGGCCAGCAAACAGATCTCGTCGCGGAAGTGGTTCCTGAGTCTCCGCTCGAATGCAATCTGTGAAAAACGAAACTCAGAGAAGGATTTTTCACAACCCGAAGCCCGTCTGACCGTTGTCCTGTTCACGTCCAGCACTGCCTTCCAGGAATTCTTCGAGGCGATGGGCTGAATCCCCCCGTGCTTCGTGATCCAGAATTGCCAAAGGCACTCCTCCCAAGCTATAGGAGGTGAGTTGAGGAAGTCAAACCGCTCATCACACCACGTTGGGTCATCACGATGGATCATGAGGGGACTGAAAGGAGAAAAAGGGAACTCGGAGTGTCTCCGGCTTGCAGTGAGCACGACTGGGGCGTTCCGAGTGTGGAGGTGAGTGGCGTTGTAGAAATATGAGTAGGTGACAGTGGGGTTCAGCTCTAGTAGAGGTTTGGGGAAGAGGACGGCGTGATTTGTTTGGGAGACCAGACGAGCAAAGTTCAAGTAAGCATTCGGCCGTTCCCCAGCAGAGCCCTTCAGGTAGACGAGATATGAGACCCGCGGATTCTGGAGAGTGCCGTTAGAGGGAGCTTCGAGCAGGCGTTTCAAGGATATCTGAGCAATTTCCAGGTCGCGCGAGCTGTCGACGGAGAGTATCAGTGATACCGGACCTAGTTGAGACCACGTCAGTTGGCAAACGCGGCGGTTGCGAATCATCGGACCCACCTGGCCATTCCCGCCACCACACCAAAGCAGTATCACTCAAGTCCGCGAGATTAAACCAGACACAGGCCGTCAAATCGTGAGAGTTGTAAAAACCGTCAAAAACGAAGTGACGGAATCGTGAAGGTCGGAGATCAAGGGTGGTTATCTTGGACAAGAGTCGCTCGTTTTCCCAAAGAGAGGGTGGGTAGTCTGACCAGCTCGTTAGCCAAAACCCAATCCTTCTGACAGCAGTGCAGACCTGATTCTGAGTACCCGGTCAAGGAATTTACTGATTGGCGGTGCGAGAGAAACCCATAATTACCAAGCACGGAGATCGGAAAGAAAAGAGCAGAAAACCATACGAATGTCCTCGCGAGCCACCAGAATCGCTGTTTAACCACAGGTTGCCTCTTATCATCATCGTATACTTCATTGTAGCGATCACCGAGGTCGGAGCCAGCTTGTTTTTCGAGGTCGCCGGCTGCTGATGGTAAGCTTCGGAGTCGCTGCTCAGAGTTGAATGAAGAAAGGTGAGTCTGTAGGCTGCCAGATGATGAGAGATTAAACGATTCGGAAGCAGAGAGTATAGGAATTGAAAGCGGGGGAGAACTGTCGAGTGGCTCAGGAGATATCATGGTGAGAGTTCAGAGCAAACCCGGGGCGAAAGAGGTACGTGCTGCAACCTTGCCGATCAGGACAGTTTCTAGAAAAATCCTCGCACGAACGGGCTGCTTTTACCAGAAGATCTACCATATTCTACCGAACTGGTAGCTGCCGGTTCTGCCTGGCGGTCGGCAGGACTTGACGCAGACGCTCGATCAGGCTGGACTTGACCACGTTCCTCCAGTAACAGTGGTTTCGCCTCGTGGCAAGGTTGGGGCATCCTTGCCTTCGGCAATCTCTGCTCTGCCTCAGAAGCCTTGGAGGCGAATCCACATACAATGCCTACCTCCCAGATCTTACAACATCTCTATTCGCTCGACGAATCTTCTCCTGATTTCCTACGTTACCTCCATTGCTTGATGCGAAGTGACGAAGAGGAACAGTATTTATCTAGCCTTCAGGGTTCGGAGTTGGCCCACCTGGTGGATTTCCTTGACGCAGTACGCTCTCTCCCTTCAGCCCTTCGTCTGGTACGAAACGGATTTTGCAGACCCTCGATGCCATTCCCGGCACCGATCAGGTTTCTCGACAGTGTCTACGTAAGCTGAAAGCCGTCTGTACCCAACACATGACCCTACCATCCTCGCACAACGTATCCGGCCACCTCACCAGAACCGGTGATAGCCCGGCCGCCTTTGGCGGCTATGCTGATGTATGGGAGGGGAATTATGATGGCAGGAAAGTCTGTGTCAAGGTTATGAGGATTAGTGCGAAGGACGACAGGACCCCGGAGAAGGTTCGCATTCGGTATAAATATGTCTTTGTTGTGTCCGCTAAACAACTATGGGCGTCATAGTTATTCCTTCAAGAGGCATTTCTATGGAGAAGGCTAAAGCACCCAAACATTGTTGCTTTTCTTGGTTTTACAATAAAACCTTGGCAGATTGTGTTAGAGTGGATGCCAAATGGGACCCTGGCGGAATACGTCAAGACGAATCCGGGCGCGAACAGGGTCAGCCTGGTAAGTCTTCAATTTGCAATTGCAGTTGATTGATAACGTTATCTCCCAAGTTATTAGACGTGGCAGAAGGTCTCAACTACCTTCACGCAAATCATGTGATCCACGGAGACTTAAAAGGGGCAAGTTCTTTCTCCGGGCCCTGCTGAGTGGTTTTACTAATCCCAGACTAGCACAATGTTCTCATTGACTCCACCGGTCACGCGCGTTTGTCAGATCTTGGGTTAGCCTCGATCGTTCATAGGGTCGACTCCACCGATGTATCCCCGGCGCACGGGTATACCGCAAGGTGGGCCGCGCCAGAGATCCTCGAGAGGACCCATGCAATCACAGAGGAAGCGGACATTTTTTCCTTTGGGATGGTCGTAATAGAGGTTGGCTTCCGTCCATCCTCACGCCTAGCACCAGAGATAGATGGGCAAATAATTCCCTTGATATCTGACTTCTCCTCTAGACTTTTACAGGCGGATTCCCATTCCACGATCTCAACACCCCATCCGTTCTTTCCGCGGTTATGCAGGGTGAACGGCCGACTCGCCCGCATGGGGGGCGAGAACTAGGTCTAACAGACTCAATATGGGACATGACGGTCCACTGTTGGCAGCAAGACCCCGTTCTCCGACCATCGACAGCGGCAGTGGTCGAGTTTCTACGCGAGTGGTCAGCATTTTCTCCCTCCATGGAGCCATTTTCATAACACGCTTCGTGAAGCTACAGGCTAGGTACTGTAGAGCTTGTAGAGCCATCTTCAGTTCTGTGGCGACCAGTGGAGGACATAAACGGTTCATCTATCTTCCGGGCGCCCGCGGACAAGGAGCCAACCCCAACCCGGTTATCGCGCACTTCGCAACACTCCGGCCAACAGAACTCCCGTACTCTCGGGGTTTCGGGGGGTCCAAACTCTACGTTCGATATCGACCACCAAGACACGGCTGAACCGCCCGGTTTCGAAGAGCCTCAAAGCCGTATAGATGAGATGGCCGAGGTGATACAAACCATCGTCTCTACTTCCGATTCTCATCGTACTTCTGTCGCAGGAGCTTGTGCAAGGAATTGCAAGGTCGAAGTGGAGCACCATAATCCAACTTCGGAGCTTGTGTGGTCGCCATCTTACAGTTCCGACATCGTACAAACTCGAAGATGTCGTGAAGGAGGGAGACCGCCCACAATGCATCTCCCAGGTGACTGAGATTTGGAAGGGGAGGTACAATGATGAAGCGGTGGCACTCAAGGTTCTTAGAGTGCCTCGAGACGATCACGTCCAGAAAAACAAAAGTGCAAGTGTCAAGCAGGAGGCCCGTTCGTCGTCATTCTAATCGATGACATAGCGATTTTGCAAAGAAGCAGTGCTGATGAAACAAGTAGAACACGATAACATTGTTCCCTTCTATGGGGTCTCGATAGCTGTCTCCGATTTTTGTTTGGTGTTTCCCTGGTACGAAAACGGAAACATCATGGACCATCTGAAGAAGAAGCCAGACATCGATCGATTCGACCTGGTCAGTGCATTCAGACAAGCCCCACACTCCCGATGCTTACCTGTATCCGCGCCCAACAGTTATCTGGTGCGGCCAGGGGACTATGCTTCCTGCACGAGAATCGACTTGTTCATGGCGCCTTAAGACCAGTACGCGGAGCCTCACCATTACCGACGAGATCTGACACTCCCAACAGAGCCACATATTGATTGATGACAAGGGCACTGCTCGGTTAGCTACCGCGGGCCGCAGCTCGATTGTGGCAGTACCGGGCACATCTATTGCGGCCTATGCGCAATCCGGGGGAGACATCGACAGCTACCGGTATTCTGCACCGGAGGTTCTGTGGCCCAAGGACTACGACAGGGGTAAACTTATCATGACGAAAGAGAGCGACGTGTACGGGATGGGTATGGTGGCATATGAGGCGAGTTTCCACCATCCTATATCGTCCGGTTCAGGAGTTGAATCACACGCGAGTCTCCTAGGTTTTGACGGGGAATATGCCATACTCTAAATGGAACGAAGTAATCGCATTGTCAAAAATACAAGTCGGGGAAATACCTCACCAATCCTCCGACGAGATTCCTGATCCGGTTTGGAAGTTCCTTGAGAAATGCTGGAGCAGGGATTCCACAAAACGCCCCTCAACCCTCCAAGTCGGCGCCGCGTTCTCACAATTTCATTTCCGTTCCCCTCAAGTCATACCCACTCCTGAGGGAAGGCCGGTGACTGGAAGGCTGCCGAGGAAATTGAAGCTGCAGGTTCAGAGCGTCAAGATTTCGCTGAACAACTCGAAGCAACTGCAGTTTTATGTCAGATTTAAGTACGGGAGCAAGGAGCACACAACTTCACCGACCACGAAAGCCATGGGTGGTGATGAATACACATGGTTTGCGATTTCTTCATTTTTACCCTCGCTTCCATCCTAAGCTTCACACAGGAACGGTTCGGAAAACTGGTTCATAGAAACCCATGGACGGGAGCAGTCAGTCTCTTTGGAGGTGCTCTCTCGGTCATCTATGTTTAAGAAAAACAAGATTTGCGCAACAGGGAATTTCTCCGTGAGTCTGCAGGTCTACGCAACTCCCAACGTAGTTGATCGTCCGTGTGCAGCTTCTAAACAACCTCGGTGGACAAACCTATGTGGAACTCGAGGCACCGGGGGGCATTGGAACGGCAGTGCTTAAGATATTATTGGTGGAAGTTTAATAAATGTATAATTTCTCGAGATATTTCATTACCTGGTATTTTGCGCGAGAGAGAGAGATCCGTTTCCCCTGTGTGATGTGTGAACACCTTTGGTTTGAATCCGTTGAGCGCCCAACCACTTGTCGTCTCCGCCACGATCATCACTGATGGACTCGCCCTTCCCCAAGGAGCCCACGCCAGAAATGCCCCAACCGCAAGAGCCAGCGGTTGTCCAGATAGATTCGAAGTGGTGCGCCCAATCCATTGGATTGCGGGAGCAGTCAGACCAGGACTGACCTTCCGATTCAGCCTTCATTCCGTCCTCAAAGAGTTCCTCGACCCGCTGAGGACCAATGACTCACGGGCAGACTTCTTCGTTGTGTATCGCAGGGAATCTGAAGAGTTTGACCGGGGCCACGCGAAAAAGTACGATGAGGACCTGAACACATCCCTTATCTTCGTCAGTCGTCTCATTCCGTCCTCGCTACTCAATACTAAATCCGGGGGTACACAGGCCGGTCTGTTCTCCGCAGTCAGTTCAGCGTTCATAATCGATGTCCAGTCAAAACTCGAGGCAGATCCAAACGAGATGACTGCCGCCTACATGCGCATCCTGATTCACACCATGAACGGTTCTCTCTTCCCCGACGCAGACCCCAGTTCCGTCATCTGGGCTGGACCCCCTCCTGAGATCGCCACCGTTCAATCTCTACTTTATGCAAGTCTCGCAACCTCCCTCTTCTCCGCGTTTCTCGCGATGCTGGGGAAACAGTGGGTCAATCGATATATCCGGAACCGAGGAGGTTCTGCTGCCGACAAGAGCCGGGCCAGACAGCGGAAACTGGACGGACTTGAGAAATGGCGCTTCCACCTTGCCATCGAGAGCCTCCCGGCGATGCTTCAGTCTGCGTTGCTATTGCTTGGGTGTGCACTGTCGTTATACCTTTGGAAAATCAGCCGCACCGTCGCTGGAGTTATCCTCACATTCACACTCCTCGGGGCCACTTCATACATCTTCCTCACTCTCGCAGCCACACTCTACTATAACTGCCCATATCAGACACCCCCCTCCATTCTCATCCGAACCGTCATCACATACGTAACGGATAGTAACGCCACGTTCGCCCGCTCGCTGCGATATCTTATCGCATTCCTCCCTTCCATCAAAAACATCAACATTGGGCGAATTATTACCCGATTTCGTTCTGGAGTTCGCAGTGTGCTGGGGAGTTTTCGTTGCGTTCCAGCCGTGGTAGAGGATGTCGAGCTCACACCACTTGCTGCTGTTGCGGCGCCACCCACCCGGATCTTTGAGGACATCTTTATCGATTGGGAAGCTCGCAAGACAGACGCCCGCTGCATCTCTTGGGTGCTCAATTCCACCACAGATATCGATGTGATACTCTCCACCGTCCGGTTTGCGGCGGATATGGTCTGGTATCCGGAAATCGCAAGAGCATTCTCATCTCATACTCTGGCAGATCTCTTCTTCGATTGTCTGCTAGATGGGCGAGTGATCCCTGGCAAGTTGGAACATGCCACCTCGATAGGGATGGCTCTGGCATCGGTTCTTAGCATCCACCATATCATGGAACCCGAGAACCGGGCTCTCCGGGGGCTCTGTGACCGCATTCGCAATTGTGTTACACAGGTTTCCCCGCCCAACTCGACATTCTCACTGGTCACAGCAGTCCTCTCATTCGTTACAGACGTCACTATGCGTGTGCGGAACGGGACATCCATAGGCTGGGAGTTCCACGGAAGCATCTCGGATCATTTATCCATCACGCACAAGCTCTGGTTGAGCAGGATAATACTCCAGACACTTTGGCGGTGGAGGCGCGTTCAGGATCCCACCACGGTCCTTCACTTCCACCACATGGGGTTGGTTTGCGAGAGGTTGATGACAGATGGTGATGAATCCCTCATCATTCTAAAAACGAACTGTTTTCTCACCATGGCAATCTCTCTGGGACTCCGAATTGACATCCGTGACTTGTTTGCCCCCAAAAATAAGTGTGTGCCCCTCCCTTTCTTCTCATGGAGTTTGCTCATCGAGTGGTAGTGACGCATTACGGACAACAATCGACCTTTTCTGTCAACGGTTACGAATCTCCATCGGGGAGGGGGGGGAGGACCAACACGGCCCAACCTGGGCTCTATCTGCATTGATTCATCTCGACCCATTCCAAGTCATGGATATTGGAAAATCGAGCCTTTCATGGATCACCGAAGTTCTCAACTCCAATTACCCAGAAGACACGCGCTTTCAGATGGCTAGCAGGGTCGTACAACTGGTGTGGAAACACTATTCCGTAATCCCGGAGGGTTTATCTAATATGGGATACACTTGGATACCTCCCCTCTTGGGCTTCTTGTCGCTAAGCGAGAAGCTCTATGTCACCGAATCCCCACCATACCCAGGACTCATCGCCCTCCGCATCCTATCAGTTAGCCAGGGATCTTCTGATTTCGGCGTAACCATTCTCCCCGTCCTCGCATCAATACTACTGCCAACCCACCCCCTACAGTCACGCAGTCTGGCTCTGAAGATCTTCCATACATTCAAGTCCGGGTGGTTCTCCTCGCATATGGAGAACGTCTTGATCAAGGACCTCGGTGGTCTACTTCAAGCAATCGGCGACCCGTTCCAGTTCACCCCAGATCTTCCTCCCCAAGACGGGGAACTTATGGGTACAGTGCATTACGAACCCATGATGGCCGCGGTTATCCTGATCGAATTTGCGTCATTGGGCCTGTGGAGGAACCACCTCCATCGTCTGAATTTTACCTCCTGCGAAGAGATCATGTTCACGCAAGAAGGCAGGAGGATGGCTATCAGATGCATGTTCAATACATCAATCCGCTCATGGCCGGGCTTTCTCTGTACGGCCGCGAAGATAATTGCGGCCGTCAGGCGCCTTGAAGAACTCCAGTGTTTGAACACTGCTGAAGTTGTAATTATGTGGGCCTGGACCGTCGGTGTTGTGGATGCGACGGACCACGATAACTGGAAGTTGGTTGGGGACGAAACACTCCGGTTCTATCAAACTCACGGAATACGACGCCTAACGGCCTTGAAACAACATATCACCGACACAACAATGGAGTCCAGCCACATCGAGTTTCTCACGGCACAATACGAGGGCTCTCCGTACCGAGCCGAGGGGAGTCGACGACCGGTTTGGTTCATATATGGATCAGCAGTGTGGGAGGAATCAGAGCGGAATGCCGATCTTTGCGTTTCTCAGGCTTGCCAGCTGAGGAGGTTGTATCATCTATTTGGATATGACCCTACGACCTGGGAGGAGGCGGTTGCTGTGGAGGAGGTGGATGAGGAAGTATCATCGGGATATTTTGAAAGACTTGATCCGTTCATGGGCTGGGCATGCGATTATCCGTAAGGTTCTGGTGTGTGCGGAATTTATGTTCGTAATTGTGAATCGAATCTCGAATTCGCGCTAGTTGGTTGTGGCCTTCTCTGCTTGACTAGGACTCTACCTCGTGCTGTTCTTGGTGGCACCCTTCCTCTTCTCGGTCATAGTATATTGCTGTACTCGGGCCTCGTCTCTTACCCCCAGGTCACCTCGGAACGGCAAAAAGCGTGACCCAGCCCCGTACCTCCAGCCTAGAGCCACCCTTACAAAATGGAGCACTAGCATCGCAGTCTTTCGGTTGATTGACCGACCCACCGCAGCGCAGATAACGCAAAACATACAGGAACTTGGACTCTTCGCGAAACATCGGTCTACAGAATGCCTCTGTAGATCTAGTGACGGCAAAAAAAACATTCGTCACATTCGCCACACCATCGAATCACTACGCGAAAATCTTAGCTATGGGGGGTGATAACAGAGGCCAATCCCACAAGAGGATATACAGAAGGGCATCACAGAAATTACACAAAAGATCATTCATCCTCCTCCACATCTCCAAACTCAAACATTCCCTCCCGTCGCCGCTTAGCCTCATTCACCGCCTCCTGCAGCCTCTTGTAAACACCAGGATAAGCGTTCAAGTACTTGCTCCCTTTTCTATCGATCGAAGCCAACCCTTCCGCGACGAGATCAACGTTGATGCAAGCGTTAAGGTCGTTGGCGACATCTGGGCTTGCCGGGTCGATCAATCGGAGGTGAAGTAGAGCACCCTCTCTGTAATCGACGTTTGCGACCAGTTTCCTCCCTTCGCATAGCTGTCGGAAACGGTCCACGGCGTCCTGGAAGTATTCACTCTCCGGTGCGACCAGCTTGACGAAACTGAGACGATCCCAACGAGTAAGATGGACAAAAGAGCAAGGTGACGCAAGGAGAAGAGAACACCGTTAGTTTCGGGTACCATGTCGTTAAAAAGAAACTCCCGGCCTTCCATTCCCAACACGGGGACTGTAGGGAGATGGGAGTAAGGGGTACTAACCTCATTCGTGCCTCGTGCGCTTGTCCTGGTAACGACCTAAACTGCTGATCCAGCGGTCTGATATCCTTAAAACCGATGGTATCTTGGTTCCCGTAGTCGATGAACGTCACTTGAGCCTC
>Ga0307517_10013650_pt1 | contig 11009 bp, 6 predicted proteins | sample 23_EM_MG_FD_194515 | JGI IMG/M metagenome (GOLD analysis project Ga0307517, IMG submission 194515) | Populus trichocarpa ectomycorrhiza microbial communities from riparian zone in the Pacific Northwest, United States - 23_EM | ecosystem: Host-associated > Plants > Roots > Unclassified | place... | reverse complement strand
TATTAATTTTGTACACAACTACTATTTCAATAATTATTATTTAATCATGTTTCAGAAGACATAACTCTTGTAAATTAATTAATCTTTAAAATTTTATGAACATCTAATGATAAAAATATAAGATTTAAAAGATTTAAAATCTTATAGTCAAGAAAAAAAGATGAAGTGATATGATGGGAGAGAGAAATGTGGGAAGGAAAAAAAAACAAAAAAGAAACAATGGGTTATCAGGAAAACACTAGGAATTTATTTTTGATAAGCTCGATATCATTAGAAAAATCTCGTCGAGATGATTCTAATTGCAATTGAAAGACCATCAAACGAGGTCATTACTAATCCTAAATTAGCTCTAAACAAAACTCCTAACCAATTAGCCTTTAATGGTAACAAATGTGTAAAAAACAGAGCCCCGGTGACCCATTTTTTTTTTCTTCCCTCTTTTTCTCCAATATCACATCAGCTTCTCTCCTTACCATTGAATTTTCATAAAAAAAATTTATTGACTTTTGTGCTTGTTAATTAATTTAAAAGAAACATGAATTTTGAAATAACTGTTATTCCCTATAGTGGTTGTGTACAACTATTATTTTTAATAATGATTGTGTTTAAATTACACTATTTTCTAGTATTTTTCTAACATGTGTTATTTTTAAATTTTTTTATTAATTTGTGTTAGAAGGACAAAAAACTTTTAATTTTTTAGATGTGTTTCATAATGTTTATGTAAAAGTATATTTTTAATTATAATTATATTAAAATAATTTTTTAAGATTTTTTTTAAAAATTTTAACATCAACATATCAAAACTATGAAAAAATATTTTTTAAAAATAAATTTAATATTTTTTCAAGTTAAGAGTAATCTAAAAGGCACTTTAAAAAATGAATTGATTTGCAAAAATAAACACACCCTTGCAAGGGTTAGTTAAACCTGTGATTAGCTATGTATGCCTTTTATGTTATAATCTATCTTAACTTTGAATTCATAGTACATCATAAGAAAAATATTTTCTGTTAAACACATATTCCAGTGTAGACTGGTCGCATTAAAAAAAAAACTAAGATTTAATATGTGACTACAAGCCCAAAAATACTTTCAGTGTTAATAATAATAAAAAAAAAAAAAAAGAAAGAGAGAAAAGATCAAGCCAATCACCATGGTAAATAATAAGATATATACTTTTTATTATGAATTCGGAAAAATATTAACATTTTCAAGGTGATAACATTTTTATAAGTTGATTATCATAAAACAAAGTTTTATTATGAAATAAATCCGAGTCTACTGTAATAATTAAGACTATTCAGAAAGTAAACTCTCTGTAGGCTATTGACCCATGAAAATTCCATCGGCCACAAAAACTTCATGTAGGCCACCACCACCAGACCCTCAAATTTGTGGGCTGCTAAAAAGAGAGAGAGAGATAAAAGAGGTGGTAAGAGTGGAAATCTCCATAGATTTGGCATCACCCATGTTTGGTACTAGTGTTGTCGGTTTCTTTAAAAAAATATTAAATAAAAAAAAACATAAAAAATAATTTAAAGTAAAAATAAAAAAATCAATTTTTCAAAAGTGTTCATGCATAGTAAAAAACAAACCGTTCCTAAGTAATTAAATGATGTACTTGGTAATTAAATACATACTCAGTCGTATACCGTGAACCTTGGCACCTTTCCTTGCCACTCGATTGAGCTCTCTTCCTCTTGGCTTCAACAAGAGACATCAATTCATCTTTTAGACCACGTAACAAGTGTAGTGGGACCATTTTGCTTCTTAAGAATAAGAACATGAATGCTTTTTTGCCTAATCTTTTTGGTGCTAATTAACCTGATGCCAGCTCATGGGCAGGCAGAACGCCCCTGCCAGGCATAGGAGGTAAGATAAATACATGGTGTTTTTGTTATAAAAAATAATTAAATTAATAAATGATGTTTAAATCTATGTAACACATTGATTTTCCAACAAAAATGAGGAAAAGTCAATTTGTTTTACAGACTTTTATGGTATTAGCACCGTGTCTTGGGATTAAAGACATGTTTGATGTTCTAGTTGAATTGTTTTGTTGTTTTTTGAAAATGAATGTTTTGTTTTAGATTAATATTTTTATATTTTTTATTATTTTAATACACTGATATAAGAAATACATTTTAAAATATATATATATAAATTATTTTAATATATTTTCAAATAAAATATAATATTCAACGCTTCATCGAACAATCAGTGAATACCTGACCTGTCATCCATGTTCCTAGCTTCACTCGATGGGCCGTTGACGTGAAGAAAAACTACATTAAACCAAAGACACAAACTTGCGACCGCTTTAACATGCGTGTCCGGAATCGTGCTGAATCTTTTGGTCTTGTTCCTTTTTCGTTACTAAAATCTCTAACAAAATTCTATTTAGATAAAAAAATATTTGATTTTTGTTTTTGAGTCATGATTACACCACAAATGGCAGCTTTTCCCTTCAATCCCTTCATTATCCTTCAACATTTACACGAGTTTTACCATATACTTTAACTGCTAGTACAAGATTGATCTCGGAATAATCATTAATGCATGATTCATACCTATTATCAATATACCGAAAGTTATTCTAAAATAAAAATAAAAAATAAAAAAAAATACTGTACTGAAATTGTTTTTTATACGAGCTCCATTGCTACAATTGAATTCACAAGGTTAGAGTTCTGGATCCTATTATTCCGCGATATGTAGAGTAAGGAAAATGAATGGAGATGTCAGTCACTACGAAGTGAACTTTTCATTTAGCATTTGATGAATAGGCAATTTTGTTGATCCGTGGCCTTGTTTTACAGCGGCATGCATAATTTTATGGACTCTGTTTTTTTCTAGGAACAAGCCCAGATGAAAAGGTCTATTTTTAGTTCTTGTTCAGAATTTAAACTGATTTGTTGTATGCTTATTTAGGCTAGTGCTAATGATCTGGTCACAAGAAAATTATCAAATACATGTAGAAATATATATATAAAAAAAAACAATACTTTTAATAAATTATAGTGATATTTACTGACAGGATATTACCTTGTTATTTCTCTCGGTATTCATCAAAGAAAAATTATCGTCGATGACTACCGAGGGATTACAGTTGGAAATGAAGAAGAAAAAAAGATAACACGTCATTATTACAAATGAAATTACTGAGAAAATATGCACGTCGCTAATACTTGTTGGTAATCCATCGGTAATATTTAAGTTATAACCTGGCAGACGACCACCCCCTCCCCCATTTCTTCTTCTTCCCTTTTATTCTATAGAAAATAGCACACAACGCCCTCTCATTTTGTCACAAATCATGCTCTTATCATCACAAATTCGACAACCCCAACACACGATATGTTAGTATCCCTATTCTTATTAAATTGTTTTTGAAGATTCACCATATCAAATAAGAAAAACTACCCATTTTTTGTTGTGGTTCATTTTTAAAATGTTAATTTTTAACATTTTTATGTAGTATATGTAGCTTTTTCTATAGAAATTTATTGTATGAATGTATGATTTGTACTTGTTAGAGTTTGATTGAGATTTTAAAAAATTATATTTGTTTGTCATTTGATAAAATTGAATTTGATTTTGTAATTTTAATATTTTATAATGAAATAAATAATAGCTTATTTAATGGGTACGTTTCATATTTTATCGATTTTATTCTTAAATCAGAAATTTTGTTATTACATATTGTCATCAATATTCTATATAGATTTTATATAAGTAATGAATGATTATTTTTTGATGTATCAAGTTTTATGTGAAGGGTTGTATAAAATGAATTATTGTAAAGAGGTTAGAGGGTTTTATCCATTACAAGATATCTAATCCAAAAATATATTAATGGAAGTCATATTTAATGTTTGAGCTAGCCTAGATGCTGGGAATTCGACCTAGAGTCAGATTTCATGCTAGTTGTTACACTCATAACACAAGATATTGTTGTAATGGACTTGAATTTTACTTTAATAACTAAGTAAAGTAATTGTTGAAGAGAACTAGGGATGTTCAGGTGCAACATGCTTTTCCACGAAGTAAATGTAGCAGCAGACTGATTAGCTAATTCTAGGCTGTCTAGAAACCCTTTTGATAGAAACGATTGGATCCTTAGCGATCCTCCATCGGGGTTATATTTCCTTATGTATTTTGACCTCATTGGGACAATGGTACCGTGTTTCATTTAAGTTTTTTTTGGGTTTCAAGCCCCAATTTCAATAAAATAAAAAATTAATCTTCACCTGTTAGACTTGGAAGCCATTTTTTTTTTGATTTACCTGGATGTCCAGTCAGCTTGCGCGTATCACGATTAATCCCACAGCCCACTGAATATCCTGCAAATCCAGTAAGTATGTAAGACACCGCGGGATGACAGGCGTGCATAGAGAGGTTCGAATCCGGATATTGAAAAAAAAAACAAATCCCTTTCATCACTAGACGAATACCTCAAGTGCACTTGGACGCCATCTTTGAAATCATACAATTTCGTACAAGTACAGTCAATTGATTCAAAGAACTTGTCAAAACATGGTGCTTTGGAGTAGATATTTACTTTGTAGTTGAAGAGCGTGTTATGTTGTAGAGAATTTTTTATTTAAAAATATATTAAAAAAATTTAATTTTTTTAAAATATTTGTATATCAAAATTATTAGAAAATATTAAAAGCATTGATTTAATATTTTTTTTAAAACAAATATATTTTTAAAACGCAGCTAAACACAATTCAAAACACACTCCAGAACATCTGGTCTCAGAATTTTAACTGCTTTTCAAATTACACTCTCACCGATGAAATAATGATCTTCGGTGACATTCAATTCAAATAACATCACGAAGGCGCCTGGTTGTCTACTCCGATGCATGATTTTTTGTTGACATTTTTGTTTACAATAAGCTTATCAGCCCTCGATCCGTACATATTTTTCTCACGAAGACTTGGCTTAAAATGAATATTTTCATATCTGGTAACTAAATTGAAGATGTTGAGAACCAGTCTTCATCTTTCGCTCTTTTTTTCAAAAAAAAATTATGCCCTATGTTGTGCGGCAAAAACTCGAAGCTCGACATACTGGGAAAATAACCAAGTTGCTCTCGTTGAGAGTCGAACTCAAGACCTCCCGCTTACTAAACGGGTGCTCTAACCAACTGAGCTACGAGAGCTATTTGACAAGGCGAGTTTAATTCATTAATATTAATTATTTAATTCTCTGAAATCCCTGTTATTCCCCTTAACTCATTTTGCCAACCGAACCGGCTAATAATTCATCGATCAACTGAAATTTTAAGATAGGTGGAGTGGACCACGATTGTATAGCTCACGCTGAGAGTGACTTTGTGATTGAGATGTATTTTTATTAAAATAATATATTCTTAAAATTTTATTTTTTATATTAGCATATTAAAATAATATAAAAATACTTAAAAATTAATTTTTAAAAAAATTCAATGAATAAAAACTAAAAATTTATTTTTATTCAGCTTTTTAAAAAAATTTAAAGTTAAAAAAAATAATTTTTTTAAATATGATTGAACCACATTATAAAACAATAGCTATTGATCAATGAATAGAAATCACACGGAGTTGCTATTAAAAGTGGAGTATATAAAGGGCATATTTGATAATATAGTAGATATTACTTTTTAAATAGTTTTTTATTTAAAAATTAATTATGTTTTTTTAATTATTTTTAAAATTTATTTTTTTAAAAAATCCAATGCTAAACGGGCCTTGCTCACTCGATAGACACTGTATCTAGAAGAGCAGCATAATTAATTAACAGATAGGTGGAGATACATAAAACCCCCCCTGGAAGCATACTTTCTTAATTAGTGGCGTGGAATAGTCTCATACAGTTGACTTCTTCATATTTCCTATCTTCCGTTAAGAAGTTCAATTAATCTCGTGCCAAATGACTGAGATTCTCACAAAGTTTCTCAGCATCCTTCCTTCTTCTCCGTCTCTTGTTTTACTCGATCAACCGTCTGTCCCACACGCAAATGCCACTCCTTCATTTTGTAACTACTCTATTAATATTGGCAATGAGGAAAACATGTCCAAAGCAACTTGATCTGGCTTGGTCAGATCCTCGAGCAACCTTCAATTGGATGGGAACCGTCCATTGGTCGACCGCTCGGAAACGCTTTCACATTCTCTAGCAGAATCTTGCTATTCGACGTTCGATAATTTCATATTCTTCGGATCGTGTTTACATACTGTACAACATTATACTTGACCTAAAATAATTGGTGACTTTGAACCGATTAATACTGCCCTACTTGTTCTTAATTTCGTCTGGCACCACACCAAATGGCAACCAATTATTCATATGTAGTTTGCATTAATTTTCTGTATATTATAAGACTCATTCTCATCACAAGTCATGTCTGTAAAGATATGGTTAGATACGCCAGATCAGCACTAATAATGATGTGGTGTTGTTAGCATGTCACCTGTGTATCGAGTTGTGCTTGATTTGATCTCAAAACGCGTCCGGTTGTTTTATATGGAAGGTTAATTAGGTCACGTACATGCCCTGATGCCCCGCCCTTCCCTCTCGACGAACTTTCAGGTGAGAACACGATCATCAAGGGACAGTGGTGGACGACGATGAAAACTTGGACAAGATAAGGTGACCGGCAGTAAACATTATATTACTTCTATATAATGGCAACTCTCCTTCGAAGGACAATTGCTGAAGTAGATGCCACTTGGCATCCTAATCACTTGCATTATGAAAACATGCCAAATGCACAGATCAAAACAATATATATAATATAATAATTACAACATGCGCGTGAAGCTCATGGATTGCATTTGTAACTAGAATGCCAATGTGTTCCAACCGTCACTCTCTGCTTTTTGTCTTACTTTTTTCGCTGCTTCGTGACTCATGCTGCGCTAGGTGGCCTCAAACTGGATTTCCAACAAACTTACCACAACCACTTGCCCCGCCGCTCAAGCGGGGTTGTGCAGCTCATCATGAGGAGGTTAGGTCATCGCACAAACAAAGGTCCAAGCACAATGCCCAAAAGGTAAAAACTTAAAAGGATTCGATCGTGCGTTTGGAGATCGAATAGATAAAAGAGTAATAACCCAATACATGGAAACTTGAAAAACAAATTTAATTTAACTGATCCAACAAATTTAGCTAAGAAAATTATAATTAAATGAATTCATTCCATGGAAGCAACTGAAATATTCAACTGCTACACACAAAAAACAAAAAATTAATCAATCAAAACAACTGAAATAATTAAATCCCTAAATGGAAATTCCTAGCAGTACAACCTAACAGAAGTTCGATTTTTCTACTGAGCTTGAGAAACTTCAATTCTGGGTGCCATCAAAATACGAATCCTTTTTGCTGCCGGTAGAGGGCTCATAACTTCATCATCACCGGATACAAAGAAATCTGAAGAGAACTCTGGCAAGGCTGGAACATTAAGGTCAAAGTCATGGTGACTGTGATTGTGGCTATGAGTGCGAGTGTTTGTAGATCCAGCTCCTTCAGAAGTTGAAGTCACACCACTCTTTTCGGCGCCTCCTATGATGCCTTCGTAGTGACACCTCTTGTGACCACCCAGGGCTTGTCCGGTGGGAAAAGTTCTGTGGCAGATTGAGCACTCATGAACCCTGCCACTTCCGTTAGACACGGGTGTTGTCGTGGCAGAAGTAGTTGTACAGGAAGTAGTTTGGTCTTCGCCGCCCCCAGCGAGTTTTCTGTGACTTGCCTTGTGCCCGCCTAGGGCTTGGTATGAAGGAAACTCCTTGTTGCATACGGAACACTTGTAACTTATTTTTTGCTCCGATGACGTGGATGCAGTTGGCGGGGCGAGGGATTTTTTGTGGTGGCCGTCTAAGGCGGGGATTGGGAGATTTGTAGAACCGCGAGCTAGCATGACAAGACAGAGAGCGAGATACTCTTCTTCGGTTGGTTGGTGGTCAAGACGTGGACGCTTAGAGCGCTTGCGCTTTGCCCATGGCTCAACCACGCAGTGGGTGCTTGACTCCTCAAACTGAAACGATGGGGTTGCAGTAGTTGGAGAGTTTAAGGCTTCTAGTGCCATCGGACCTGCTTTATTTGATCTGAATCTCGGGAGAGAAGGAGGGTGAATTGCTAACTTAAGAGAAAGAGAGAGCAGCTGTTGTTTTGTGAGAGGAAAGGAGTGAATTGTGTGAACTTGATGAGTGAGAGTGAGGGATGATGTTGGTTAGTTATATAAGGGGGAGGGAAAACTGGAGAAGGAAGTTGCGTGACAGGTGGTTGGAAAGTAAGAGGATGTGAAACTCGTAATAAAATATTTGAAGGGTTAGGAATCCAAAACATAAACGGAGTGGAGCACGTTTAGTGTTATTAGGGAAGGGCACCTTTTCTTGGTGGCCAATTTTGAGTTTCTTGGTGGCCAAGAGTGACTGACCTGACCAGAGTCGGTCAAAGCAAGAGAATAGTACAAGGACACCCAGTTGCGAGCTTATGATGCAACTCTTGTTGTGGGCCCTGTTTGATGGAGTGAGTGAAGTGAAGACTGGGACTGCTTCCAAGTCAAATCCAAAGAGCCCTTCACTTTTCCAAACAAACGCGGTCTTGTACCCACCTGCCTCTTCATAGCAGCCGGCAGCCATACAGAGACTTTTCTCTCTCGTTTCCTCGCCCACGTTCATGCATACTTTGCTTGATCTGTTGTGGAATCAAACAACCACCTACACTAACAGTCAATTAGTAGTAATTAGGAGGCTAATTGCGCGGAGAGTCTTCATAGTTTGGTAGACAATCTGCCCATGTGATGGAGGTGTAGGGGGGAGATTTTAACTCTCTCCTAACTTGAGGTAAACAATTAAGGGTGTTAAGTATCTGCAAGTGGATGGTGTCGTTCAACGACAATTGTACAATTGAATGAGAATTTTATTTTTTCTTAGAATAATAAGAACATGCGATGCTTCCACTCAGTTTGCTTAGAGATTATGTCATATACAGACGTTTGCAAGTTCTCCATATTTTGATGGTATTTTTGTCTATATATATATATATATATATATATATATATATATATATATATATATATATATATATATATATATACCCTTGTTGTATTAATTACTTCAACCCTTACCTTCGTAAATAAAATGCAACAGCTAGTCATCTTGTTATACGTACACTTCGTAACCCGCAGGACACGCGATTCAAATATTTCAGTTGGGTTTCTGTTAAACTTTTGACACGTATTGCTATCTCAGGAATTTGGGTTTCTTATACGAATATACTGTTTAACATTGGGACAATAGCAGCTTTTAAAATAAAAAATTGCATTGAAATAATATTTTTTAAATTTTTTAAAATTTATTTTTAATATCAACATATAATTTAAAAAATTAAAAAATAAATTAAATTAAAAAAAAAACAATTCTTTTTAAAATCACAATACCACCACGAAAACAAATATAGATGAAAGAAAAGGCACATGAAAAAAAATCTGTTAAGCATCCAAATAACTACTATATACGTACCACCTTACAAGCTTCTAGACCCTTTCATCCACTTCTTACATTGAGAACTGGGGGTTATTAATTATTTTTGTACTTAGTGTTTTATTTTCTAATTATTTTTTTAATTAATATTTAATTAAAAAAATATTAAAATAATAAATAAGAGCATACATTCTTTTATCTCATATATCATCACATAATTATTACTGTTCATGTCTCTAGCAAAATCTGTTAAGTATCCAGATAGCTCCTACATGTGCCACCATTTTACAAGCTTCTATCTTACATCGATAACTGGGGGTTATTAATCATTTTCTTACTTGTTGTTTTATTTTTTAATTAAAAATTTAAAAAAAGAGTAATAAAATAATAAATAAGAGAATAAATTTTTTTATCTCGTCGAAATGATATAATCACGTAATTATTTATGATTATTCATGTGTCTAGTGGAACTGCTTAATTAAATACGAAGGAAAGTGGGATAAATAACCTATAATATTGAAAAGATTTCTCTTTGGATAATAGGTATTGTAACTGGTGTTACTGTGATCGATTTAATAGTTATTTTCCTTTATGGTTAATTCCTATTCCGGCTTGGATTCATCCATGTAATAATATGATGAATTGAGTTGTAGATATGAAAGTTGTATTCTGGGTTTGGTAAAGAGTTGACTATAGGTTTAAAAATTAATTTACTTGGTTAGGTTTAAATAATACTATTAAAATATTATTTATACTTTTAATTTTTTATATATTAAAAAAATGATACTAACCAGATGTGTAGTTTAGTGTTAATTTACCATATTCACGGCGAGAAGATCTTTTGAATCTCTTGAGTTCTTTAATTTTGAAGAGTGGTTTCGTTTTCTTTTAGCTGATCACCAGATCTTCATGAGGTATCAAATGAGAACAGTATTATTCATGAATGCATCTCGCTGGTGGCCACGATAAAACAATGAATTATTGCGGCGAAACGAAAATCTGGTTTTGTGCACACAGACATGACATCCTGCTCAGCAACCGTAACACTTTTAGCATTTGTAGAGATTCTTCCGCTTGTTATTTGGTAACATGTTTAACATGTGTTTGACGTTGTAATTGAAAGTGTTTCACAAAAATGATTTTGAGTTGAGATCACGTCTAATTATTGCTTAATTTCTTCTTCTTTTTTACGCTATTAATTGTTATATATATATATATATATATATATATATATATAATATCTTGATATCAAATTAGTGTGAGAAAGATAATCATAGTATTATCTATTTTATTCAACAGTTAGTTAAATAAAAAAAACTTTGAAAAAAAAAAAAGCTAACTAAGTGGAGTCTATGACTCAGGTTGTGAGGTGACCGGGTTCCATCTAATCTGATATCATCTTACTATTTTTTTTTTAAAATTATCATCTTATAGTTTTGTAAAAATTCAAATTATATTTTATTGATAATTAAAATTGCTTTTGACTCCTGAAATCGATCGATTCATGTCGAGTCGCCTTCCATGTGATTT
>Ga0307517_10013649_pt1 | contig 11010 bp, 3 predicted proteins | sample 23_EM_MG_FD_194515 | JGI IMG/M metagenome (GOLD analysis project Ga0307517, IMG submission 194515) | Populus trichocarpa ectomycorrhiza microbial communities from riparian zone in the Pacific Northwest, United States - 23_EM | ecosystem: Host-associated > Plants > Roots > Unclassified | place... | reverse complement strand
AGTCTCAAATCTTGACACTAAAGGCATTGATTCAAAAAAGGAAAACAAATATGAAACTCCAATCTCTAAAAAAAAATAATAATAAAAAAGAGGGCGGGGGGATTTTGGACTATAGGGACGAAGAGGTAAATATTAAGTTCTCGGGTCTTATCGATTGTTTTTTATTTTTATTTTTATTTTATAAATATATTAAAATATATATTTTATATTTTTTAAAATTTATTTTTGATATTAATAAATTCAAAACTATAAAAAAAATTTGACAAAGAAGAAGAGAGGCAAGCATTAAATTCTTGGGTCAGCAGTGTTTATTGATTATTTTTTTTAAAGTAATTTTTTTAAAATATATTAAAAAAATATTTTTTTATTTTTTAAAATTTATTTTAAATATTAATACATCATTCAAAAACACTAAAATATTAATTTAAAATTAAAAAATAAATAATTGTTTTTTATATAAAAAAACAGGTTGAACGGGCAGTGACAAAATGGTAACTACCTCTCCTCCACCTCTCCGTCAGACGCACACAAAACCACCATATGATCAGACAGCTAATATTCAACCTCTTCAACCATTCTAAAATCTCAATGGCAGACATTTCACCTCATGTGAAAAGGACCCTTTCCATACTCTAACATTACCTCTCTTCTCTCCTTTGTATCATTTCTGTTGTTTTCTCTCTTCGCAACCTCTCTCTTTTTATAAAGAAAAAGGTTGCATTTTTATTTTAGCATGCATTCTTCTCTTTCTTGTTTGTTGGGATTTTGAAACTCAAAGATCGGATCGATAGTCATCTCATTTCGGCGACCCTACACATAATATCTCTCTCTTTCTCTTTCTTTTTCTAAATGGTCTCTCTTCTCTCTTTCTCTCTCTCACTCTCTCTCTCCCCGCCATTGTTAATACAGTTATGTTACAAACAGTCTGTTGTTCTTCTATACCCTTTTAAGTCAGTGTTTTCATTGCAGGTTTAACATGGACCTTTTGAAGACACACAGGGAGAGTGACTGATCTCTGAAAACACATAGCTTTCTTAGCAAAATCAAAGGTAAACTTAGGTGGTCTTTTGTTCCTTTTCAAAGGTGTTTCTTCGAGTGTTTTATTAAAGTTTGCGATTTTGGTTGACCAAAAGATGTCAATATCTCTTTGGATATGGAGATTAAAGGATTTCTTTGATTTGGTTGTGAGAGAAAACAAGAACAAGAAAATTGTCCTTTTTTTACTTTCTTTTTCAGAGAGAGAGAAAAATTGAGATCTTGAAGCATCCTTCCACCTCATGCTTCCTTGCATTTCAAGGTGTCAATGAAGTAGGAGAGGCACTCACATTCAAAACTTATAGAAACAAATCAGTTTTCAAGAGATAAAGAGCAAGAGCTTGTAGGAGATTCATTGGCTATATCTCTATCTTCTTCTTCTTCTTCTTCTTCTTCTTTTTATATATATATTGGTAAATAAATTACACCAAGTAGTTATTAGATAAATATTGTTTTCTGTTTCACTCTCCCTCTCTCTCTAGCTAGGCTTGAAGAAATATTATTAGCCCATCAGTTAACAGATGATTCAGTTTCCCTTTAATATCTTCATTATTACAGTTTCTTTTTCTTTCATTACAAGTTACTGTTTGATTGTCTATATCGTTTTTGACTCATCATGTATTATTATTTATTTCCTTTTATTGGTAAATGAAGCTTCTCTGAATCTCTTCACCTTTATCTTCGTGAATCCCAGATTTCCATGCCTTAATAAAACCTTTCCTTTATTACCTAGTGATTTGAACTTGTTTTCTTTAATGGGTTTTGATTAATTGTAGTTGTTGGAAGGAAGGGTAAATGTCTTCTTCCAACTCTCCATGTGCGGCATGCAAGTTCTTAAGGAGAAAATGCACGCAAGAATGTGTTTTCGCACCTTATTTTCCACCGGACCAGCCTCAAAAATTTGCAAGTGTCCATAAGGTATTTGGTGCTAGTAATGTTGCTAAACTTTTGAATGAGCTCAATGCTGCACAACGTGAAGATGCTGTTAATTCACTTGCCTATGAAGCTGAAGAACGGCTCCGTGATCCTGTTTATGGCTGTGTTGGGCTAATTTCAATTCTTCAACATAGACTGAAGCAACTCCAGAATGATCTTTATTGTGCTAAGAAAGAACTAGCTAATTATATAGGGCCTCAAGCAATGCTACCTATGGTGATGCAGCCACAACATATGGGTAATCCTTCTTCTTCAACTGTGATGCAACATAGTGTGATGCCAATGATGGGTATTCCTTCTGTTGGACAAATGGGGATGCGTGCAGAGGCTCATCAACATCAAAACCATCATGTCCATCCTCAGCAACTCTACGAGGCTCAACAGTTGGCTGCTGTGGTGGCTGCAAGAGAGCAGGAGATATTAAGGGCTTATGAGCAACAGCAACAACAGCACCATCAGCAAGAAATTGTGAGATTTAATGGTGGACTTGAGCCAGCTAATTCAGTTTCTGATACTGGGTATAATCAGATCAATCCCTCTGCTGCTATGCCATCCTCTTTGGCTCTAGGAACTTTTGACAACACTTTTCAGATTCAACCACAAGGAGAGCCCCATCCCAATCAGCTTCAGGCACAGGTTTTGCTTCAGCCACAACAAATCCAACAGCATCCAAAATCTGAAAGCGAGGAAGGTAGGAGGAGTACTGTTGGTCCTTCTTGTTGATGTTTTTGCGACACTGTGTACCTTTCTTGCTAGTTTCTTATGGCGATTTTCCAATCTAGCTAGGTATGGTTTCTTCACTTCCTCTATGTATTTAGGCCTGCACGTGTTTGTCTGAAAAAACAATCTTTGCATTTATGGATGGGTTCTCTAGTAAGTAATCTGGGTTGGTATCCTTTCACAAATAGGGTAATGTAGTTTGTTGGCAGTAGAAAGCCAAAGTTACTGTTGTTTTGTGGAGAGCAAAAGGGCTAGCTCGTTGAAAGAACTTATTGTCTTTTCATAGGCAGGGACATATCACCTTCATGGAATATAAGAAGCACGCACGCACACACATACATATTGTCTTTTCATAGGCAGGGACATATCCTTTCACATATATAATTGATTTTTTTCAACGAATAATAACAAAATTAAACAAATTAGTTTTTGATTAAATATTAAATTAGTTATAGAAGTATTATTCCTTAACACAAACTTCTACAATTATGAATATAATTCTTTTATAATTATGAATTGATCACTATGTATGTGCTTATTAGTCACATTTCCTTAAATATAATTCTTTTGAGAATTCATATCCAATAACTTTTAAATTCATTTTTTTATGAGAATTTTGTTGCAATATTATGCACTAACTGAAAATGAGCTCAGGTCTACAAGGTCAGCAGGATAATGTTAATTATTAATGATGAATCCAAGGCATGTTTAAGTTTGTCATTTTCTTTTGGAAGGATTATGAAATGATTTTTGTAGTAATCATGCAAGGAAATTTAGTCCTCTTTTTTTTTTTTTAATTAGTAAGAGACGTAAAAGTGGTAGATAGAAAGATTTTATGGAAATTTGGTGTGCTAATTCCATCAATGATCTTGACTTTTGTTTTGTAATTTTTCTTCAAAGACATCAGTCCCCTTGTTAATGGTTTTCTCATTTCTAATGAGTGGAAGACTACATTTGCTTTGGGAGAAACTTCAATTTAGTCTCAAAATGTTGATGAACATTACAGAAAGACAATAATCTTTAAGAAAACACTCAGGATCAAATTGATATAGTTTATTGGTCTTAGACTCAATTAAGAATGAGTACATAGGTTTCGAACTAAAATTAGGTTGTTCTTTTGTTTTACCCTGAAATCATGTTCCTTTTACCGGTTGACTAAGGTGCATTAATGTTTTCAAACAGTCTAGGTTACTCTAGTCAGCATCTAGCTTATTAACCAAACCATTCATGATGTGTACTCCCTAATTAAGTTGCGATCAACGTGACAGTTTTATTTCCATCTTTTGTTTTTTTGGCACAGACAGCAACATCAATTCATTGGTTTTAATTTCTATATGCTTTTTTATGTTTTTTTTCTTCTCTCTTGTGTGTGTGTTTATATATATATATATATATATATATATATATATATATATATATATATATATATTATTGATTATATTTTATAATCATTTTTTAGCTTTCCTTCCTCTTATTTTCCTCATGTCCATGCAGCTCTTATATAAATGCCGGACACAAGTGGATAGAAAGAAATACATAGAGAGAGGGAGGGGGAGTTTGACATCTAAAATCTCAAGGCAGCATCTTTTTTTATAAAATTTTTGGCCCCTGGAGAAGAAGACTTTCTGGAGAGACGCATCTTGAAATGAAGGATCTGTCTTGGTTTACGAGTACAGCTTTCTTTTATCTGGCGTTTGGACTTAAATTAATGCAGAGAACGTTTATGTAAATCTGAAGCATGGGAAGCCTTCTTTGAAGCTTTTATTGCCCGCCCTTTATATTTTTATTTTCGCTATCCCTAACGTTTTAATTGTTAGAATCTCATGTTTCTAGTTCTCCTTTAGCATGCCCAGTATTAGATCTTTATAGGTTGTATCTAGCCATGTGATAAAAACTTAGAAAAATGTATTTTCTCAATGCTCTATTTTGGCTTTTTATTTTTTATTTTTTTAAATCAAGATAGATTACGCACCGTTTGTATATTGTAACCATATAATTTAGAATATGCAGTTTGGCATAATCAAATAGACTCAATTTGTTGGGAAATTAGAACCAAAATTCAACATGCATCATCATTATGAACAACCCAATTCAATGAAAAAAATAATAATTCAAATAAGAATTCAAGATTTAATATGGTCAAGTTAAACAATAACCCGAGAGCTCAAGATTTAAATCAATATGTTCATGAATATGATTGTAATTTTTATATTTAAAACCCGAGAGCTCCTTGTAAACCCATTTAATTCCACACTTAAAAATTACCTCTAATCCCCTGTGTTTTTTACACTTTAACCATTCATCTTCTAACCTATTTATAATGGCCGGCTAAAAACACTTGGTGGGCGATGAAGGAACAAACTTGGTGACTAAACTAGGAGGCTACTCCACATTTCTTTATCTCCACCCTTTTTACTTGACCATTTCTTTAAGAAAAAAATAAGTCACATCATAAACAAATCTCCACTTTGATGGAATTTAAGCCTTTTAGAAGATTTAATGACTTTACATGCTTATAAATACCACAAAACTGAAAATAGAAGTATCTGTTGATCTTTAGATTTACTAGCTACACATAACTTAAATCAACAAACAATTTTTAGCTTGAAAAACTAGAAGTAATCGTTGATCTTAAAATTTAATAGTTACATAAGACCTAAATCAACATACAACCCTTAGCTCCACTTGATTTAAAAAACATGGCCAATGTCCATCAACAATTATCTCTGGTCAGCTTAACCCGTTAACTTTAGAACATGACCTTTATCTATTTTTGCTTTTAGAAGGATCTTTCCCCCACACTCATTTGAAATCTAAAAATGTATAACTCCTTTATTTTTACCAATCACTGAAAAGACTCATTTTAAGTAGTTGTTATCTTGTGTGCTTCATTCTAAACCACTATTTGAGTTCATTATCTATCTAATCAAATAATATAAGCCATCATACTTTTCTCTTTCCATTAAGATTGTGCTACCATATGGGACTTTCAAGACTCCACTTACAAGAGAATAATTATATCCTTTGGAGTCAAGCTGGCTCAACGATATCAAATTCCTACACATCTTTGAGACATAGGCCACATCACCCAAAGTATAGGCCATTACATCAAACATTTTGATTTTTACCATTTCGATAACCATAACATCGCAATATGACATACAATCAATAGGCACAATGACAAACTTTCCTCCTTGAAACTCATCAAAATATTCCTTTTTGGAACACATATGTACAATCTAATATCCAATTATCATGAAACAAAGTGTTAATACCTTCAAAGACTATAAGAGCATCTTTATAATATTGTACCACCATCAAAGAATCCTCATCATCATCATTAAATTTATCCATCTTCTTTTTTCTTAGGACAATCTTACTTGATGTAACCAAATTCTTTACATATGTAACATTAAATGCCTTTTTTTAGCGGATGTAGACTCAAACTTACCACTTTGACATCCTTTTTTAGTTGATCATCCATTCTAATTCTCTCATCTGATCACCAATACAAACTTATATTCCTTTTCTTAATTTGACTATCTTTATATCTCATGAGATAAATGTGTAGCTTGTACTTGGTCTAAACTCATTATATCCTTATCATACAACATCGTTGTCGTTATATTTTTAAATGAACTAATAATAGATGTAAGAAGTAAAAAGGCTTTATATTATTCCTCAATTTTGACATCAACTTTTCTCAATTGATCTAGTACGCTAATGAACACATCTAAGTGCTCAATGATATTCTCGTCTTCCTCTATTTTTAACTTGTAAAATTACCACTTAAGATGTAACTTTTTGGTCAAACTTTTACCATATAAAGATTGTTCAACTTTTCCTTTATTGCAAGTGCCAAATCCTTCTCCATAACATTATTAATATTGTTATCAACAATATTATACTAATGAATCATGCACACACATATTAATTCTAATTCCTCCTGCTCTTCCACTTTCATCTTCACTGACTTCTCATCCTTTCTTTTCAATGAAGCCAAGCTTTATTGAAGAAGGATGTCTTTGACTCTTTATTACAATAGAGTAAGACTTCCATTCCTATCAAATTGTTCTATGGAAAATTGTGGCTTGCCATTGTAGACATTATTTAAGTTAAAAAAAACTAAATTTTCTAAAATAAAAGCTCTTATACTACTTTATTAGGAAATTAGGATTTGTTTCAACATATACCACCACAAACAATCGAACTCAATGATAAGATTAGGGATAACGATGGGTATAAACGAGTTAGGTTTTTGTATATCCATACCCTACATATTATCTATTACTTTGCCATTACTCTAAGGAAAAAAATGAGCCATATAACCAACACATTTTTGGCATTGTAAGCTATAATGGGTTTAATAGGTGTTTGATTTACTGATGTACTATTTAAATTTTAGTTACAAGGAAATAAATCTCGTAATAAGTCTTATAAATTATTATTTTTTCTTGAAAATCCATTTAGAAGATATACATTTACTATATTATTTTTTTAAAACATTTCGCATATGTTATTGCAGAGTTTATTGGATTTTGTTCTGAGTTTTTTTTAAGCAGAAAAATAAAGCACTAATTAAGAGCATTATTCTTGTATTATGTATTGTCAATTTACATATGATAAAGAAACATATTTTTTTGTATGTAATTTAATTTAAAGTAGAGATAAAAATTAACTAAATGAATAATCCATACTTTAGTTTTTAACTTGATGCAATTTTATTTAAAATTCAATATATTTATTTAATGTATTATTTTCAGAATTATTATTACTAATCATGATTAAGATCCTAATATGTTTCTTTGTTTTAACAAACCCCCGGTATTCCTAAACTATTAGGGTAATATCAATTTTGTACCCTAACTATTTTGTTTTAAATATTTATCCTCAAATTATTTTGATTTCTCAATTAAGAGTATTTTTGTTAAATACATTTAAAGAAAAATATTAATTTTCCTATAAAATGGCATTGCTTCTTAAAAATAAAATAAGAATACAATTTGGACGGTGATATTGATGAAAAGACTTAAAAATGGATGAAAATCCTTATTTGAGATTTTTTGAAAATATGAGGATAAAATTGATATAAAGAATTATTTTGTGGGAATATTGAGACTACTAATATTATTATAGTTGAGAGTATATTTGTCAATTCCTTTTTATGTTATTCTTTAGTGTTGTGGGACAAACACTAATTGAACCGAATATTTTAAAATACAAGCATCACTCTCTCTTTAAACTCATTTTATGCATGATCTTTGCCTAGATTCTACCAATCTACTTATCATAGAAGTCTTTGTAGAGTTTGTTAGTGTTTTACCTAGATAGATACAAGTTTCATGATACATGTAAAATGCAATTCATATAGTTGATTGTCATAACTAATGGTTTCAATGGGCCAAGTCTAGAATATAATTACCAGATATAACCTTTTTGGTTGTTTAGTTCGAAGGGTGACCTAAATAAATTAGGATATTGAGATAAACGTATTAGATACAATTCATATAGCCATCTTGCTTAGTAAGTGACGAGCGGCTAAGGTTTTATGATAGACTTACTAGATATAATTTGTATGGCCATCTTATTTGATAAGTGACTTGGGTGGGCTAGGATTTTAAGATAGACTTACCGGATGGAATTTGTATTGCTTTTTTTATTTGAAAAGTGACTTAGATTGGACAAGGTTTAAAGGTTGAATTACTAGATTCAACCTTTATAGCCATCTTTTTTCTGTAAGTGACCTAGATTGGATGAGTTTTTAAGATGAAGACCAAGTTAACATACATGGTGGTATAAGATTCTTGATCTTTTCAACAAACCTCCATTAAAGGATTAATATTTTTAAGATAAAAATGAACATCAAAATTTTACTTTGTTAATGGGTTTTGAATTATTTGATTATGAAGGTATTATAGATCTATTAAATGGTGATATAGAGTTATCTCCGGGCTTATTTTAGGTACATCAGTTAGTCAGAATACAAAATCAATGTAGAGCAAGAAATTGTGTCATTTGTTTTTGCTCGGAGAAAGCTGTGGATCTAACATTTGAATAAAAGGATGGATCACCCTAAAGCTTATAAATTTGAAAAAAAAAGTTTCCATTTTTTTTCCACTTTTTTTTCCAAATAGTCTTTGGTTTTACAAATAGTGATATTTTTTCCTTTATACTAAGGTGTTGTATTACTGAAAGACAATCTAGTTTTCTCGTATATGTTGTTACTTACTTTTGACCCAATAAAAAATAAGAAAAAAAATCTAAAATACAAAAGGATATACATGAAAAAAGATTAAAAGATTGCCCAAGTTGGTGGTGAAATACCAAAATGACAAGTGGAAAAGTTGGAAGACCAAAATGTATAAGATTGACAAAATTGACAACCTAATTTTGATTGACAAAAGGATCATTTGGTGAAAATATTTTTATTTAGGGTAAAGAAAATACAAATTTGGATAGGTTAGGACTCAGTAAGATTTTCAGAAGGCTTAATTAATTTTATTGAGGACTTAATTGCAAGAAAAATTGATATTTGAAATCAATTTAGGCTTTAATTGGAAGAAATTAAAGTCTAGAGTCGATTAACAATTCTAAAGAGTTAATTTGGTCAAATCAGGGGCTTAATTGCATATATATTAAAGTTTGATAGGCAATTACGGGTTTGATTGAAGAAATTCAAAACCAAGAACCAAACTGAAAAAAGACTCATGATTGTAGGGGTTGAAATTGACCAATCAGGGGCTAAATAGAAGAAAATTAAAAGTTTGATAGTCAATTAAGGATCCATGAGCACAAATCAGAATCCAAGGACCAAGATGAAAATGACGCTAAACTTTATGATGATTGAGTTTGATATGGGTTAAATTACATGAAATTAAGAGTGTAGAAGACAATTACAGGTGTAATTAAAAACAATTAGAAGAATAGGGACTAAAATGATATATATGAGATCTAAAATTAAAAACCCTAATTTCTAAGGTTTCACCTAGACAACATGACGTTCAACCACTGTTTTACTTTTTTTTTCTACAATATTAACTGATCAAGTAGGTATTTTCAGGTAAATAAACATGGTGTTTTCAACTACTTTGGGGTTGTAACCATCATCATTCAACTAAAAAACACCAATTCTGTAAAGATTAGCCATTCCAATCAAATATTTACATCTCATTTTCTTTAACAAACTCAATAACATATGGTCCCTAATTAACCATCACTGCATTTTTATATTTTCGGCTGATTGAGTTGACATTTTCAAAAGAATAACTATGGAGCTAAAGACCTCCAAATTAAATAAAGTTGGATATAAACGAAATGTGTGCACTAGACCCCCTTTATTAAAATTAGGTGGTCTTCAACAATAATGACGTCGGAGTTGCTCCGACGAAGCCTCGAAAGTGGTTAACTCAGTCATCGATAACTGTAATATTTAGTTTACAAAACCATAAATATTTTTCATGTGTTCACACTTGAAGCCTTATTAGTGGGTTCTTATCAAATGTTGACCACGTTTCTCTCAATATCAAAAGGCTAGAAACAAGCTCCTTGGTCTCCAAATTTGACGAACCACCAAAACCTCCAAAACTCAAGTTTGTTACAAAACCACCATTGAAAAATCAGCATAGATACAGAGCTCACAGCTGTGAAATGTACTTTAGAACCATCTTATTTTGATCAAAAGGCTAAGCTTTGATCAATCTAAATTTGAACCCATCAAAAACCCTAGCAAAACTCTATAAATACCTCCTGGAAAGTAAAAGAAAAAAGAGAGAAAAAACATGGAGACACACACTGTGAAAAAATCCTAATGTGAAGGTCTAAGAGCCTAACATAAAGGATCTAACAAACTTTGAAAGGAAAAAATAATGAAAGGGAAAAAAAGAAAGAAAAGAGAAGAGAAGGAAAATAACATTTCATAGCCAGCAAACTTGGAGAAGATATAACCAGGGGCGGAGGTAGGATTATTTAATAGGGGGGCCAAAATAATATAAAAAGATATTTTTTTTTAATTTACTATACATAAATTGTAAAAATAAAAAAAAACTGCATGATTTAGTTTTATTCAAAGAAGTAACTATAAACATATGACGATCTTTGTATAAGATAAGAAGTTTAAAGCAATACCAAATTGAGTCAAAGCTATGAAGTTAATGTCATCTTCATAATGTATTCATCACTTTAATTTTGTTGATCTTTGTACCTATCAAATATAAATATATAAAATATATAAGAAACATTAGTTAAAGCGATGCATTATTTATGTTTGATAAAACTTTGAAATAAAGTAAAAAATAATAAAGAATGATTCTTACATATTTA
>Ga0307517_10013648_pt1 | contig 11010 bp, 13 predicted proteins | sample 23_EM_MG_FD_194515 | JGI IMG/M metagenome (GOLD analysis project Ga0307517, IMG submission 194515) | Populus trichocarpa ectomycorrhiza microbial communities from riparian zone in the Pacific Northwest, United States - 23_EM | ecosystem: Host-associated > Plants > Roots > Unclassified | place... | reverse complement strand
AGCCGTTTTAATCTCTGGGAACACAAAAAATACATATATATTGACCAAATATACGAACTATATAACGGAAATAATACTTGTGCAGATCAACAGCCATAGCGTACATCAAAACGCTTGATTCCCATCACATTATAACTGCGGGGTACGTTCCCTTTCGCTTGTATGATCAGATAGATAATCTCGCCTCAGTGATGGTGGCTTTTACTGCCTCGGTTGCCCTAAGTTGTACGCCAAGAAGTTCACCCAACCGAGGGCTTCACTTCCTGGAAGCGCCTTCGATGGCTCATATGGGGTGGATACGGAAGACATCTTAGCCATTCCTTCCATTGACTTCGGTTCCTTGTAAGCTTTCCCGCTCATTCCGACCCCATGCATTATTGACATTGTCAAAAGCCAACTCTTCCCGGACCAAACACAGTATTTCCCGAAGACGAGCGACTCATGCGCTACCGAATTTATTGGGGATGGTGGTAAATGGGTGGCCGTACATTCAAATACGGCAACGCTGTAAGTGGGATAACATCATTCACACCCTATGTGTCATCCCTCGTTTTCTTCCTAGGTTGTGTAAACCGGAGGCACTCACAGCCGCCGCAATCGTGACCAAGGAACACTGGAAGTCGTTCATTCCTTTCGATAAGACTAGTTGCATCCATGACGGCTCACCTCTTGGTAAGGAAGCACTTTTATTTTTATGTGATCGGCCGTTAACATTTCTGAATTCAGGCGGAGTGGAAGATTTCCAGCAGGATTACGCGTTCACAGCTTGGGCATCAAGTGTGTCTCGTTTCAAAAGTTCATAATCCTCAATTCATTCTGATTCAATCACTCTGCAGCTTCTATTAATGGGAACGTTGGTGGAGTACTGGAATATCAGGTGAGCAAGCAATATCTGCTGCACCTAGGCATATTTCTGACGCTATCACTAGTGGGTTCAAAAAGGCCTAACCAGTCACGGAACAACGCACAAGAGAGATTTGACTCAATCACCCCAGGATGGATCCGGACAGTAAGCGTTCCCCAACTATTTGGTCCATTCATCCCCTGATGTATTTCGCAGCTATAATGGCCCTGCAACTGGACAATCAGCTAACCAATTTGCTGCAAGCGCACCCCCCATCTAACAGCTTGTACTTGACATTCTTCTGTTACGAATTTAGGACATTTCGGACTTCACCCCCTCTTGGGTCGCCTTCTATCATTTTACGACATTTCAGACACTTTCGTACATTTTTAGATCTCATGAGTCCTTCCACAAGGGAACTTGCCACGCTTTTGCCATCCATACTTCACAGATCGGACGTAGGACTTGACATGCCTTTACGATATCTCAGACGCTTCTTTACGTTTTGGATCTTCTTCCATGATTCCCCGTTTTTGTACCAATTGTGAACTTTTAAGATACATACATCGATTTCTTTGCGTTCCATTTCCTGTTACGTCGGAAAAAGTAACAAGGACTTTCGGACTTTCGAGCGATATTATTGAGGATTCGAGTTGGCGTAGCGCAAACGAATCAAAGTTTAAAAGTTTGGCGTGACAGAAAGGGTCCAGGCTTCGAAACTTCGAAAACTCACGAGGTCGTTTATTGACAGATTGCTGCTAGAAGATCAGAAACTTACTGCATTTTCAACATGTCTAACCGCTTAAGAAAATGGCAGATGTTCCGCCGAGCGCTAAACACGTATTGTCCATGGCCTAAATTCGTAAAATTTCATAGAATTGAATCAGATATGTAGATCAAATTATCCAAAATGTTCATGACGGCAGGTCACTCCTACCAAATCTCTACTATCATCACCATCACAAGAAGACCACGACAGCAATTGAAACGAGTATCAACCCCAATGTTGGTAAAGAGTGGATAGGAATGGAATGAGCACCACTGGTACTCGCATTCGGCGTACTCGTGGGGGACGAAGACGGCTTGATAGTTGTTCGCGGAATGGTCGCGGTTAGGGAAGGGGAAGGGGCCTGGCGCTGGTTTTTCTCCGCGAACCCGACGCTAAACTGAGTCGTACCCCCAGAATTGACCGCACCGAATTGCCTGAAAGAAAAAAGAAAGCATCAGACATCACGCACGAGTCAGCATAACAGGAAAACTGGACACAAACGTATAAACATTTCGCATGAACGGCGCACCGACCTTGCCGATCGCCTGTGTAGCACCCCCGGTTATCACACCGGTGCAAATTCCAGAAGATTTCTGAATGATAGTATCGCGCTCGGTAATCGTGAACGGTTTACCGGCAAATGTTAGTGAAATCGGGAACGTCGAGTTGCACGGAATCGACCACTCTGTGTCCGAGATGGGCTTGGCGCCTGGGGTGCCCGAGTAGATTTGACGGGCGACGTCGTTTGTTACCTGGATGCCAGTGTCTGTGAAGTAAATAGCAGGTTTAGATACGAACAATCAAAATACGACAAAGGAATGGTGTACGAACGATACATGTCGATACTGGCGAGGTTGCCCGCCACGCCTTGATTCGTTCCGTCGGCCATGTATGTGATCGTGTCGACAGGTATGGACCAAGAGGTGGGGCTAGAAGCAGGGACCATCACGTTGGTGAAGTCTCCGGAAAATCTATGAAGTCCGGACTCGATTATGGACACAATGGATCTTGAGCGGTACTCACGCAGTCGGATCAACAGCACCCATCATCAAGATTCCATCTGGAAAGGGGTCGTCGAAGTGATTCAACTCGATCCCGCAGACTGCGTTGGTAAAGTTTGGTCTGATGAGTAAAGGTCGTCAATCATTCATCATGGAGGGGCGCTAATTGAAAATAGACTCACGTTAAAAATGTGGGAATCAGGGAGGTATTTGGAGGTGAACCCTGCGGAGCGCCGACTCCATAACCGAGAATCGCGCGTGCGCCGGGAGGGAAGAGGTCGTTCGTCACGCTTGAATCTGTCAAGACAACTGGGTGCAAAAAGCTGGGTCGATCGATTGGGATAGGGAATGACACGTCCACGTACCTGAGGCATTATACGTAAAGGACTGGGCGTTCGTTGCGGATTGAATCGTGCATGTCTCTCCCGCAAAGTGACCTGTGGTGGATTGTCCTGAGATAGTCGAGATACTAGCGGATGCAGTGCGGGGGAAATAACTTGAGGAGGCGGCTGGATTGTAGCTACATCCGAATACGTCAGCGGCAGTCGTTAGATATCACGATTGGCAATCATACGCACAATGATTGGTCGGTGACACCTCCCGGAGCAGTTGCCACCGAGATATGGTTCTGGGAAAGGGCAACAGCCATTTGGATCTCCTGAGCGGGAGTGCCTATTGTGATTGAGCGAGACCGAGCAGGGAAACAGCGAGGAAGACCAACCCATTTGCACAGTCGCCTATAACCTCTTCAACGGAATGCGCACCAGTAGAACGATAAGAACTCACGAGGTACGCCTCGTTATGATTGTTGATCATCCGCACAGCAAGGGGGCCATCCCCTGGCGCGCGCGCCACGAAGCTCATTGGTACGAATGAACCGTCGACCGACCGCACCATGGTTCCTTTGACATGTTCGATGTTTATGGCTAGAGCAAAGGTCAGCGCGCACTGGGAGAAGGTGGAGAACATGGTGGAGGAGAATAGGGCTGAAGGCGTCTGCGGTGAAGTGAGGGATTTACATCCTTATGCAGGACAACCCTCAGGGTCCGAATGCCTTGTGACTTGAGTACCCGTCTGGAAATTTGGGCTTCCGCTGAGGATTGCGTTTGGGGCGACTGACATAATTAATGGAATGCAGTATCGCCGTTGATCGATTGATCGATCAGGGGTTGGGCCTCATACCTGCCGATGCTGCCGAGCTTACATAATGTGCGATGAAAAAAATGGAGTTTTCGCATTTGAGTAAGAACGGCGGAACGTTGAGCTTTCAATGATAATAAGGTGTGACCAGATAAAGTACGATATCGTTTGGATTTGAACCGCACAAATCCCTGATGATCAGTCTGATTCAAGCCTGAAGCCTGGATGGGCACTGAAAGGGTCATCAGATATCTTTATGCACGAATGGTGTCATAGACATCGATGAACTTGAAACTTCGAATCATAAGCTCTAGTGGGGCGCTAGATAGTAGGCCCACAAAATCTCGTTTTGACACAGTAGCAGATTAGACCCCTATCTACAACTTATCAGGTGTGACAGGACGATCAAAATTTTGGCAGAGGGACGACAGGCGGGGCCTGATAGCTTCTATATTTATTCGCGGTGATGTGTTCCTAATCTCTCTCCAAAGTTGTTAACGGACCTGAAGGCAAAAACATGAACACTAGGGAAAGGGACACGAACGCAAAGGGAGATATTTGGAAAACTCCGAGGTCTGGCGAATTAACGGTGTTCAATATTCAAGGGACAACACTCGACCGAAGAATGTTAACGAGGCCGTCATCTTGCGACCGGCAGAAGCATGTCCGCTAAGTATCGCTAACGGCAGGAGACAGCCACGAGGAAGTCTTGCGTAACCGTAAATTGCTCAAGTCCGAGAAATTCGCAACTTTTAAGTTTCAACCGGCCAAAGATAAGACAAAAGAAAGAGGCATCTATGTGAGTTCTTGATCAGCGGTATATGGGTTGATGTTGAGTATAAATAGTTGACTAGCCATTCTTGGCTCGAATAATTGCAGACGCTCGCCCTGGTGGGCATTGAAAGAAGAAAAAGGAACAGGGATCGAAGAAGAGTCGGCAATGTCGAAATCCGTCCAACAAGACAACGGCGGAAAGGGGAGTTCAGCGCCGGTAGTGCCAGCATGACCAGATGAAGAACTGGCCATTGCACCTACTCTCCTCCGCAATTCAACAACGTCCAACGATGATCGACTAAATATGAAAACAAAGAACATGCGCCTATTCAAAATTCGTAAAGTTTGCGAGTCTTGCATGGGTCCATCGAGCACCAGCGGGACTTAGGAGATGCAGGAAGAGAACATGATATCTGCGATTGCTAAGTCGCTGGTTCATAATCGCAGGGGGACCAAAGGAAGGCATGGATGGATGGCCGGAAGCAAGGACAAGTCAATGTCCCGCAGTGAAACCAACAAAATCTGAAACCTCCGACCTCACTCTACCACTGTGAACGAATGAACGAACGAACCAGAGACCTACGTTTGAAGGCAACCACTGAAGCTGTGAAGTCCACGACAGAGTGCCCTGACCTGCACAAACTATGCAGAACACCATCATACACATAGAAAAAAGTGCATCGGCAATGCAGCGACCTCCCCACGTCCATGAAAGCTGCTAGGTCATATGGTTAGGCAGGGCAAACTCTGCATGGACACATTCCCGACTCCCGAGAGATGTCAGAGTATCCAATCCATAAAAGGTGTCACGATGAAGACCGATTACAGCGTCCACAACGTCAAGAAAAGCACAAAGATGGTACGTGAAAAGCGGCGCAAATGAGAAATCTCACAGCCCCATCCTCATTAGGTTTGGAACTTGAGCTAGTTGGGAATGGGACCCGGTATTCCAGACGAGGGGCCTCCCGGAAGAATGTACAAATTTTCATGAAGTGATGGATTCACGACGGCTTACGCACCTGATACCAGAGTTCCTTGAAGGACAGCGTGATTTGGATATCTTGTCGTTCGAAGATGCTAGGATGACAACCACCCAGAAATGGAGAGCATCAGCGACAGTGCAGGACAGCAATCGAGCGGGAACGTACATCCAACATGTTCGTTCTTAAACAAAAAAGCCCCTCAATCCACTCCCGCCAAGAACGCTACATCCAAGCTTGTAGAAATGCGCCGTAGGTAGCAAATAAGATTCATGTAAAGCGTTGTTGACAAAGGGATAGCCAAGTTGGCAAACTCCTCGCTGTGAGAACGTCGGTTGTGCGGATTGATCCAGTAATGGGTAGGGAAGATACACCAACCCTTAGAGGCGCTCGGTGAGATTCGTCGATTAAAGCATCCAAAGACTGATAGGGAGTGGAGAGACCAAATGTCATGCCACTCGAAAGGGGAGAAATGCGTCGTGGAAGTGAAGAGTGGAAGTCGGGTGTGGGTGGGGGATTAGAACGAATCATTGACGGAAAAGGGCGGTGGCGGCGGCGATGTGGTGGTGATGGTGTCCCTTGATGGCAAGGAGAAATAAGCATTGCACTTCGCAGCGACTTATCGTCCATCTCTCTTTCAGCACGTCGTTTGTTTGTTGCGCGTTCGTTTTCTGTTGTCGGGGTGTATCCAAGGCTGGTACCTGAATCTATCTCCCTAAGTGCTTAAATCCCATCATGAGTTACCCAGAATATTCGGAGTGGATAGGACTGCACATATCCAGATAGAAGACCAAGGGAAGACGCTGTGGTAGCAAGAGCGAGCAAGGAAAAAAGTCACCTGACCATCAACAAACAGATTTCGTGAGGACGTTCCGTATTTCGAGAGTCCGCCAATCCACCAATCCGCCAGTCCGCCAATCCGCCAGGTTGGCTTATCACATCAATCACCAGTTATCAAACTCATGACTACATAAGCGTTGTATGCACCACAGTTCCAATTTATTATTAGCCTGTAGAAGTCCTATTATCGTTAAATACATGGCGGCTGGGTACAATGGATATGAAAACTGCATACAGGTACTTATTGCGGTCATCCCTCCATCAGGGAATGAGAAAAATATTTTCACATTTAAAAACATATTTATCCAAGGCGAGATACTTTACTTCTCTTCAAGCATAAGTACAGGCATTAAATCTTGATTAAATTGATTTGGCGGGAATCCGACGGAACTTGATGGGAATCAAAGTAAATTCTATCGCTCTGAAAAGCCCCCCAAAAAGGCCCTTCAGGCTTTATTTAACAAATTATTCAGGGCGATGCAATTTTACAGGTAGATCTCTATGTAGACCCTCCGATATGACAGCTTCGAAGGGGGAAGATGGAGGAGAGCGTGTTCATCACGCGAGATGGCATACGCGGCGTCACAGGCATTTTGCTGGCAGATCCAGTCCGCGCACAGATTGGCGGAGGGGCGGACTCTCGAATTTCGGAACTTTCTGGATTTCGTGTAGCAATTTCAAACTCCGAGTAAGTGCGGCATCCAAGCGGTGAGGACGTTCCGGTATTCGAAAGTCCGCCCCTCCACACAGTCCGCCCCTCCGCCCCTCCGGACAGTAGTGGCATCATGTTGAATTTACAACCCGCTGCAGACACAGGCCACGCCTTGCGGCTATTTTGCTGGATTGACTAAATTGTAAATAAATCTTTATATATCTTATCGCCATGAAATCGCTGTGGCTGCCATTGGCCAAAGTGCACGGCTAACGTTTAAACGTTTAAGTATTGATTATTCCTCACCAGACGAAAAATTTACCAAGGGTTGAAGCAGGCAGACTCCAGAGAGAAATATGAAACTATATTTATTTGGAAGATATTTTCGCAAGGCAAGATACTTGTTCAAATTCCCCATTGTGAACCGTTCGGACATTGGCAGGAAATCAATAAAATCAACTAGGGGGTGCTGGACAGTAAGTTTTATATAGTTTTAAACAAATTACTTTACAGAGAACCACTGCACTAAACGCGGGGCGACATTGTGGACGCGTTTTTGAATTATCCCTGTAATATGTTGGGACGCGTTAGTCACGCGTTTCGGGTTTGGGTCACGTCTCGTAGCCATACACGTGCCCCACAGAGCCATTTGTCAGCCCAGTGGACCGTCCGCCCCTTGCCGGAGGGGCGGAAATTCGAAATCCGGAACTTTCTGGTCGCGTGAGTTATACAGTTGAATCCCAAATTCATATATGTATATACATTTTATCCGTTGAAAAGCTGCTCAAGCAAGGATTGGTCATCAACTTGCGACCATATCAAGTTCCCTACATATGCATGCGAGGAGATGTCCCCAAACCGACGAAGTAGGTGCCACGGCCACGCGGAAATGTTCTCAACGAGAAGGAAACCCACTTCAACTGGAAGAAGACCCATCGAATCCAGGGCACAGCTTGGCAAAGCCATCTTTGGAGCCAGCCTTGAACGAGAACACCTCCACCTCCACTCCAGCCCTCACTAAACTTGGGCCCCTCTTGGTGATGATCCGTCAATCGTCGCACTCCAAGTTGTCGTCGCACTCCGAGTCGTCGTCGCACTCCGAGTTGTCGTCGCACTCCGAGTTGTCGTCGCACTCCGAGTCGTCGTCGTCGCACTCCAAGTTGTCGTCGCACTCCGAATCGGACAAGGACATTCCTCATCAAGCGTGGGTGCCACCGTTTTCCATCTGAGTGAGTTTGGTCGTTGTTCGTCGCGCGGTGAATTGGTAATGGTAATGGAACCATTTCGTGATTGTCCCCTGTCAAACAGGATGAAGATAGAGAAGTTTCGGATGCAAACGACCACAAACCTGCAGCTTTATTTCCCTCGCCTCGACCCCCAATCTCTTGCATCTTATTTTCACGGTGGGTTGCTTTCCTCATCCGCTTCAAGCGTCGTAGGTGCCACCTTTTTCTATCTGAGTGAGTTTGGTCGTTGTTCGTCGGGCGGTTAATTGGTGATGGTAATGTTCGGATGCAAACGACCACAAACCTGCAGCTGTATTTCCCTCACCTCGACCCCCAATCTCTCGCATCTTATTTTCACGGCGCAGGCGTTTCCTTACGCGGTCGATGTCGATGTCGATGAAACTCCATTTCCGTTTCTCAGGAGGGTGGGTTGGGTTTGCGTTCAGCATGATCTGGAGGGTAGATTAAAGAGATTGATAGATGTCGATAGATTCCTTCGAAAAGTGGAAGCCACAGATGTATGGGTGGATATTATGATACGAAAAACTGGAGCTAGATGCGCTTATGTAGAATCCTAGAATCCGGCAATGGGTAAAGGATCTTTGTCCCCCATCCTTTGTCGGGAGCCTGGTGGTCCACAAAGAGCTCATTACGCATATGTTGTGTTTGCAGGTTGTGCGCGCGTGCATGTGCCGTTTAGTGGCGGTTTTCTGAACAAGAGTCCCTAGTGAAGCAAGATGTCATCCTCTCCGTAGTTTATGATATCATCGTCGGTGTGTACTCGAGAAATGAGAAAACAGCCACCAGAAGGGAAACAAGGGAGTGAATACTGCAGGGTCCCGGAAACCAGAGACAAGACCACCTGCGAGGTATTTCTGTTTGATGGCATCACAGCCCACCTTCAAGCGCAACACTTACAGCATTCCACAGCCGCGAACGATAAATGTGCATTGCAGTACGTTACTTCCCCTATAATATATTTATCGCTATATTTAGCACATGAATTTTCATAAGACAACTAAACGATAAATAATGAAGGACCTGGGGGTGGAGAAAAAGAAAGCGGAAATGGACTCGTACACGCCATGCAACGCACTGGCCCACAAGCTAAGTTAGTTAGAATCGCACAAAGACATCTGGCGTAGTCTTTTGTACCGCGATCCTTATATAAGCTTAAGTGTGTAAGTCTTGGACAAACGGTTACAAAACGATCAGTCAAAGGTCAAACCACAAAGGAACGATGATTGGCGTGTCGCGATTGCACCAATTGCCACAAATTTGCGACGGGTCACACAGCAATAAAGGGCGTACAAGAGTAAGAGCATTTTCTTCCATACTTCCATGCCCCTCTAGTACAACACCATTTACTCGATGTACGCCATGTTCTACAAATTTGCGGCCCTTTTCAGCCTCGTCATTATTGCCGTCCAACTCCTCGAAGGGTCACAGGCCATTAGCTCCGGGTCGTCTCAAAGTCAGACACTCACGAACCCAGCGAAAAACGCATTTCTTCCTCAGGAAGAGGTCCCCTGTACATTCGAACGGGCCCAGACTAACTCCTGTTCCCCCGAAGCTATCGAGGATTTAATCGACGAGAATGTCAGGCTTCATCGAGAGGTCGTCAGTTTACGAGATGCTTTGAAGGCGGCAGAGCTGGGTATCTTAAAGGGTGGGATCCCCGACGGCACGCTACCCTTGGTGGACAAGATTCGACAGAAAGTTGCAATCGTACAGGTATTGCGGATGTGGAGGGACGACTGGGGTCAAGGTAGTTGGATCCATTTATATATATTCACTGGGTTGTGGTTTTGACAGCATAATTCCACAGATTCCACACCTCTCTCCCGCCAATTCGTAGCTCAGCACGCCGAGCTCGTGCAGCGGCTCCAAATACTGGGCGGTGCTCTGCCTATCATTCACGCCAAGCTCGTACACGAGGATATGCCACTCCTCCACATCCAAATCGTAATGCAGATATCGCTCCATGAACTCCAATCTCTGATAGTGGAAACGACAAAGGTTTTGGGGGGTAAATATGAGCCCGTAGTTGAGTTTCAGCGTCCCAGGGACGATTGAGATCTGAAAGGAGGATGGGCAGGTCTAGATCTAGTTTTACAGTTTAAATTTTAGAGTGAATGGACGATTGATAGAGATTCAGCTATTTCTGATGATTTCAGACTGGCATGAGACTGAGATACTTGCGCCCTCTTCCAAATTCGGAAACTAATATGTTAATATACTCCGCCATATGCGGATCAGAAGCCAGCGTAATGTATGGTCTGTACCAGCATAGGCAGACAATGATCAATGTCAGGATTACTTGAGATTTTGGATTCCTCGGGAATGTCCTTGGACGTCGTGACTATCACCAGAAAGATATCGTATAGCGAACTCCTTGGATTGACAGCTGGAACGATGAGACGAAGATCTGGTGATGGTACATGAACAGAGGATGAGAAACCGGAAAACATTTGTGGAGGAATATGTCAGAAAGAACAAAAACGGGACCACATTTTTCAGCCATGAGAACTCGTACTAGTTTCTTGTTCAAAGTCGGCCGAAGAGAATGGGCTTCATTGAGAGTTGCAGAATGCCTTGGAACTCGGATCAGGACCCAACTATGACTTGCAACTGTTCGGGAATTTTTGGGGCAGATTGAGGGCATTCGTGTATTGGAAATTCCGGCGCCGTATTACGGCGATCGTTTACGGCGGCAATTCCCGCCGTCATCACGCCCACTCAACGCCCACTTAAACTTAGCACCAGGATCGCATTCGTCCTTTA
>Ga0307517_10013646_pt1 | contig 11011 bp, 10 predicted proteins | sample 23_EM_MG_FD_194515 | JGI IMG/M metagenome (GOLD analysis project Ga0307517, IMG submission 194515) | Populus trichocarpa ectomycorrhiza microbial communities from riparian zone in the Pacific Northwest, United States - 23_EM | ecosystem: Host-associated > Plants > Roots > Unclassified | place... | reverse complement strand
TTGAAAGCAATCGTTGTTTCAGCAGAACATTCTGTTTCCACCATTAAAGCAATTCTGTTCCTTAAAAAGAAAAAGAAGGAACAGTTCTTTTAGGCTTGTTTTTCAGCGATGAAAGTAAAATCACTGATGTTACCCTTCAAATCTAAACAAAATCTCATTTTTCCTCGAGGATCCGCAAAAGATTTGTTTTTTTTTTTTTTCCCAGTACGGATTGGCCAGTAACTGTATTTTTGCCTCTGCTTTACTCTTTTATGGATACTTTAATGGTTTTACATCCCTCATGTCGTAAAAACACTTTGCAAAAGCAATTCTGCTAGTTTTCTTTTTTGAGAGAACAGGATCATGTTTTTACGAGGAAGAACTTGTTTCTTTTGAACAAATAATTCATTTCCATTTCACAGAAATTAGTAAACGCGTTTTCTTGAAATAAATAAAACCCTGTTCCTATCTTCATCTCCCAAAATACTAAATGTATTTCTGGAGCAGCCAAAATATCAATGGCGAATAATTCCTTTTATATTTATTTTATTGGCTTGAACAAGTAAGATGCAAACGTTTTTCTAATCACTAAATAATCAATTTCACCTTAACGAGGTTTCTTTTCTTAATAATGTTTTCTTCAGAAACAAAATCAATAATGACAATGATAATGCCTCAACACTCAAGCGCTAATCATGACATCTTTTTTCGTGTCCGGGGACAGTGATCTCGGAAGCAACAAGAATCACGTTCATGATCAAGTTTAGCCACGTGTATGATATAAAGGAGTTCTCGGAATCCTATGTAAGGCTCCCAGTTAGCCATCACACCCTTCTTAATGTGCCAGATCCAAGCCGGGCTAGCAATTCTTCCCCAGGTAAGCATCTGTTCCTAAGGAGAGCCAAGACTGTTTCTTCTGGTAAACAGATGTTGCTGTCTCAGTAGATGTTACTACATAGATATTGCAACCTATATCTTACATATTTTGATGATAAGAATTACAAGATAAATTAAGACCAAGCAGGAGATGTATCTTGGTTTCTTCTGTAAATTATGCAACTTTACATTGTGGAATTTTAATTGCTTGATCCACCTGCTTACCTGCAGTGAAGCTTTTTTGGCCCTTCAAATTGATATCTATACTGGGAGGAAGGGTGTCACCCCACAAGTTGGAAGGTTTGTGTACAGCTCGGTAACACTCTCGAACTAATATAGCAAAACATTATATTATCTCAACTGATAATTTTACATGAGCAGATCATCAAGAAATTAATTGGTATGGCCCACCGAAAAGAGAACATTAAAGTTCTTTTACCTGCAAAAGAATAACGCAAACCAGCATCTGGTCAATCACGTTATTGATTCAATAGCAAATAGAAGGCGGATTCTTGGCTTCTAGTGAACCTGAGTGAAAAAAAAGACACCATAATACAGATTTGTTTCCCAGGAAAAATGTCATATGCTGCAAGATCACATAAAATAAAAAGAACAGTTTTATCTTAGTATGCTGTGCTTTTCATATAACTATTTTTTTCCCGTTGACTCCATGGTCTACAGGATCAGATGCAAGGGAAACACATGGTGTAATTATCAAGGAAAGCACTTTAGTTAAATCCCTAAAAGAGTGAAAATGGAAATGAAAAGGTGAAAGAGAAACAGAAGTTGATGAATCTAGCTTAAAGTTGATCACACCAGGTCCAGTGATCATAAAGTATGAACAAGCAATGAAAATGAATCCAGGTGACGACACCTATTTTCTTCAACAAACCTTACACCATTTTTCAACTGGCAAGCTCAAGCACTCGGCTGTTGATAATCACTTCAGCTAACAAAAGTTTCCAGGGGTGATTTTGTTGGTTCAGGCCAACATGTACAATGAGTATCCAGTTCCCAATCTACTTTCTTATTTATTGTATCACTCTACAAAACCATCTATCTAAATGCCAAACTAATTACTAGACATGATGCTCTATCATTTCTCTAACAACAGAAAATGGTAAAAAGAAACAATTTTGCAGACTCAAAAAGCTTTCAACTGTAATCTTGAGAAGGTTCCATCTTTGCAAGCCAATCCATTATGAGTAACAAAGGTACCCAGAGTTCTTAGAGCATTCAAGTAAACCATTCCATGGGCATTTGCATTTCTTCCAGTCCCACAAGTCACCAATATTAATCTTTCAGGGTGCGGTGCCCAAGAAAAAAGGCTGTGTTGTGATTCAAGCTCATGCTAAGTAGCCTCAAAATGATTTTTCTGCTACGAAACTCAAAATTCTGAAGGAAGAGTTCCTTCATAATTGACTTCAATCCTGTGAAACATAGGACAGCCAATTGGTTCGAATTCCAGATAAAACAAATTAAAACGGAAAACAACTATCCAATCCTCTCTCAATCTGCAAGCACATGAATTTCTTCTAAATGTCATCTGAACAATGGCAAATTATATCCCGTTTCTTGCTTTAAAAAGTTGAAACCCCAAATTATCTGGATCAAGAATCACATATATAGAACTCATAAAAGGACAAGGTTCTCTCATTAATTTCATATACCTTAAAAATATTAAAAAGAACTTTAAATTTAATAAGAAAAAAAGAGGTACCATTGGAACGAAATCCTCCATCAGTTTTGGTGGTAACCCACTCTCCAGTCTCTCTGAGCTTCTTCCCACTGTTCCCTCCTCCATGAACCCAGACTTCTTCCTTTTCTTCTCTTGGTCACTTATAAGTTTATAACCATAAAAAAAGGGTAACACGAAAGGAGAATGCCCATCAATATTTATATATGTATATCTATATAGAAAGGAGAAAGTAAAGAAACAGTACTGTTGAGAAGGGGACATACATGGGCTTCTCATAGTCACGATAACTGCCAGCACCAACGACGCTTTCAATGTGCTTAAGATTGAGCTGTTGTTATCGTCTGTTTTGGATTCGTTTTCTTTCTCGGTAACGGTAGAGTAGTGGTGCTTTTGGTTCTGGTACTTGCAGTTGTTGTGGGAACTGGAACTGGAAGAGGCTTCGGATCAGTGTTGGATGGTGGAGATGGAGAGTTGTCATTGGAGGGAAGAAAAGCAAACACTCAAAGTGTTTTGGTCATGGAGTGGCTGGATAAGCAAGCCATGCCCATGCATTTTTGTGTCTCTGGCTGTTTTTCTCGTTTTTCTGTCAGAGATCAACAAAAAATTCTAAATAATTTTTTTAGTTATTTTTAATGTCATGATCATGCTACTTTAACATCTTCAGCTGTGCGTGCATTTAAATCATTTTCTACCTAAAACTTTCTTTATTTGTTTCTCTTACTCTTAATTTTTCTTTTATTTATTTGAACTTCAATAATACGTGATGATTAGTTCTTGTAGGGCTGCGGGCATGTCCATTTCTTTTTTCACTACAGTGTATATATCTTTCCATAAGCGAATATATCTTCTCCGGATAGAAATAAAAAGCTGAAGCACCAGATTTTATGTAAAGGTAAGCTGCAAAATTATGGCAGACCAGGAATGACAACGTGTGGAGAGACATTTAAAAATGGGAGTATAAGGTAATCAAGATACAGCTGTACTACGAATAAAGGCATAAAATCACCAAGGCCCAGCAAGCCGTTGAAGAAATCTTATCTTTGTAGATTCATAAATTTCATTAGGTGATTCTCTAAAGGGGTAAAATTTTATCAGCATTCATGTATACATTCATACAACTCTTGGCACCTGTCTCCAGGTAACTACTGACTTCAAGATTTTGCCTAATCATGTAGGTAAATTCCTCAGCAAACGCAAAGCTCGTTTCCATTGTGATCTTTCTGACAGGATAATTCTCCTCAGAGCTGGCACCGCCCCAGCAGCTAGAATTGCAGCATGATTTTCATTATCCATGCTTAGATTATATAGGATACATATGGCTGCTTCGACCGCCCTCTCACTTCCTCCCTCTATTAGCTTCACCAATGGAAATATTCCACCATCAGAAGCAACAGCTCGAGTGGCATCTACCATTCCCTCAGAAATTATCCTGTTGAGTTCTAAAACTGCAGTTTCTTGTGCTTCTAAAGAGAAAGAGGATCTCATTTGGTCTATTAGTCTTGGTATCTTCTCGTAAAGGGTAACTTCCATGTTGATTGGATTCTCAAATTCAAGGATGGGAGTAGGACCGTAGAGAGAGCCGAGTTTAACAAGGCAAGCAGCAGTCCAATCTTTGTACTGAAGAGGAATGTTTGATTTCAGGATTTTACGAAGCAACTTAGTGAAAAGGGAGGGGTTTATAGTGTGTCGAAACAGTTCCAAATCAAGAAGCTTCGTGAGTAACCGGGAAGCTGAAGATATAGCAAGACCAACCTCTTCAACTTGAACGGCATGTATTTCTGTCTGCTGACTGTCATCATCAGATTCCAGTTCTGCCAAAAATATAAAAAACAGAAAAATAATCACATCTGAAACAGTACAATCAATAACAAATTATACTGCATACGGCAAAATAAAATACGAAATGTGATCCATAACAAAGACAATTCATCAATATAGATAAAAATTTCAATTAAACACATTTTTTGTCACTAAAGAAATCAAGTTCGTTTTGTAAACTCCCCACAGCAGCCAAATTGTTAAGATCGGACAAAATTTGGAATGTTTCTGACATTATTTAAAAAAAGAAAGAAAGAAAGAAAAACAATTGAAGGTACATACAAGTTGTTCAAATACTTTTACAGTGATAAAAAAAAAACATTATTTTCAATGTCTCATTTGTGCCTAAAGCTAGAATTTGTGAAAAGTAGGCCATTTACATGCATGTAGTCACTAGTACTTCAGCAAATAGCAGTTAATTGTCAAAATGTTTTTAAAAACCTGCTAATATTTACGAAACTTTAAAATCAACAGAACACGATAAGAATAAAATTAATCAATAGTCAGTAATATAAAAATCGCATAGGTTGTATGGAGTTGCCTGGTGGATAAAAGCATTAAAACAAAAGCAACAGCCAACAACCAAAAGATGTTAAATTCAGTTTTAATATCTTGGAAAGTTTCAATCAAAGCAAGATACTAATTTACAAAGTTCCAACCATTGTTTAAGCACAAAAACATATCTCAAGATAACTTCATTTTTTAAAAAAAAATTCTGTAGAGGCAATCATCTCACATACCGTTCAATTCTATTTGTTGGAAAATAGCAAGCAGACCAGATTCGATATTCGCTGAGATGACTGTGTCCATGCTTGAGTCACTAATTGCTACAAACTCAAGGACAGAAGCTGCTTTTCTTTGTAGCTCTGGGGATGGGTGCTTTAGCATATCAACTAGGCGAGCAACGACATCCAGGTCCAACACGTCTCGTCTGTGAGATTTGAAGGTCAACACAAGTGTCAGTAAAATGATTTGTCATGCATGTAGTTTCATAATCACATGATAGATCACTACACTTGGTTCAACAAATGCATAAATGGTAAATCATTCACAGAAATCAAAATCCTATTTCAAGATAACTAAAAAAAACTTATTTCCAGTTGGCATCCTGTCTAAATATCTCTAAGGCTGACCCATTATATAATCTGCCCATTTCTGTTAAATTGCCCTGGACAGATAAGGTGGCCCTGGGTATAAATAATTGAAAGGGATGCTCTTTTTTTTTGTAGGAGCTCCACCAAAGCATAGCTGTCAAGGACCATTATGGCCATTATACTATCAAACAACAATGCACTAAGTCAAGCATTTCAGGAGGCTGGAAATCATAATAATATGGGGCATTTTGTAAGGCATGGGGCTAGAGTTTTATAACTTCCCACAGAGAATGTCTGTGGATGGAAAAAAATTACAAGATCAATCTTATGACCACTTCAGGTTATAAAGAATGTTTTAATAACAATCTAGAACTTTTTTCCTTCTCAAGAATATTTTGTCAAGCAAGAAAAACATTAGAGTAAATTTCAACCAAAAAAGTTTTCATGTAGAACTAATATTTTCCAAAATCACTTGACAATGACTAAAGAGGAAAAGCTTGGATTTTGCATGCCACTTCCACCGAGAAATTTTTATACCAAGACACAAACTTCAATGACAACCATTACAACTTTGGGTACTCTGCATCAACAATCAGTGTTCAACACCTGAGTAAAACATTTTGTGTAAAGAGAAGAAAGAAATGAATGGTGAAGAAAAGACAAATCTGATTTTGGGAAGAAGAGAAAAAGAATTTTAAAAAAAGAGGATTACCTGGTATTTGTTTTTGACTTCAGCATTTCATCAACTTTTCTACTTAATCCAGTAGAAGCATCATCACCTCTTGCTGCATCCAATTCCTTTTTAAATCCATTAACCGGTCCATCATAAAACTGTAATGCATTAGAAAACCTGGTAAGCATATGGAGAATTCTAAGCTTTCACAATATGTTGCAAGAAGCAGGCAACTGACCTTCAATTTCATTTCCCTATTAGGGTCTAAGATTCGAGACAGTAAATTCAAGGCCTGCATTACATCATTTTTTTCATCCTCATAAGCAATTCATCATGATAAACAACAAATTTGATGGCAATATATAAGATTAATATATAACTACCTTTTCCATCATGCTTTCAGACATCTCTGAGTTCTTTAAGATGTTGATCAAGGGAGCCATAACACCTTCAGCTTCAATTGTCTCACAAACTGCATTGCTGAATCAAAAAGATGCATATTAAAAAAATACTAATGAGAAGTGCCATACATCAAGAATACGGCAACAGCATAAAAGGTATGGTATGAAAAAGAGAATAAAATTCGAACATGAAGTTGACGATTCACAACTCTCTCTCACTCTCTCTCCAGCAGCTTGAGAGTTACTTCCACCCAAAAGAGAGTTTGCTATGACCTCCTAATGCTTTTAGAAGGTAGTTATCCCATAAAAAGCAAGAGTATTAAACACCAGACTAGACTGGATGACCATGTTGTTCAGCCTAAACTGATCCTAATTATAGCTTTGTTGACCAACCTTTGGCATCAAGTTGTCTTACCAATTTTCAGTTTGGTCACATAAGTAAAATCGCTGTTTTCATTGTGATTCCAAAGAGCAGAAAACCCTAGTATGCGGCAACCTAACCAAGTGATTAGGGCATATCATGGTGTTAACATGTATTAAAGGCTTATAAAGATGGTTCAAAGAATATCTCAACTCTTTGGTTTCTTATGAAACAGCCACTGCCATATTCTCCCTGCCATAGTTTCAGATTCTTTCAAATGTGTAAGTTGCCCACATTCCTTCTATTTAATATACCTAGCACCAGAAATTTAGATGATAATGTCAAATCCAACAAGATATTGACCTTGCCACATGCAGAGACCTTTGACCTCATGATTCATATGGAGTGACCGCATTGCTAGAGAACAAAAGTGTTAGTTTCCAATGTTATCTGGGATGCAAAGACAGATTCAAAACAAGAAAGCTAAGAAACAGCACCTGATAGATAACTTCTCCAAAGCGCCAACAGCAGCAAGTCTGATAGCATCATTGTTATGGTCCAAGAGCTGAATTAAGTTCTTGACTGCTCCAGCTTCCTTAAATGAATTTCGCAAATGTTCATTGATAGATGCATCAGCAATTGACTCTGCAGCTCTGCAAATGGCTGACTCATCTTCAAGTTCAAGAATTAAAACCAATCTGGCCACCCCATCTATCCATGGCAAAACTGTAAATTGCCTAGTTTTAGATGATCCACTTTGAGACAATTTTGTGTCTTCCACTTCTATAGCCCCTGTACGAGCAAGGAATTGTTGCTTAGATCGTCCAATTATTGCTTTCATCTTAGCTTCCTCAAGGTTTGCATTCTTGTCATCAATATTTAATCCGAGGAGCAATTCAGAAGCACCAAACCTTGAAGGACCTTTAAAAGTATGTTCAATTTTTGAACCATCGGGTAGGCTTGGCCATGAATGCAAAGCTGGAATAAAGGACCTATATGCAGCTGCGCCGATTAATGGCACAAGAACTAGACCTTCCTCCATGACAAGGATTCTATAGTATTGATTCTTACAAAGTTCCACCAGAGCGTTTCTAGCTTCCTTCCTAATGACCTTGGATTCTTCATCAACCGCAGATTTTAAGAAATTCGCCTGCAGTCAATATCATAGGAGATTAGACTTCTTAATACTTAAAGCAAGCATCAAATGAAGCTCTTTTAAGGGTGGAAGTGCTCCGTAAAAGGCTTTATATTACAGGATTTCTTCATAAATTCACCCTTTACAGAAATAAGACACTAAATGCCAGATTGGGCAGCCCACTAATGCACATCAAACTTTGGAAAATTCAAATGTCTTCATTGCTGAAGGGAAAACAACTGCAACAGCAACATCAAACTTTTGACCAAAAGAAAATACATCAACTATTTCTTATTGTTGCCCCCTCCAACATCCATGTCGAGCCAAGAAAAAGAAAGGCATCAAAACCAATTGAGAAAGCCAGACACATCCATTTTCAGACTTTTTTCAGTCATAGAAGCTTTCCATTTAAAAAGTAAATCACCGCAAATCAATGACATTATCCTACACCAAATTCAACTTTCAAATTGCCTGGTTTTAAATGTAGACAGAACCCTCACCAACTTAGGAATAACCCCTGCTTCAACCATGATGTTGTGGTTGGAGTGGGTCAATGTCAAGTTTGCCAATACTCCTCCCGCTGCTTCCTTCACTCTAATGTCCTCATCTTTCAGGGACTTAATCAGTAAAGGTAGGACATCAGGGTTAGCAATTTTCACTCTGAGCTTCTCATCCACAGACAAGTTCCAAAGAATGCATATACTTTGCTCCATCACCTGAAATATGTTTACACTTTACTTCAACGAACCAATTTTCAACACCACAAGGTAAGAAGCGAATTTCATTTGATGAAATAATTTTCTATACCTGAGGAGTCAAAGAAGGTTGACTGAGCAAACGAGTTATCTCTTCAATCGCTCCACTTTCTGCTACTACATCTCTGTATACATTGACTGAAGATATTGATCGTAGGAGGCCAGCAGATGCTTCGCATGCAGAGCTCAACTCCGACTGAAGAAGGTTTACAATGAGATTGATGCATCCCTGAAACTGCATGATGTTATCAATGCACTTCTTTCCTCCAAGTGAATATTGCCACAGTGCCACTATTGCTTGTTCTCTATCAAGAGGATCGTTATCTAGCCCAAGCATCCGAACAAACAAGGCCACATAGTTATCACTGAAACTAGATGAGCTACATTTTGAGTCCTCAATATTCTGAAATTAGAGAAATGATGCATCAGTATTGAGCATAGAAAGAGGAACTTTTGCCATCGACAACAACATATATTGCATTAATAAGGAACCCTGAATTAGTATAGTTAAGTAGTAATTTATCACGTTCTCAATCTAGACCACAGGTTTCCTTAAGAAAATACAATAAAAACATAATATAAGAATTACTAATTCTAAAAAAATTACAAGAACCAAATTTAGCTTCTTCAAAAAACTTTAGCTGGTGAAAGGAATAGGTAAATGGCCAGCACTTTATCGGAAAACAATACTGATATGGGCTCCCTATTTTTTTCCCTTGGCTCCATGATTACACAAAACTGAGAGAATCAAAATGAAAAAAAAATAGAAATAGAAATTATAATTAAAAAATAAACACATAGAAACTTAAAAATTCTGGGCCAGAACTCAAAAGATACTGCCATCATTCATCGTAAGCAAGAAAACCCATAAAGAGACACCATCAACATATCACCACATCATGAATCAAAATCAAGAAACCATTGCTTGGAAAATCATTTTCAATCATATATACATGTTACATTGGCAACAAGCAGACACCAAGAACCAAACTTGGAAAACAGCTAGCAGTTTAGGAATTACAGACTAGCCTTTTGTTGTGGATTGGCATCAACGGCACCACTTCCACCGCCATCAGCACTGGCCCTGGTAAGCACTGCGCTTTTGGAGCATAATTTGGGGTTGAAGTTGGAGTTTTTATTGTTAATATGAAAATGGGAAGAGGCTGATGGTTTTCTTCTTGTGGGTCTAATAACTTGCAAGAAGGTATTGCAGGGAGTGTATTGGAGAGAAGGGAGGTTGAGACTGGAGTGAGTTGGGATTGTTAAAGCCATCATTTCCTTTTAGCTAGAACTGTAAAAGAGAAAAGAAAAACAGAGAGAGATGATAGTTTTGGGAGAGGTTTAGGGGTTTATGGTGTCTGTATTATTTACTGGGTTTAGGGTTTCTCAAGTCGATCTTGAGAGAAGGAGGAGAATCTTGGGGGGTTTATCCTTTTTCTTCACAAAATTTTTGGGAATGTTTATTTATTTAATTGTGGATAACGGATATTTTAGATTAAGAAGTTGTTTTTCTAAATAAAAGGAAAAAAAAAAATTGTCCCAGGGCAGCATAGAGTGGCAAACAGATAAAAGAAAAACTGAAAGTGTTGTTCGTAGCTAAATCTTTGTCGTTGTGTTTTATGACTCTGTATGAACTATGAACAATAAATAAATTCCTATCAATGAGCTCATTTTCATGCGCTATTTTGGACTGTATTAAAAAAATTAACACAAAATAAATATTTAATTCTTGTTAATATTTTTTTAGTATAAAAAAAATAAAAATTGTACAGGAATTAATTCAATATAATTGGATCAACTTCAAGGTTCTAAAAAACAACATTAGTAACCAAAAACAAATATAATTTGACTCAAAATAAATATTTAATATGATATTTTTTTATAAATATTAAGACGAAAACATGTAAATCAATTTAGATCAACTCAGATTAATTTTTTAATCTGCATGTTAAGTCATAGGACTATAATAACCCTATAGAAAGCAGATAAAACTAAATTACGATACTCAATTTCCAATAACTCGGTGTTAAATGATAAAAAAAAAAGACAAGGAAGATAACATGAGTTAACCCGAGTTAACATGACAAACTCACGTCTTGAGTCATGAGATCGAGACAACCTTGTAGAAAGAAAATTAAAATAAATTATGAAGTTTAATCCACAATCAATTCAGTGTTGATAGATGAAATTAAAAATAAAAAAAAAAAGATAAAAAAAAAC
>Ga0307517_10013645_pt1 | contig 11012 bp, 18 predicted proteins | sample 23_EM_MG_FD_194515 | JGI IMG/M metagenome (GOLD analysis project Ga0307517, IMG submission 194515) | Populus trichocarpa ectomycorrhiza microbial communities from riparian zone in the Pacific Northwest, United States - 23_EM | ecosystem: Host-associated > Plants > Roots > Unclassified | place... | reverse complement strand
GAATTCCAGCTGGGGCCGATCCAAACGTTCCGGGGGGGAGGGAGCCAAGCTGTCGGTTTAGAGACGAGGTTCTTTATAGGTTCACATGCGTGACGGAGGTCGGGAAAGGTGGGGCGCGTCCATACACACGCAGAGGGAGGGAGGCACCTCAAAACGGGTGAGTCGGTCATCGGTGTCTAAAGAGGATTCCTAGCGACTTTCGAGTTCCTCACGACCAGGCAGGGGATCAAACTTTCTGGGGCCCGGTCCCTCACGTGGACCCTTTTTTTTTCTTTGCATTTTCCAACTTCTGGTGACCCACCGCGAGTGGCGGAACGTTCGTGATCTGGTCTTGGTGAAACGCCCAGGGACCAAAATGATCGCGTCCGAACCAACGCATCACTGCCCCCGCGCCCTCCAAACACGACACAAATTCCTGATAGCTGACTCTGTTGAAAGTGATGGGGGGGTCAGCACGAAGGTCCGTGATGCGTTCATTGAATATTGAAGACCGAACCGATCCCCCTGGGCCCCCGCAGTGAGGCGCAACGAACGGCCCCTCCCTCACGTTTTTGAAACCATGACCATGGTCCCCTCCAGCCAAACGTGGCCTTTTTCCTTGGAGTGTTCGTGTACCCGATCAGATGCCTGACTCTAGTCGCATTCAGAGCGTGGCCGTATTATGAATTTCATCATCGGTGGAACTTTTGCAAGCTCGTTGGTCCGAGTACGGGCCTCCTTCGTGGAATTCGCAATTCAGACGAGGATCGGTGGGTTGGCGCTGACGATCTGTTGGTGGCCCGGTGCATCGCCAGGCTGGAGGGGTGGCAACAAGCATTCCACTGTGGAAAGTGGTAGGCTAAAATGCACGGTACCTCCTCGATCAATATGCTGTTCCGTCTGTACAAAAATTGTTCATCGTCAAAATGGCATATTTCACGCCATTTTTCCATAAGTTTTTCGGCGACAGTCGACAATGACGACCATCGCCAAAACTTCCGTCGAATGTCGCCTCGAAAGTGCGACTTACGCCACAAACATTCGACCATCGCCAAAACTTCTCGGCAACTTTCGATCGTCGCAGGCAACCTTCGAAAATCGTCCGCAACATTCGAGTGTCGGACCCGACCATCGATGTTCGGCTGTGCTCCTTCAACCTCACCGAGGACGACCATCGATGTCTTGTCGTCGGCATTTGATCCTCAAGAGCGACCGTCGATGATTGGTCGCTGACCTTCGACTCTCGAGATGAGCATTGAATATCAAATAATGAACGCCGAGCCTCGATCCGCCGCACAGACCTCGTCCAGGATGAGTCGTCAGCATAGGTCGAAATCAGCAATAGAACGGGGACCGATGAAACTGATCAAATAGGAGTATCGCTCATTCATGACTACGAGTAGAGTTTAATGCGTGTAACTAGGTCGATAGATCTACACCAAAGGAGAATCCTGGGAAACCATATATCATAAGGTAGCGGAACAGTGAGACCCTTCTTAGACCTCCCAGTGTAGAACGTTTCTGCTGGCTCGTAGGGTAGGTCTAATCCAAGGTATGCTGGCCGGAGATCATTGGACGTGGTTTGCTGCAATGCCAGTTGGAATGCCTCGAGTTCAAGAGTCGACCGAAAGGGTGACCGACTTCGAGCAGCCTCGACAGGAGGGTGGCGGACATGGACTTCCTGCCCCTTTGCAACCTTGCTCGTGATGGATTGTGCGTCACCGCTGTTGACTCCTGCGCAGTATTGAGCGAGGGTCGAGGGGTGAACCTCCTCGGAGTCACCCTTGTAAACTCCGTTCTCTAATCGTTCGAGTAGGCGGATATCCTGTAAATGGGTTAATAGCATAGCCACATGGTGGGTTTGAAAACTTACCAGCGGGCTGCGGTTGTGGCCTCTGCCAGATAGGGGATGGGAGTTCCAGTCCCTCCTAAATTCGTCACAGTCCTGCTGAATTTCACCCATAAACAAAAACTGGAGGACCCAAATATGCTCCGGGTCCCCCCGGTTAAGTTTGTGGTTCCGTTCGAGGCGCGTGAGGAAACCACGCCATAATCGGGCGAAGTGTCGGCCCACTTCTACCCAAAGTCGCTCAATGCGGGTGTTGGATGTTGAACTGAATGATCCAATGAGTAATGCGTATGGGAGAATTGTTACCAACTAGACTAGACTCACGTGCCCCACATGAACGAGCCTCTCGAACTCCCCCTTGCCAGTATCATATATGTGGCGAGCAGGATGTTCTCGCCCCCCCTATCTCCCCGAACCCGAGAGGGAAGACCCCATTCCTTGGTTGACTCGATAAACCCACGGAGAACCGTCTCTGGCAGATTGTTTCCCGAGACATTCATACCGGTGACCTACGAATTTGAGAAAATTAGATATTTCAACGGTGGGGATGGTCAAAACCTACCGCATCGTCACATCCGTCCACTGACGCATGAATTACAAAACCATATGGTCCGAGCTTGTGGTACCCGTCAATGTGCCAGACAGCGTTCGGTCGAGATGAAACATATTGGCGGCGTTTTATTGCAGAGTTTTTACGGAGAACCTTCCGAATGCCATCAACCCGAGAGATAGAAGCCAAGAGACGGTTACGTTGAACACGCCAGCCCAGTTGCAAGAGGTGTCCACGAAGGTAGCTCAGCCCGGTCGTTGGCCGTCGTTGTTTAAATTCTTGAACAAGGGTATCCAGCTCTTCATCAGCGATCTGCGAGTAGCCTTGCCTTTGAATTTGGTATGACCGGAGGTATTTCTCAACCGTGTGACGGTGAACTCTCAGTGCCCTTGCAGCCTGGGAGATTTTGATGTTTCGACCGGGTCGAAACATCTCTCTAAGAATAGACTCCGATATGACCTTCTGGGGTCGTCCTGGTTTGCCCATGGGAACTGTGGTCACAGCAGGCACCTGCGAGACCGAAACATTATCCCTATCTCCAATTTTGAGCCTCAGGCACGGATTGAAGCTACTGATAACCCACCCACCACTTCAGAGATGAGTTTAGGGCGGTAGTAATGGCCCCAGCCAGCTCCCGGATCGAATTGGCGGCCCCTTCAATGTACTCTTCAGGAAGGGATGGGTGCTCACATTCCGCAAGGGCTTGGAGGGTAGAGAGCATGACAGCCTTGATCTGTTTCTCGTAGTGGCGTAACCGGATTGGGTCTGACTCATCGAGGTCGAGGGAACGGGATGCTGCATCATATGCGGCCTTCAAGGCACTGTGGCCATCGAGGATGTCTGCTGGCCACGGCGTATGGTCAAAAGGACAAGGCAGCGCAGGGAACTTGTCTGGCGAAGACTTCCTGGCTAGCATGAACGCTGTCTGGTTTGGGAGGTTGTTGTGCACGAGGGCCAAGAGTAATGGGCCCTATTTGCTAGGATGGCGCGAGTCCTGGAGGTTGGTAGAACCTGTTGAAAGTACCACGTCCTGAGGAAATGAGCGAGGAAGGAGTGGAGGGCGTGTATCACACGGCGAGATGTGAGGGGGATACGGAGATCCGACAGAGAAGTCCCACGCTGGCCCATGCTCACGCGCTCAAGCGCTCACGTCCTGACAACCACGCGGTTCAAGTGCGACTCTGTTTTTGCTGCTCCCACCGTTGTAACCGTACAGGCCCCCACCGCTGGTGCCACAGATGGCGCCCTATTCCTTCATCATCTCCCAACTCTCCGCTGTGGACCCCTAGTGGAAGTTTTTCAAGTGCTGCATTTGGGCGACCGGACAATGTGTACACCAGGGTTTCCTTCCACGATCTCGATCTTTTGTGCAATCGTGCGGGCCTAGCTAGCCCGTTGTGCATACACATTGGATATGTCCACAGGAAAGGTGAGAAGAAGCACTCAGAACGTTTGAGTAAATTTTGACAAAAAAACTCCCTTTGGTTACAGAATATATCGCGACCCTTGAAGCCGATGTCGCTGAATGTGATCATCTCTACTTCCTCACTCCCTCCTTGTCTGTCCCAATCCCTCAGCTGCCCTTGACTCCCATGCCACCCACCCCGCGGCCCTCACCTATGGATTACGATGAGCCACTCACACGTTCTGACGGTTCCGAGTCTGAAGTTTCCGAACTTGAGTCGGGTGGGCCCTCGACACTGCCAGCACCCACCTCCGACCTCGAGTACTTCATTCCACCCCCATCTCACACTGCCGGAGATACCTGCGCAGGTCCCTCCTGAGTTTCTCAACTAACCCATCACACCTCCCCCAATCCATGGCCCTGGGCCCACCTCTCGGTGGATTCCTTGGCGCACTGAAGTCTCCCCAAATGTGAGACCAATCCCAATCCCACCAAGGGGAACCCACACCGGCGTCCCTCCCCATACTCCACTATCCACAGCAAACCCTGCCTTCTAATACAGCACTCTGCCCCCTGCCAGCGCTGAGATCTCCCTGCTGATCACTGCCGCTATTCGTAGTGAACTCGGATCCACCAAATCAGGGAACTATGACTTGAAGCAGGGAGTCGGGATTCTCAACGAGTCGCTTTTGCAAGCCGATCCTGCTCCAGTGCTCCCCACCTCCTGCACCTCTCCCTGCAGTTTCTGCAGTTGGGTCACGAGTACACCTCATCGGCCATGTTCTGTTCGAATTCAGTACAATTCAGTACAACACTTCTCATCCATCACATCTCGTACGCCCATCCTTTAAATTATTTAACCCGCACCCTGACCATCTCCCAGCCATGTTGCTTCGAAACATCAACACCCAGCGCCGTGACCCGGCCCCGGTGATGCTCAAACGACGCTTCACCAAGACGAAGACGGGCGGAGCTCGAAAACCGAGGACCACCGTTCATTCCCTTCCAAACGAGGTCCTAACGGAAATATTCGTCGCCGCTACGTTTGCCTCCGAAGAATCCCGACTCGACATTCCCGACATCCTGTCCCACGTTTCGTCGTGTTGGTGAGCCATCATCATCAACACCGGTCTCTTTTGGACCTTCATCATCGTCACGTTCCCGTTCTCGGCCAAGCAGATCGCTCGAGCGAAAGCTGCTCTTGCGTGCTCCCAGAACCGGCCGATCGATGTGCACATTGACATCCGTGATCCAGAGTGGACTTGGGAGTCTGACGAGGACCAGCACCCGGTCAGGGCGTTCGATATGGTTGAGATCATGGAGTGGCTTGGCCCTTCTCACCCACGGTGGAGAAGTTTATCGGTCTTCACGGATAATTGGGAACCAATGCAGACTTTCCTCGCCTACTCTACCATGTTCTCCTCCTTACCGGTATTGGAGACGCTCTCATTGAATAGGTGTAACACCTACGCAGGACTCCCCGGCACTACACCCGACTCCGCCACTCCTATTGAACTATTTGGTGGTAATGCTTGCCTTCCAAAGTTGCAACACGTCGTCCTTTCTGAGGTTCACATCGACTATTCCTGCAGCGGGTTCAAGGATCTCATCTCCCTCAACCTACGGCACCAGTCGCACGGTGTTTCCCCCTCTCTTCAGGAACTCCGTCAGATCCTCAGCGCCTCCCAAGAGTTGAACTCGCTCTCCCTCGTTGCCCTGTCTCCCCCCTGTCCACGTGGATTCAAGGAACTCAATGGTGCTCCGGCCACCATGTCTCATCTCAAGGAGCTGACGCTGGGGCTGGGATAGAGGATTTGGTGGTGGCTTCGGTGATGGTGAATTTGGTGAATTTGAGGATGAAAGCAACGTAGGAGAGTTTGATGTCATTTTCCACAGTAGTGAAGATGTGTTGTGAACCGTGTATATGATTTAAATATCAGACCCCTTATGACTCTCACCTCTCTCACCCCATCAGAACTCCAATAAAGTCTCAGCCATGTCGTTGTCTACAACAAATGGTGCGCTCGCCTTCCTCATCATGGACCACGATCCAAAGATGACGGTGGATGTTGTCGTTGATGGCCCGGCCGATGATGGGCCATCTCCAAGGCACAGAGATGACACACTCGCCGACAAGTCCACCCTTTTGCCTTTGTCTGTGCGATCAGGACCATGGACTGCATACAGAGGTTTGAATTGATATACTGGGTAACTGACCAATGACGTACCTCGCTGTCGCTTCACAATGTGGGATGAGGGGATCTCGTGCTCAGTCTCTGAGCCACTGTTACCAATCTGGGATGGCCCAACTTCACCGTCAGAAATAACAATGGGTTCTAGTCAGGATGGATTAGTACCAAAAAGCTAAACCCCAAGTGTTTGAATGGTACGCCAACTAACCGTGTTCAGAGGGCCCCTCTACTGGGGACTCGCTTCTTTTCCGTTTCAATTGGCTGACTGTCTTAGCAGGAGCATCACTGTCATCTAGAAAGCAATCAGGGATTGGAATGGGGGCAGGACGTAGAGATTGGAGACGTCACCATCAGACTCAACCACACGCCGCCAAGTCCTCTTTCCCATGCTTGAACTTTTGGGCTCCGGACCATCATCTGGCAGTAAATCGTCTTTAGATTTAATGTGGACTTTTGGTGGTCAGAGGATATAGGGGAGGTCATGTCATGAATCCAAACCTTTCCTCGGCTTCGGCCGCACCTTGCTGGAGCCTTGCGTTTGTTGGCTGACTTTGCTGTTGACTTCCGTGTCGTCCAGACCTATTTTGGCATCAACTGGATTGTGTTTCCATTCATCAAGAACATGCTGAGGAATTGGCCGCTTTGAGACTAGAAGGTGCGTGAAAATCAGTAAGATTGAACCGCAGGAACAGGGTAGACTGACTGAGGACAATCTTTCTGCTCTTATAGCTACCGCCCTTTGGGCCCGTTGCTTTGTCCTGATAGAACTTCCCTGTAGGACCATTTGCAGGTGGTTTTACAACCGAAAATTGCCGTTCCTCTGTCTTTTCTAAAATGCAGAACGGAAGCGACCCAGGCTTCGAAAGGTTTGGCCCATTAAATCCTTGTTCTTTAAAGTACTGAAATGGTCTGGGAAGGTGTTGTTCGAGGAACGAATACATGGTTGTTGAGTTCCACTTCTTGCAGAAAGAAAGGCCGTTCAAATCGTGGGCAACAAGGCCTTGTGCCTCAAGTTCGCCCGTATTGGTTAGATGCGGGAACTGGACGCGAGGTTCCGCAGTCAGGCTCTGATCAAGAAAGGTCAGCTCCGTCGCATATCAACTAATCACCAAGACAGACTGACCTCCTTTCCATTAGGAAATATAACAATCTTCAGCACCTTTGCCACCGACTTAATAGGAGGTAAAGTAACCGTGACATTTGGCCCTGGAGTCAACATTCCCCCCGTGTTCCGTTTTGCACCATACTGAGCGGTGCTATTAGTTTGGATTTGTGGTGACAATCAGAGAATGATGAACCTACCTGTCGTCTCATAAGGCCAGCCTTGGCCTCTCTCTTCGCAGCATCGGTGTCCGCCTTTGAGTATTCACCGCCCTGAACGAGGTCGGCAACAAGGGATGAAACAGTCATCTTGTTTTTTATACCGGTAGATGGACGTGCGGTGTTGCCATCGGTGTCGTCGTCGTTTTCGTCGTCATCGGTGTCGTCACCATCATTGCGGTTGCTTCCACTGCTGTCGCTGCCTGGGCTGTAATGTGAGTCACGGCTATGGTTACAGCCTTTGCAGATCTTGGCTTTGTGCGTGCCCTGGAATTCAGTGCACTTGCACTTGTACCCAGAGCACTTCATGGTCGTTGCAGGAAAACCGAGTTTGGTCACGTACATTCTGGAATGGACGTTGGAGTTCCGACGTCCGGACCCTAACCAGCCCCCTTTCACACCGGAAGCCACATCTCATTCTCCGTCTTCCATGTCTGGACTCCAAACACCACCCACCACCCAGCCCGTGCAAGACGCTGATGAGGCTCCCACCAGCACTACAGGGCTCATTCACCACGATAAATATTACAATACTGGTGCCCTCGACCCAATTTTTATTCAGGTTAGTCACCGCTATCCACATTTACTGAAGTCATACTAACCGGTCTCACTGTTACTAGGCCGAAGACCACCTCTACCGACAATCTCGCTATTACCTTCGCGAACACATAATTTTTCTCAAGCAACTGGACGATCTCCCACCTCCCCCCGGTGGTCATGAAGGACTAAACGAAGCAAAACCGATAGTTTTCCCTGGTGTCAAGAATGCAACATTTGAGCGGCTTTTGTCGATTATCTACCTCCAGTGAGTGTTTGGCGAGCCCCGAGCTTCCCTTGATCTGAACCCCTCTCTCAGTATATACTCAGACGACGGACAGAGCAAAATGTCACAGGATGAAATCCTCGACGTTCTCACCTTCTGTGACCAGTGGGAGGTCCCCAGCGCCCAAGGCTATTGCCTCGAGTATCTAAACCGGGCGATCGAACGAGAGGAACTCCACCCAATGTTAGCATTTTCTATTGGGAGAAAATTTAGCCAATCCCGTTGGCTCCGGGATGCGCTGAATAAGCTCCAGCAGTTGCCCATCACGTCATGGGTCGACAATCCTCGGATTCTCTCGTGGATGTCACCGCATGATGTGCTGGTCATTTTCCGGCTTCGAGAACATATCCATGCGTTGCGACTGGAATTTGTCTGTTTCCGGCCTCCGGCAGTCCACACCCCGGACTGCAAAAACTCGCAAGAGTGTTCCTTTCTCTGGGAGCTCTCCTGGGCTTTGACCGTTGTTCCACGGATTGCCCACTCGTCTTACAGCCCAGGAGAACTGCTTCTGTTTGTGCGGGACTTGCAGGTGGATGGGATGGGGAAAGGGTGTGTTGAGGCATCGAGGGGTGAGGCCTTAATGTCGGAAAGGTTCTATGCGCACATCCGAGGGGTGGACAAGGCATTCCAGCTTATTAAATAGTCAGATATTATGATGGATTTAATGACCATGGCCTCGAACAAGAGTGACTATACCTATTCAATAGAAAAACACTTCATTGCCCGCAGTGCAACATACTCGTATCTAACCCGGGACGCCCAACATTCCTCAAATCAGTGGCACCAGCCATGGGTAGCCACGTTTACAATGCAGCCGATCAAGTACCGCCATGTCTCACACCGCGATGTTTCCCCATGACATGGAACTCTCCATTGCAGGAGAAGCTGAACAACCTGGCTGAGCTCATCGCCAAGATTGCTGCTCTGGCCGGTTTGACCTTGTTCACCACCCTCATGATTCGCTTCTTCGTGCAGCTTGGCACTGGGGAACCCGTCCGGTAAGCATTTCTCCTTCATCGCCTCAGTTGTTACCTCAACCTGTTCTCGTAGTACTCCTACCGAGAAGGGCATCGCCTTCACGCATATCTTGATCATTTCCGGAGCGCTGGTCGTCATGGCCGTTCCCAAAGGTCTCCTGCTCGCTGTGACTCTTGCCCTCGCTTTTGCTACGAAACGGATGACCGCCGAAAATTTCCTCGTTCGTACCCTCAGTTCTTGCGAGAAAATGGCCAACGCCTCCGTCGTTTGTACCGACAAAACCGGGACACTCACACAAAACGTCATGAGCGTTGTCGCTGGCTCGATCGGTATCCACACGAAATTCGTTGGTAACCTCAAGGAGAACAAGGCCCGCACGAACACACCCGATCAGGAGCAGGACCAACCCCAGGAGCAGGACATTACCGAGGCCACCGACGAGCCCCAAGTAAATCGGAAACACGCCGACGATTTTTCGATCGAGCAGGATGATATCACACCTTCCTTTATCCTCAGCTCAAGCATTTGTTCAACCAGTCGATCACCATCAACTCCACCGCCTTTGAGGATATCAATCCGGAGACCAAGGAGCTTGCTTTCGTTGGATCCAAGACTGAGACCGCTCTTCTTCAATTTGCCAAGGATCTCGGCTGGGAGAACTGGAAGGAAACTCGCGAGTCGGCTCAGATTATGCAAATGATCCCCTTCTCCAGCGAGCGGAGAGTGATGGGAGTCGTCATCCGTCTCAAGTCCGGCCGTTACCAGTCATTCCTCAAGGGTGCATCTGAAATCCTCACTAAGCAGTGCACGCGCCACGTTATTGTCTCCAAGAACCCGGACCACACCCAACACGCCGACTCCGAGATCGAGACCAAGGCAATCGACGAGGTCACCAAGGATAACGTCTCAAGGACGATCATTTTCTACACCAATCAGATGTTGAGGACCATCGCGCTCTGTTATCGAGATTTCAAGTCTTGGCCCCCCACTGGTACCCACTTCCAATCCGCCGATGAAGTTTCGTACAGTGACCTCTCTCACGACTTGACTATGGTGGCCATCACCGGTATCGAAGACCCCCTCCGTCCTAGTGTCCGCAAGGCTGTCGCCCGCTGCCACCACACCGGTGTAACCGTTAAGATGTGTACCAGGGATATCGTCCTCACCACTCGCTCAATCACCACTCAGTGCGGAATCTACACTGCTGGTGGTGTTATCATGGAAGGTCCGGTTTTCCGCGCTCTCGACCCGCAAGAGCGTTTCAAGGTCGTCCCCCATCTCCAGGTCTTGGCCCGGTCCTCCCCTGAGGACAAGAAGATTCTCGTTGAAACCCTCCGCTCTCTCGGTGAAATCATTGGTGTCACTGGCAAAAGTACGAATGGTGGTCCCGCCCTCAAGACGGCCAACACACTTATCATTGTTCTCCAGCCTCCAGGGTGGATGCGTCAATACCTCTTCCTTCATCATCAAGGGCAGGAAGTCGAGGATTCCCAAGGAATATCGGGTTGCTCTGTAAGTCGTTCAGTATTCCATCCAGGATACTGTTGACACATGAAATCAGGTCTTCGCTTATGACCATGGTGCCTACCCTCATCGCCTCTTTGGTCGGCGCTGGATGGACACCATCAGGAGCTAGCCTTTCAGATCCAGCTCAGAACGACCCGTCGAGGTCGTCCGCCGCTTTGTAGGAAGGAAAGATTCAGCCCCACCCGGATATGAGGCCCGACGACCCTGCTTACCAGAGGTGGGGCCCCAAGCAACGCGGGGCGTCACCAGTCTAGGCATGAACATTCAATGTGGTGTTTTTCTTACGAGTTCTCGAAATCCAGCTAATTTTTACGGTGCAACACGAACATACTCGCCTCTGGTTGATATATCATCGCACCACACCCCTCTGTTTCACCTTCGCAATGTCA
>Ga0307517_10013643_pt1 | contig 11012 bp, 14 predicted proteins | sample 23_EM_MG_FD_194515 | JGI IMG/M metagenome (GOLD analysis project Ga0307517, IMG submission 194515) | Populus trichocarpa ectomycorrhiza microbial communities from riparian zone in the Pacific Northwest, United States - 23_EM | ecosystem: Host-associated > Plants > Roots > Unclassified | place... | reverse complement strand
CGCCTCCTGCACTTGTTCGACGTGAGGAGAATCGCCAGGGATCTTCGCAAGGTGCTTCGTCCAGAACTGACATGCATACTCCAGTGCACTCCCAATATTGGCTTCCCTTCGAGCAGACAAATCTTCGACCTCGCCGAGGGTAAGACAACCATGAAGGTTGCAAATGTTCCTCCTCAGCCTCTTCGCCATTAGGTTGAGGCAAGAAAACAGAATACCAACATGATGAACCGAAGGGTCGACAAAGAATCGATAATCTTTGCATCTTCCAGGGTCGGTGAGGAAGTCAGGGAAGGATTTGTGGAAAATGCGGATGGGATCGACCTCGCAATTTGGAACCAGGAGAAGGGAATGGAGCGAACGTAGGGCGTTGGAGAGATGAGATGGTGTGCCACGGTTCCTGAGTAGTTCCGAAAGTGTCTTCCTCGAAAGGGGGTGGAATACCAACAGCACTGCCCCGACTACAAGCTTGAAACGGGAGAAGAGCTCCTCCTCATCCGAGTCCACATCGCGGAACGCTTGTTCTAGCACCTGAATGTACAGGAGGTCGATCCCTGACTTTCCTTCGTGGGCAGTGCTCTGGGGGAGCGATATTATGAGGGTGAGCCTCTCGGTGGGGAGATGGTATGGGGATGCAACGAATTTGACAACTGTCGAGGCGTAGATGAAAAGTCCGGCCGCCTTTTTGCAGAGGACATCCATGTCGTAAGAGCTCGGCCAACTTTCCGTGAGGTCGCAGTCGCTTCGGGTTTTGGCGATATCGTTCAACCGCACCCCGAGGAACAGTCTTATATCAGCGTCCACCGAGGAGCGTTCGACGTTGTGGAGTTTGAGCACCTCCGTGATGGGTCGGAGCGACTCCAGTCGGAATCCGGAGCGAATCCGAGGTTCTGGCCGGCCGGTGATGAAGAACTTGACCTCTGGGACCCGATCCATGTATCGGGAGAGCACAGAGAGAATGGCGGATGCGGGTTCTTCCTCCTTGCATTCGTCGAGGGCATCGATGATGATGAGGGTCGGAATGCGAGTAGCTTTGAATGGGCCGACAATGACTTTCTCCAGCTGGGAACAAAGGGACTCCCGTCCGATCTCAGGGTTGGCCCTCAAAACTGGAAGCAACTCCTTTCGGAACCGGGGGTATCGATAGGCGAGTTGGAAGGCGAGCGTTGGGAAGATGGCCTGAATGTTGCTTCTGTCTTCGAAATCTCGCGAGCAGAAGAAACTTGCCCCGAGCTTTCCGTCCGAGAAGCTGGTCTCGGCGAACGTTTGGGCGATAGTTGATTTCCCGGTCCCCGCAAGGCCGTTCAGCCAGAAAACGCGTTGGTCCTGGACATCTGTCAACCAACGTTCGATCTGCCACAGGACGTCCTTCCTCGTTCCTCTCAGGCACCCCTGCCTGTTTCCGGAGAGGTAACCTGCACCAGCAGTGTAATGCATCCCGTTGAGAAGGGCGAGATCTGCTGATTCCTGTCCCCCGATTACCGGATGTGGATGAAAGACGAGGAGGGGACGAGACTCACGATGAGCCGACAGCTCTTGTCGTAGACGTCTTGCTGCAATGAGGTCTGGTGCGAACTTTCAGATGGGGTGGAAACGGACAGTTCGACACATATACCTGGTACTCCATCATTGCGTCGCGAATGTCTTCCACAAGACCGTCGAGCATCTGTGCGTTCCCGGCATTATTCAGGAATCCTGCAGCCTTCCCCTGTTCCACGAGTGGGGTTAGATCTCGGCGAATATCCTCCAATTTCCTAGCATGCCCATGCGCGTCAAACTCGGCTCCCGATCTTGGGGGTTGTGAGCCTACCGTTGCAGTCTCCTCCTCCTCTCCTCCTCCTTTGTATCACCCTCAGAAACCTGTGCGCAGAGCGATTGAGCGAGCGCCCTGACCCGGGGTACCAATGATTTTATCATTTGTTCATTTGCCTTTGTGCGCTGGGACGGCTGTGAATATCGCGTATAGTGACGCACGAGGGGCAAACCATACTTCGCAATTCTCCAGGATAGCACAGAGCCCTCCGACGACAGACTTGAGCGGAGGGAAGGCGTCTGCGGATTCTTTCATCGTGCGGAGGAGCAATTTGGCCGTGGCAGATGCAGTCGATTTCCAGTCTAATCTACTCTCGCCCGTAGCACCCGGCTCGCTCTCGTTGGGGCGAAGCACTTGGACATGATCAGAGTTGTCTGTGTTGGCCGAAGAAACCGTTAGAGCCAGCAAACTGAAACAACGTGGCTTACATACTCTCGGATTCCTCACCACGTAGATCAACTTTCCCGCCGTCCGCCACGGCTCGGGCGGGAGCCTTTGGCTTCGAGAGCAAATCTATCGGCCCAACTCTCCCTCGACGGGCGGCAACTTCTCCGTCTGGTTTGGGTCTGCTCCCTGATGGCTTATCCTTGACGTTCTTCTTCAGTCTTGAGAAGGAGTCCTGAGGGCTCATGTCGACGCCGGGTCAATGGAGGTTGTGGTGCGATAGCGGATAGTTGGCCTCGTAGCTTCCGAGCGGCGTACAGTGCAGATATGAAGCTGAAGCACCGCCTTGTGGAACGATCATGCGCTCTGAATGACTAGGCAATGCTATTCAACTGCTACACCAAAAAAAAAGCTGAAGTACCGCCGATATCCAAGAGATCCTTCCAGTTTTCTCTCTCGGTTTCAAACGGATGCTCGCCATTACTGGCTTGTATCAGATTGGTGTTCCTTACCGTCCAGGTGTTCTTGCACATACATCTGCATCAATCCCCGCGAATGACCGAACTGAACGCGGTCGGTAAACATCGGGTGTTGAGGTCGATCCGGGGGAGGTGGCGTGAGCGGCCCGAACCCCCGTAGTGGGTTTATAAATTTGCGCACATACAAATGAAGAGACGGTATGGAAATGGAGATATGGTACATGGATGTTACACAAAACAAACGTACAAACTAGAAGAGCAGCGAAGAAGGTCGAATTGGAGAGATGGTACAGAAAGACATACGGTGTGTTGGGGAGGAACTTGGACCTGTAGCTTCGGAGATGTTCTACTGGAGACTGCGAGGACCGGATGATGACGATGCGGAACGCCCATAAACATGCAATTGAAGGGAGATGAATAGAGATGCAAGGTGGAGGGGGTAGGGGGGACTGCGGGGTTGATGTTCACACGTTGTTCAGCGGATGAACTCGGGAGCACTCACGAAGCGATGCTGATACGCCAGGAGCTCAGTGGATGAACACCAGCTTCATGCAGCCCACGACCGTCGTCCAAGCGTTCGAAAACGTCGTACTCTGCGCTGACGACGGGGAGGGATCCTGGGGTAGGATCGACGACTCGGCGGCGGAGGATGAGTAGAGCTCGTGATCGTCGAGATAAGACGCCCAAGCCTTCATCGCGAGTTCGAGGCGGAAAGTGAGGAGGACGGTAGGTGAGAGTGAGTTCTGGATATAACCAGAAAGAGAGCAGCGGGTTTGGGGTGTGTGGGTGAGTCTTGTGGCGAACTCAACGCGAACCCTTATATAACCCCCGGGCGGACGCTAGTCGAGCGAAGTCTCGCACAGCTGACCCGACCTTGTATGTCATCCCGTCCACGTTTTCGCACAAAGCAGATCTCAGCACCCAGGATGAACTTGTAAAGAACATGGTATCGGTCAAATCTGGCCTACCGTGATCTCTCCACGCTAACCGAGACGCGCAATGTCGGGGGGGAAAGACAATAGAAGGTCAAGCGAAAGTAAAACTTTGTAACGTCCGAGGACAATTGCAGGCTCGCGGGTTTACAAAGTATGCGTATGCGTGTTCGGTCCTCTCTTTTGTTGTCCTCTGTCCAGCGTATCCAGAGTCACCCTTGCAAACCTTGTCGCTGATGATAATCTCCCGTTTGAAATTCCTCTTATATGCCAAATCCCTTTACGTTGTCCGCATTCGGCGAGCCCAATCAGTTTTCCATAGCAAACACCCGTCACCCTTCGACACCCTCCCTGTCAGTCGATGGCCGATAAGCAGCTTTCAGACAAGATAACACCCACCGCGTGTACCCCTTCGCTCGCCCTCGCCACGGAAATGAAAACTTCGATCGACCGGTTGCCGATTATATGCCGGAAAGCTTAGTAGGGCGTGGGGAGCAAGTAACCCATTTGAGTTCTGGGTGGAATCTTACGGAAAGTTGATATATTGTGACCCTGGAGGAGAGGTCACCGGTCATACATATGCGAGCCCGTCGCGTCCGACACAACTCATTGGGTGACTGTTCGTGAGATTACCCGAGATTCGCGGTGCTCGTGACCCAACGGAACGGTTGCGGTCTTTGTACCTCATCCGTCCGTATGTGTTTATACATGGTTCCAATTATGGCCTTGCGGGCAGTCACCCAAGGTAGGAAACCATATACCCAACTTGCATCATCACCACGGCTTTCGCGAGGGGGGGAGGGTCTGTGGATTGACTGGGAATCTGGCCAACGTAGACCAATGCGGATGCGTCTTCAAGAATACCATGATGTGGCGCGCCTTCAGTTCATCAGCCTCTCGGCTAAAAGCGACGGTCTCGCCCACGACGATTGCGTCTTCACAACTCTTGGTCTCGTTTTGGCACTGCCGGGGCATCGGCTAGCATTCTGCCTCCCACCCTACCACTCGAACTTGGCCCGAAAACTAGCTCCGGTCCAAGGGCGTCTTGTATCCCAGTTCGCGTGCGCACCCTGATAACAAAGCCCTGCACACGAGCCTCGAAAGGACTCACTAGGTCAGAATTGGTCTGGACGATCATACAAATTGATCTTTTCTTCGTCCATGGGTCTTCCTTGGTCGCTCTCCCTCTGACCTCGTTCAAGATCTCGTCTCCCCCAGCCTACTGTCCATGATGAAAATCCGGGTATTCGAGCACTGTGTGGATCCAGAAATCCAAGACTCTGCGACGGGCGATTCGAGATGGAAGGTCGGCTCATCGGAGCCCCCGCGGATATCCCCTATCCAATCTTCATCTCCGGTCACGGAGTCTTCACACGCACGATCGCAACCGTCTGGCTTAATCTACATCGGCTGGACGGTCGTGGAATGCGTAAAACTGTTTTTCCTGTGAATGTTTCCTCTGAAAAATTCCTCTTCGGCTCGGGCTTATTCATATCATCTGACTGGACGGATTCACATGAAGTGCGTACGCTTTGATCATTTTACGGTATGGAGACGTGTTGCTCATCCTCGTTTTCGCGAAACGTCCCAGGTCCGGGCCGTCCCAATCATTTATGACCCTGTCCATTGTACCACCGGTGCCTACCCAAACCCACGTTTCGCTTTATTTCAAGGATCTACAACAACAAATAGTGGTCATCACGATCCACCCATTCCGTAATGCCCACGCAACCCTCACGTGTGCCGCGTTCCTTCAATTTACTCCCTCCAGTTTCCTTGTTCCTCAAGTATGCACTGTCGCACATCATTACGTTGTATCCTCGCGCCACCACGCTGCCTCCCTGCCCCTCCTTTCCTGTTGTACCCGCTTATCCCGTTGCAACATATGTAAAAATCATTCACATCTTTTTCCTTTCATTCTAAAACCGATTCCCAACAGCATCCGCAGAACGTCATCGACTGCTCCCTCCCTCGCAGGCGTGTATTATGAGTATATTACACTTGTTCGCTGTCAAAACTTCGTACCCCATAACCTTCCACTTCAAACTTTCACATATTCTCCGTGTTATTGTGGTTCGGGGGGGAACGAGCCGTGAAAGTGCGCGAGTGAAACGCTACTGGAGTTGATTTGGAAAAAGCCGTCCTCCTCGTCGATGAGTCTCATGTCGGAGAGAGGGGTGGTCATGATGGATTTTGTTACGACGACGTGGCACTCATAGTATCAGAGCGTCAGCTCGTCGTGCGCATCACACGCGCTCATATATACCTGCCACACTATCTTCTCTGTATAGGGCGTAGATCAATGGGTGCAAGGTACAGGCTACCACATACACAATACCACGGGTCGATGCGTATACAATTCGAAGGAACATATGGTGGTAAATGTAAGTACCAGCCGCGCATTCGGACGATGTGTGGAGATGATTGGGTTTTTTCGCGGATCCCTCTCGAATCAGTCACTCCTTCAGATAGATAAGCGGTCCAAACCTTGATGCTTGATGCTCGAATTTCTTATTTATTTTTTTGTCTGCGCATTGCGTCCGTCCCAGAGAGTTGATCGCGGCTCCGTGGGGAAAAATAAAGAAACGAGAGAAACTTCCAGGAGTCCAGGCTTCGCTGTTCTCAGAGCAATCCCAAATGACCCATACGACGCATGATCGTAAGTCAAGCGCGATCCAACACGACGTCAACCTCCATGATCTCCGCCGACACATAGAGAGATTGATATACCGCACATTCAGCCCTGAGGCCAGGGGAGGGGGAGGGGGAGATGATACTGTTTCACATACCCGTGGGTTCCCGTAACTCCATCCCCAAAGTCCCTAGGACCAGAGGAGTAAACAAGGCGAAATGGATTCAGAGAATCAACTGCGCTCCCAAGGATCCAAGATCTCGCGCTTAGTGTACGAAACGTATATGTATACCACAACGGTCCCACCTGCAACGTTTCGAACCGGCTCATCTGAACCTGAACCCACGAAGTGCTGTGCTCGTGAACCCCCCCCAGAATCACGGGAAATTCACTGCGATCGCTTCCAAATTTCGACCCAAGAGGAATCTCAGTGCGCCATTCGCCTTGCGTCGTAACCTCCGGAAGACGCCCACACCCCCCCCCCTCGGGCCAACCGCGATCGGTGTGATCACTAAACACACCACACCGCACCATTGAACGGTTCGAGAAGTTCCTACCTTCCATCCGTTCAGGTGGTAAGCGGCAAGCGAGACGGTTCAACACTTTCTGGGGTCGGTGACACAGATACACGACCGAGGTGGAGACGGTTTCCATGAGATAAGATTCAAAACACACACGCACGTAATCGGTTTCGGATCGCTGCTTCTCCAACTTCGATTCGAGAACGCGTGTGGGCGGTGCGACATTTAAAATCTAGGAGTACGCTTGCTAAGTAGTGGGATATATACATGCTGGGGTGACTATGAAAACTAAGACGACTAACTACGTTCATACAAAATCCGAGAGATTGCACAAATAAAAGAGTATACCGAGAGAGAGAGAGAGGGGTAAACGAGGCACTTGACGAAAGATACTGAAACAAAGGGAGAAAGGGGGCATGTTCGAAAACGAGGATTTGGTTAGATTTGCCCGGGAAGATTGACGACCTGAAGAAGCAGTGGGAAGTTACCGATGGGACGGACATGAGTGCATGTTGGGAATAAGACAGGCTGAATGTGTGGGGTGGCATTCACTGGTTGCCATGTAGCTTCGGACACTGAATGGCGATGACGCGGGGTCGGCAAGAAGACCGAGAATGGATGCTGCCACCGGAATGAACAGAAGAAAGCATGATCGAAAGGATAGCCGGCGATGGTATGTCAATTGTTGAGAAGAAACCGTCGCAAAGAGCGGGAGAACGGCGGAAGAGGTATTCCGGAACGACCGTTTGGAACGGGAGGAGGGGATGACTGAACGGGGTTAGACGTAGCATACACTAGAGATAGGCAGTTCACAGATCGATCAAACAACAAGATCATTCAAAAGGGAAGAAATAACGGGTGGCCGAGGTGGTTGTATAGCGGGGTTTCGATTGGCCGGAGCGGGGAGGGGTATGGCTGAATAATGGAGTATCGAGCGCGTATGCCATGCCGACGGGAACGAAAAGTTTGGCCAGAGGGGTGACAGACACCGAACGCATGGAACCTTCGGTGTTAATTCGAGACATTCGCCGTCAAATAGCTTTCCAGCCCCAAGGGATCGGGGGTCGGCACGCAAAGATGGGGCAGCGGTCCGAACGGATGAACGGAGTTGAAATTTCGTCCCAATCCCGAGCAACGATAGTCTGGGAGGGGGCCAATTCCGTTTTCACCGGATTAGCTTCCCGTAATCCAACACGCTTTCTTTCCTAACATCTCCATGTTCCTTCTTGGGGAACGCGCTCCAGAACCTGAGCGTCTCGTCCCCTGCACCGGTGACGATCGTCTCGCCATCAGGGCTCATCGCCAGATACAGCACTCGATGTGTGTGCCCGCTCAACGAGGCGACCATGTCTAGCGTCGGGTATTTCCATATGCATATCTGGTTCTGGGCCGTCGTCGAAGAGAACCCGTGCGTCGAGACGAGTTCATGTGAAGTCAAGGACCACGTCAGGTTGCAGACCTAGACCCAGTAAGAACCCAAATCTTAAACGCGAAAACGGTAAGCAGATCCTTGCTTACCTGACTCCCAGTGTCCAATTCACTGAGCAACGTGCCTTGTGGCGTATTTGTGTTCCAAAACCTGATGTGTTTATCTTGCGTACCTCCCCCCGTCGCCAGAATCCCTGGAACATGGGGGTCCCAAGCGAGAGCCTTGACGGCTGCCGTGTGTTGGGTAAACCTGTGCAGCGGCACCTCACCAGGATCATCCCCCGCTATCACCCCAGCGCTCACACTCGAACTTGTTGACCCCGTTCTCGAATGCCCCAGCGCCCCGCTTCCGGTTCCATACGGCGAACTCCCCCTGCCTCGAGCAGATCCTCGAAGATCCCATATGAACACCTTGTTGTCGTTCCCCCCACTGGCCAGCAGCGAAGAATTAGCCCCATCGTCATTTGACCACCTCAACCCGCAAACCTCCTGTCGATGCGCTGCGCACTTCTTGAAGGGTCTTGAGTCCTTTTCCCGGATGTCCCGGTGATATATCATCCGATCCCGAGAGCCCGAGCTCAGAACGGACCGGTTCCACGAGATGGCGCCAACCCGTTGATTGTGGGCCTGGTTGTAAGTCCGCAGGGGCTCGAGGGTATTCGCATCGTAAATGTGGAGGCGACCTGCTAGCGTACCAACTGCCAGTGTCGATCCCTGAAATTGGAGTCGTGGGTCAGAATCGCGCAGAAAAACACCTACAGATGACATGGCTTACCTTCTGGGCCCAGGCCACCGAACTGATCGTGTCGTTGCTGCTTGATAAATCGCACAGTTTTGACACAGCCGCAGTATGGGCCGCCCACAGGTACACAGCAGACCCGAGACCCACACCAAGTACGTTGGTGCTCGACCAATCGACAAGGTTCAGGTAGAAGTCGTCCGCGAGCTCCGGTGCGTCCAGTACTCGATACGGTGTCTTGCAAACGCTACGCAGTTTCCGTCTCGGGCTTTCCAACAGCTGTCGACTCTCAGCTCGCACGGGGCTCATTGAGTAGGCGTCATCTCCTGTATTGTCTAGCCGTCGGGAGGGCGTGTTGGAATTTGACCGGGAGGGAGAGGCATAGGAAAGTAGGCGTTTTCGGGTTGGGGTCGTGGGGGGCGCGGAGGAAGTGGATGCTCGGATTGGAGATGGTGCGCGATGGACCGGAGTGGTAACCTCGGAGTGCAGTACGGATGTGAAAATGGAATTAGCTTGTTCTGCGGTCGGTTCGAAGTTAGTCAGCTCTCTCGATCGGTAGCCCGGAAGCCGGTTGGACGAAGAGATCAAGGAGGGGGGGACATACCTTTGAGCGCGTCGGATTCTGTGGGGATCAGTCTGTTCTTCGACGGGGTAGATGGGCCACCCTCGTCTTTAAGGTGGTAGGATGTGCGCATGTCGCCGGAATCACGGTTCGGAACGAAACGATCTCCGTACTCCTTGTCTCGCTCTCTCATGCTGTTCCGCCGGGGCCGGGGAGATTCGGGAGTGGTTTCAGAGGTGGTAGAGAGAGTGCTGTCGAGAGAGGGAGTGGAGGCGTTGGACATGCCGAAGATGGCATGGATTTTGGGACGGTTCCTTCGGTGACCGTCTGCATCTTCGATATCCTGCTGAGCAGCGCGGAGACGCTTTCCGAACGGAGAGTTCTTGAGACCGGACATGGATAGAGGGAGTGGATGGCGATGAGGAAGGGTCAGAGAGCGGGTAGCATATGTGGTGGCTGTAATCGGCCAAGAGAAAACTCGAAATCAAACTACGCGTCGCGTCGTTCTTCGTTGAGGTCGTGCCAACCGCTCGACGTCAGCAACCGGCCATAAAATAGACAGAAATATTTCCTGCAGCTCTCCTGGTCTCCTCTCCTTCTCCCACACGACGCGTAAAAAATCCACCAAAAATCCCGAATATTTGTTGCTTGGTTCGGTTTCCAACGCACACGTGCGCACGGACCATTCGCCCTGCCCTAAACTCAGACCCATAAAAGTCCGCGCCGGTAAAATTTTGTTTCTTCAGATTATACTCAGCTAGGTACGGCCACCATAAGGTGTCTTCCGCGGTCGATATCCAGGCTAACCATGTCTCTCTCCCTACAGGATCTATTTTATAGTTTCTAACTTGAGTCTCGCATGTTTAACCATGCCGCATTCTTCACATCCAGTAGATGACATCCACGCCCCCTCGTTTGACTGAGAACATGGCGGTGCCTTCGTGCACCGTCTCGAGGACGTTTGGTTGCGTATCTTCAAGAGGTGCTTTTCAAGCCCTCTTGGATGCTAGCCAGCGAGCGGGGCGTCTGTCTGATGGATGCCTTGTTTTTCTTACATGCACTCTAATGTACACGATTTCTGGCTATGTACCGAGCGCCTCACCAAAAACTTCAATGTGTCGATCGACCTCCTCGATCGTGTTGTAATGAACCAAAGAAATTTGAACTAGACCGTCATTCACGTCAACCTTTGGTTTGAGCGTGTCTACCCACATCGGATACCCATCTGCAGAATCCACATGAGATGCGAGGGGGAATGAAGGAAAATTAACTCGCATTACCTTGGGCACATTCCGCTTTCACCCTTCACAATGACGAAACTGATCGTGGGCACGTCTCACTCGTCGTCTCCTCCCCAACGGCCCTGACACCCCTCTTCGCAGGTTTCTCCGAGGTCAAATGTCCCAACAACCTCTTCGTAAGCGTCTGCTCATGGATCGCTGCGAACGTGGCCTTCAGCCTGGTGTGCGTCCCCAGATCAGAGTAGATCGAGCCAGGGTCTTTGAGCGACACCGAAGAGGTCGGA
>Ga0307517_10013642_pt1 | contig 11013 bp, 8 predicted proteins | sample 23_EM_MG_FD_194515 | JGI IMG/M metagenome (GOLD analysis project Ga0307517, IMG submission 194515) | Populus trichocarpa ectomycorrhiza microbial communities from riparian zone in the Pacific Northwest, United States - 23_EM | ecosystem: Host-associated > Plants > Roots > Unclassified | place... | reverse complement strand
TATCAAATATATTTACAGGTAGATATAAGTCATCCTCTCATGTAAACTGTGACTGTAATCACATGCTAGACAATGAACGAAAACACGTTCCATTTCAGCTTGTTGAAGAGCAGCAGAGAGGGGAATGTATGAAAAGAACAACTCTAGAGATCTTTCCAAACACTAAAATCAGTAGCTGAGCTGTTATAGTTTATCGTACTGTCTTGGCACCCTATAAGGTATGCAGTATGTGTGCGATCCATATTTACTATCGCATGGCCTGTTCCACTTGGGCTAGCTGCAACAGCAACTTCATCCACGCCGACGATCACTTCGGCATAACCTTTATCGACTATCTGATTGTTCTCCAGCTGCAAATGGTTGGGAGAAAATTATAAGGAAGATATACATGAGAGAATAAGAAATCAACAGTAAGCAGGATTTTTCTAATTGTACTCAATAAGGGAACCATACACAGCGACAAATCAACAGTATCCAAGACATCTCCAGTCAAGCATTCACATCCATGCTAAGTCTTTTCAAAAACTTATTTTCTCCTCCTTTTATAGAGAAGTAAACCAATCAGTTGGCCAATTAATCAGTGCCGTGTATGAAGATATGGTCTTTCATGCCAATTAATCAGTACCGTGTACGAAGATATGATCTTTCATTAAAAAAAGTGATATTTTATCGTTCTATGCATCTTCGGCACACACATGTTAGCATCCGGTTCATAGGCAATAAACTTGGGTGCACCCGTCACGTGCAGAATCACATGGTGAAAGCACAGGTTAGAGTTTATCATGGGGCAAAGAAACATAGTATTTGAACCAGTGGAGTTCTGCAATTCCACGTATTGATTTGACAAATAAGGTTGAAAAGGAAGGTATCAAATAAAAACCCGTCAAGGTCTGATGCAGTCTATTAACGATCTGATCAAATACAAGACTGCAACAACACAAGAAAGGTAGAAAAGAACAAAGCAACTCAGAAACAATGGAGTTCCAATCTTCTTTCATGCTGAGAGAAAGGCAGCATTATTTACATAGACATCTTAGACACAATTCTAGAATATTTTATTTATTTTAACCGATCATATGAAAACATTTGAGACCCCAAGACATGCTCAAGACGCCAAACGGTCAGCTAGTTATAAAGATAATTGACAAAACGCCAACATTTTCATAAGAAAGCAGACTGAAAAGACACGTGGAAGATTTCTGAAGTATTTAAACGCTACATATTCATAGCTTACCATTCATGCATGGTTCAATACACAATTTATTACTGATTTCATCAGCAACATCCATAAATCAGATAACATTGTAGATAAGAGAAACCATACCCTAAATAATGTTTTGGCACCCCAAATGACAAATGTCTCATTGCAAGTATGGTGCCTGTGATTTCCCCTTACACCACCAGGTCTAATTTCACCAATATGAATAGAAAAACAAGACACAGCTCCACCTGTAGCAACAACAACAGCAACAAAATCCTCCTCTTTCAGCAACTAAGTAACACAAAAATAAATTACTTTAAATAAACCTCATCAACATCAATCTTATGCAGCATTTAACATTATCAAATTGGACTAAGATTAGACTATCAACCAGCAAACAGCTGATTTTGTTATTAAACAAAGAAATCGTTCAAAACAATCAAAACCCATTATTCTTAGTGAATCATGTAACACTAAAAACACCGAAGGTGTAACCTTTAATGCCATATTCAAGAGCAATAGACACAGGGTCAAGCAACCAGCCACGCTTATCTTTAGAACTTAAGAACCCAGATTTAAATCTGATCAGATTAGCCTTCTCATCCTCCTCTTGGCTCCATTTTCTCTCATGGAGATTGCTAGAAGAAAAACTTGAAGAAGAGTGTTGGAGTCTGAGAGAAATCCATGCGAGGAGGAGAAAGATAGAGAGCAAAAAAGGGAAAGCAAGTGGCTTTTTCAAAAAGTGCTTTATAGATGATAATCTTGAATGGTTTTGTAGCTGAAATGAGTTCTCTGTGTTGTTTGAGTATGAATTCCTTCTAGGGTTCGCCATGTTTGAGCTTTTTTTTCTCTGTTTATCTCTGCATTTCCTTTAATTTATAGCATAACTATAGTGTTTTTAAACATAACAAATTAGATTTATGTTTTTTTAAAACTATTTTATTATCGAATTCAGTTCATTTATTTTTTTTATATTAATCTTACAATAAAAAACTTATCTCATTCAACCTTCATAGCCTCCTCTTTTTACCTCAAACTCTTCTCTACAAAATTAAATTCAAATAATCATTTTAAAAAAATTTAATTTATTTTTATACCATTTTTAATTTTCTTTTTCGAACATGCTGATCCTTGTTTTTCAAGTGTTTTTTTTTTTGTTTTTTTTAATGTTTAGCTTGTTCTTTTTTGGCAGGACCTGCCAACTATATACAATTGTTTTTGGATAATATGATCTAGTCCTTACAATCTAACTTGGAGCCCACCTTAGTCCCTGCTAGGCTGAAATGAAATGAGTGCGATCCATTTAAAACTGCATCCCGAGACTTAACAGAGCTAACACTTAATGTTTCTTCAATTAAAAACTTTGGGGATGATTTTGTAAACACTTTACTGCATTGACTAAATCAAAACCTACAAGAAGTTGCAGGACTATATCACACTAGACATTACATCTTGTTCAAGCTGCCCTTGTGAGATGTGAAGCAGAACTTCAATCCATTTTGTAATTATGAACGGGACAGGGTGTCCAGTAGGTGTTTGTCTTGAGGCCAGTTCATTGTCCAGGCATATGTAACCAGAGGGATGATATTTTTTTTTTAATCAAATAATCATGTGAGACTAGAAGTAGTTTCAGATCTCTTACAAGCCCACCAAAGTTTGAAAATGAGAGAAGAAACTAGAGCAGATGTCATATATCTGCATAAAGAAGAAGTTACTAGCTGTTGATATCATAAGAGTTATGATGACATTTGATTACTGTCTCGAGATAGAAGTCGAGATAGAAGAGACGGGGAATAATAAATATACAATCCATCTCATGCAGACAAATTCGATCAATACAAAGGCTGCTAGAGATGTAAGTTACCAATCCTTGATCCTTACCATGCCAGAAGAAAATATGCATGAAGGCACCTCTTCTGTGGTTTTCAGGTTGATTACAGGTGGGAACGGTACAAAAATCCTACACTAGGTGATACACTCGAGGGTCGGCTGAAGTTGAAGAATTGGGCTAGCTATGGGAAAGAATTTGGAATCAATCTTCATGGTTTTTGAGCCTCTGTTGGTTGATGTGAACCTTTGAAATTGAACTAGGTAATGTTGTCATCAGGAAGGGCTAGAAATGGTTTGAAGGTCAAGAGCAGTCCTATGACCTCGATCATGTTAAGGAGGAAGAAGATCATTTGATCACCTGCATTGCAAAGGATCATTCAGAAGCTTTCATCTTATGTAACCAGGCTTCAACAATCACAATTTTAGGGCACCATATATATGTTAAAACTTCCCTGACTAGGCCTAGGAGGCTGTTTCTGTATTAAGGGCAGTCAGATTTATTACCAATCTATAAATTCCAATTAGGTGGTCTGAACAATTGTTCTTGCCCTTGGCTGTCATCTGAAAAACTAGTCTGAGAATTCTTTATAGGGCCTGCGTAACTTCTAACTTATGGGAAATGGCATTTAAGGAGTTCTATACCTGGAAAAAAGAAAGCATCCTGACGCTTTTGTGCCCAAGAGAAGCTGTAAATATAGAAAGCACGGTCAACTGTTGTGAAATACTGCTGGATATGTTTAAAGCACAACATATAATTTCGTGGAAAGGCTTATGATCCACACTTAATTATGCAATGAAATCCACATACAGTGTAACATCTTATTGTCTATGCAGTATAGACTCTCGTCAAGCATTTTTCCTGTTGACCCAAAATATTCAAGAAGAAGTTCTTGAATGTTTGGATGAACCAATAAGGAATGTGAAGAGTCCTCAGTGTGTTGTGCATTGGTTCATGATACTGAAGTTTTTTTTAGGCTAGCAAGGCACCTTGGATGCATTCCAATGACACTTTAAAATGTCAGTGCAAACATGAGTTTGATGTAATGCAAGATGATCATATGTAGGAATTCAGCCGTAAGACGAGGGACATGTTCAGCTCATTTTTTGTGCATGAAATGTAAAGCTCTTCAAACATGTTTCATAGCTTCTAGGATTAGATTAATACAGTGCACCAACAATTTGAATCTCACAGTAACGAAACTAGCCAATTCATTCAATCGAGGCTCGAGATGATACTTACAGAGAACCCCCAGCAGCTGGACCAATTGCTTTGAAAAGGGACATGGCAGACATCGAAATTCCATTTGCAGCACCTCTTTGTTGTTGTGTCTGACATTAAGTTCAAGCAATGCATTTTACAAAATGCCGTTGTTTACCCATAACCTGTTGCTAAGATACGAGATAAAGAGAGAAACATAGAGCCAAAAGAAGGGTAAAGTTACCACTGATCTATTTTGCAGAAGGAACAATCCTGTTGTGATTGATACCTACACAAGTCAAAAAGAAATGGTAGTGATTGGTGAAAAAATGTGAAAGCTTTTACGAAACCATTCGAACAATATGGTATAATTTGCACTCTAAAATCAATATGTTAATGGCACAAACACAGGCACTTACAGCGAGTACGTTCTTCAGGATGGAAGCGCAGTTGATCAGCAGCATGAGGGCAAGGCCTTTCAGCATAGCTAGAAAAGGGTAACTAGATAGCAATGGAATGGTCAAGACCTTCACAAACAGCAAGAAAATATTATATAAAAAACATGACTTCAACAAATACAGATGCAAGATGATTTTTAAGCAGAAAGTTTGTTAAGGACATACTGCTCCTATGCGAGATACCATGACAGGTCCAAAATTTCTCTCAACCAGTGGGTATATAAATAGCTGAAAGAGTAGCAGTCCAAGGCCTAGCAGATTGGAACACAAAAAGGAAATTAATGGAAAAAGAAAGTGAACCAATAATGCACAGTCACAACTAATGACAAGCCTACATCTATAGCGTTCGGTTTCTGTCTCAGATTAAAAAAAAAAAAAAACAGAAATAGCAGGGACATGTCTCGAGAGTACAGAAATATCTCTTCAACTAAACATGTTTCTGTCTCTTTATACATGCCCCTTCAGTTCTTGAACACTAACCAAACACAAAGTGATGAAGTGAGTGATATCACATGCATAACATCTGACAACGCTGGAATTGATATTGTTAACCTGACAAGGGACACAATTTTAAATGTTTAATCAATTATATGATGCTGGCTGGTATCTACTACCTGAAAATGCAAGAACTTCACCAACATCTGCAGTGGAAAAGCTCAATCCTCCATTCTTCCTAGGACTAACAGCCCATAATGAGAAAATCTGTGGTCAGAAAATAACCAGTTTGTGATCAAGCATGTTTGTTAATGAATACAAATTACTTAGAAAAGAAAAATCCCCAGAAGGGAAATATGCTCAAGGTGAACGAGCTTAGTATTATTAGTGAATATTACCTCTGCATAGGCCATATCATGAAGTTGGAACACACAGTACACAATAATAGATGATATCAAGGGCCAATTTTTCAGTAGGCTTTTCCGAGGAGAGTTAGACTCGAATGCGGCAGCCCCAAGCGCTACAGAATCATTGCACTCTTCGCCATTTCCTACATGACTGTGCAGTGTCTCCTGCAGAAATTTTCAGGCTCCATGTTAAGCTATATGAAGCTCTGATAAGAAGAACACACAGATATGTATTGAGAATATCTAATCAACACACTTAAGCTTCTGAGCAGTGAATAGTAAACTATCGATGATTTAACCAGGGAGAATCGGACGATAAACAAGTTTAACAATTCGTACAGCAACATACCGGAAGCAAGCAACAAACGGCAATTACTCCCACAGAAAAGATTGATATCAAAAGGCAAGGTAAAAGATATGGAAACCTGCAATGCCATCCATGTTGAGGAGAGTTTAGCAGAAATGAAAGGCAAAAGATTGTTACAATAAGGAATGAAATATGAAAACTAGAAACACTAATGCTTACCTTCCGAAAAGAGAATCGGTAGAAAATATGTTTGGATATTTCTGTGCGGGCTACAACATCAACACTTCCAAGGTTAATTGATAAATAAGTAATTTAATTGAATTAAACAGAGAAATCTCATCTCTTTGATAAATAGTTTGATGATTTCAGTACAAGTTTATTTAATATTCTTGCAACACACATGCATAGAAAATTTCATTACAATTCACGATCAATACTGATATATGATGTGGAAGATGTGGTTGTGTTTATGGACTAGATAGACAAGCTAAAGTTCATAAAAAAGTCTAGCATGGAATTTGACAATAACAACTATAATTTCATATCCGATCATTAAGCGAGGATTAAATTTAATGAGGAGTTTCTATATATCTAATTCGATACGCTTGTTTTTAAACCTTCAAATTAGACACAGAAGATATTGTTAAAATTATTTTCATAATTAATTTTAATTACTTTTTCAATTTAGATTTAGATTCTTTTGGTTTGATCGGTTGTAACCTCTATATAGTGTTTTTTTTTCATGAGATTTATGAATTAAGATTTTTCCAGAAACTCAAAATTTTCAAAGTTTTATCTACCGATAAGAGTAATAACATTAGAACTTGATAGCTCTAGTTTCTTTCTCCACAGCCTGTAACTGTAAGAATTCAGGAATTGAGAAACTCTAGCGCTATACGCTGCGTCAAAATCATCTTTGAACATTGTCTTTGATTTGTCAGGGTGCATCAAGAAGTACCTGAGCAAGAAATCCTCCAAGAGCAGGACCAATGACTAATCCAATACCCCATGATGTGCTGATCTGAAACAAATACATTCCTTTCAATATTTCATATTAAACTACAAGTATTCTTCAACAATCTATAGAGTTGAGGCTCTCTTACAATTGACATTCCCAGAGCTTGATATTCTTTACGGCAAACTTCTGAAGCATATGCCTGGTCAAATGAGGACACTCAAAATATGCACAATAATTTCAAACAGAAGGCAGTGCAAACAACAGCAGTGTTAAGCATTGGTACAGAAGAACAATCATTTCTAAGCTACACATCCAAGTAACACAGGAAGAAAGGCCAGATGGCCTCCTCCAAAGAGTAGCAGGCATTGTTTAACTGTTAAATCAACCACATAGCCCACAAGCAGTCCATACAGGACACCAGTAGGCAAGGCAGAGAGGGCCCTCGGCTTAAAAATCTTCGAGCAGCACACAAATAAAAGAAAATGGAGTTCTCCGAGGGCTCATGTTCAGGCAGTACAAAGATGAAGTTTCAGAGGTTGACTTCAAAATTGGTCTCCACTTCCATCATTAAGATGCAAGAACTTGATTAAACTTGGAATTGCATGAAAATGAAACTGTTTCCTATAGAAGCTTTCAGGAAAACTGAGAATGATGTAAGGAACAGTAAGCCATTAAAACATCTCAAAAGAGAAGTACCCTCATTGGACCAAGAATACCACACAAACTTCCAAGAAGAAACCTGGTAGAAACTGCCATCCAAAAGTTTGTACTAAAGCCGAAAAGGGTATTGAAAATAACCCTGAAATATGAGGGAAGTTAGGGTTACATGTTACTGATGAACTCTTGAACAATTACACATAAAAGAGATGTACAGCAACACTTACACTGATATTGTGCCAAACATTATAACCGGTTTTCGACCATATCGATCGGCAATCATTCCCCACAGCACAGAAGTTAAAGCTCTTCCAAACATAAAAGCAGATCCTTCGGGAGATGAATGGTGCAATGAGAATTGAGGAGCTCAAACAAGATATTTATGTAAACAGACCGAGTACAAGTCATATGTAAAAGACTTTCTCACCCACATAGCCAGCATAGTAGCCAATGTCCTCCTCTCTTTTTGCAATGTGGAAGTCCCTTATCTGCAGAAATTTTTTTTGCAAGATCACCACATAAGTACGAGTGAAGAACATGAAAGAAGAACAGATTGACAGATCCACTATCACTGAGATCTTTCATGATCATGGCCCACAGGCACCTTAGTGCCGTACTTTTACTTAATTTGGGTGTCAAAACAGCAGCAAGGATTATAATGCCAAAAAGCAACCTGGTTTACATGTCCTGCTATCAGCCAACATTAAGAACCACATCCCTTCTTAATTTGTTGCTCAAATGCTCCATTTACTAGGTGCTACTCTGCTGATAACCTCGAATCCCCCCCCCCTCCCCCCATCCCCTGCCGCTAATACAAACACTGGGAAAATTCCTCAAGCTATAGGTATGTGAACCATCAGTGCCAAATCTCAAGTAAGCCTAATTTTCCAGAATAACATGCTCACCATGAAATATAGGAAAGGAAAGAGAGACGATATAGGCAAAGCTGCAGAAGTCAAAACCACAAAACACAGATATTAGAGGGCAATTCCAATACCTTAAACCAAAGCATTTAATTCAGAAAATTTCAGTGACAATAAATGAAACATCAGCCCTTGCAACTGCTCTTAACCTGCACAAAATGAAAACTTCATTAGCAGCAAAATTGTGTGTGAATCCCTGACCTTTTTGTACAACAAATATTTTTTCCTAATCAACAACAATATTTTCCTGAACAATGTCTCAAAACAAACTGTTTCATTGAACAATCATCCGAAACAAATTGAACAGTGCACGCACAATGCAAACCCATTCAAGAAATCTCCAGGTACCACCTCTCTTCCCAAGAGGCGCGTTTCAAGAACGAAACCTACCACGAGGTCATGAGTCCAAGGTGGGATAATAAATACCTCTTGTGGGCCAATTATGCAGCAGAAATGGGCTAACAAATCAAGAACCAAGTCTTTGAATGATACTTAACCTGCACAAAGGACAACAATCCCGACATAGAGCAAATGTTTAAAAGGGACACCAGTGTTTGTCTCTTTGAAATGTTCAATCTTGCAACCTGGGCAATCCTCATGGTACTTGTTCTTCTTCAACAAGGATTCTCCAATCCCATTCTCAGCCATCTTGACTCACTACAGATTTTTTTTCTTTTCTTGTGTTTGAAAACTAGTTACTTTTGTAAGAGAAAGCATCATGCTTTCCTTTTATTAATTATGGCATCAGAAACTTTTCCGGGCATGAGTTGGGTTAGCTTTCTTGAATGGAACTGTTTGACTACCCTTTAATTTGAAAAAGGCTTCCTTAATTCTTAAGCTATCCTCTCTCTTTCTATTTTGTGGGAATCGAATCATGGAAAGCCAGTGCTCAAGCAGTTTGTCTATGCGGCCAATCACGTACGCAACCAATTGTATTTTAAACTGTGATTAGCCATGCAAAAATATAAAAATGATGTTTTTTTAATTAATTATATTTTAAACTATTAGCCGTATATATTTTTGTTTTTACATTTTAAAAATATTTTTTAAAAAAATAAATTTTTTATTTTAAATTAATATTTTTTAATATTTTCAGATCATTTAAATACACTGATATCAAAAATAATTTTTTAAAAATAAAAATTATATTATTTAAATATATTTTCAAGTAAAATACAAGTCACACTCTGAATTACATCCTTAAAACGCATAATAGTCAGATGCTTAGATTTTGTGATAGAAATATCGTGTGATAAATTTTCACTATCAAATATATATAACAATCTCTAAAAGTTCTGAATTAAGGGATTCATAATTTTATTTTTTGAAATTAAACTTAATGATTAAGAAAGGATTATATTCCTTTTCCAAGTATGACCATGAACAAAAAATTCTTTAAAATTCAATTTAGAAATCGTTCTATGTTTATTTGATCTAAATTAATTATGATTTTTTTTAAAAAAATTCAGATGATATTATTTTAATAAAAAAAATTAAGTATGACCGGATTGCATACCCCTACATTAATTTAATATATTATATAAGTTTGAATAATTTTCTTAACAACTCTAAGATTTTAACTCAACTCGTATCGTAGTTTTAAAGACAAGAATGGATAACATCAATGGGATTATAAGCTTCTGATGTTTGCAAAACCATCTGTGTCTTTGTTTGTTGTTAGATGTCGGTTGTCGGCACCAGTTTGAAACAATGGGGTCCAGCTTGGGTGGGCCTTTTGACTTAGGAAAGATGGAATTTTAAAAGCGAAAAAATGACGGATGATGAATGATGATGGCAAACGATTATGTAAATTGTGGTTTCTAATTGTTTTTATAAAGTATTTTTTTAAAAGAAATATATGAAAATAATATTTTTTTAATTTTTAAAATTTATTTATAATATTAGTATATTAAAATAATGTAAAAATACTATAAAAAAATAAGCAAAAAATAAAATTCAAAATTTTAAAACACATGGTTTTTACGACAAAAACAAGCATGTTCTAAAACAAAACATGTTTTGTTGTGACACTGGTGGTAATAGTAATAATTAAAAAAATCATTAAAATTAAAAGTTCAAAGAACCTCTCATGTGGTGTTTTGTTTTCAATTTTATCTTGTGGCAATTATTATCATACCAGCTAATTTCATGATCTGATCTAAAATTTAAATGGATTAATTTAGGTTAATTTGAATTGATTTATAGTGCTGTTTTATTCTAAAAAAAAATTAAAATAAGATATTTCTTAAAAATCAAAATCAAAATCAAACTAGATTCTACTTGAATTTTGATAAAGTACTTGGTTGACTCTTCAAGTTTATTATATTTATGTGAGTGACTTTAACCCTGTTCAATTATAAGACTCTTATTATATTTTAAGTCAATAAGTTACTAGATCAACCTATCAAATCAAATCAAGTTTAATAATATCAATTAGAAGTCGAATTAAATTTTTTATGATAATTTATATACCGACATTGTGTTTTATATATTTATTTGTTAAAATACTTATATATAGTTGTGATTATAGTGGAATTAAAGAAACATTTTATTAATAATGCTAAATATTTGAAAAATATAATAATAAAAAACTCAAAAAATACACATGGATTTTTAAATTTGTGGAATCTACAATTGGA
>Ga0307517_10013641_pt1 | contig 11013 bp, 16 predicted proteins | sample 23_EM_MG_FD_194515 | JGI IMG/M metagenome (GOLD analysis project Ga0307517, IMG submission 194515) | Populus trichocarpa ectomycorrhiza microbial communities from riparian zone in the Pacific Northwest, United States - 23_EM | ecosystem: Host-associated > Plants > Roots > Unclassified | place... | reverse complement strand
AGAGACCCGCGTAATGAAGACTTTCAGGAACTACCAAGCATCGGAGTCATTCCCCACTGGTTTTTCCATCCACATCCAAATGGATCAACTGAGATTTGTGCCAAAGAGGCTTATGTCAACTTCTGATCTATTTCCTGTGCAACTTGGCGCGTGTACCTCGTCGTTTCTCCTCTAGCCAGAACAACTCAATCCCAATTAACTCCCGCAGCAACGGCACGAGCCCACGTTGTGCAAATGCCCGACTCTTAAGCACCCCCTACCCTCTTTCTTGGGTCCCCGGTCCTGCTCTTGAGTCTTTCCTCTGACACTCTTCCTTCTGGATGTCGAAGTCTCGGTCTCTGTCCCATAGTAGCAAAGTTATCCTACCATCCACCCCGAAAACAAGATTTCCGAAAGAACGCAACGACTCGAAGACGACGACGGGCTGCTGAAGAACCCTCCATGGCTGACAATGAGATGGAGGACAAGGCAACGGAAGCAATCGACCAACCGCCCGCTGCTCCACCCAATAAAAAGCGGACAAGGACGCTCACGACGCCTAACCAGTCTGTTGTACTGCATGCTTTGCTTGCCCAGGTGCGTTATTCGTGGGTTCCAAGGTAGATTTACTAACATGCATTGCAGTCACGTTTCCCAACGACGGCAATGAGGGAGGAAGTGGGACAATCCATCGGGCTCAGCGCTCGAAAAGTGCAGGTGCGTGCGCCATTCCTTGCCGACGATTACATGTACTAATGAGGGGCAATAGGTTTGGTTTCAAGTGAGGACTGTCGCTCTTGATCGTACGCCGACTTTGCTAATTTTTTCATGCAGAATCAGCGACAGAAAGCAAGGAGACCACGCAACCAAGGTGACTCCAGTCGGCCGCACCAATATGGACCTTTTCAGAGTGTTGGAGACCCGTCAGTAGGTACCCTTTTACCAAGGAATTTTTATTTAATAACAATTTTTGCGATAGTCTGTCCACAGATTCCAAAATTATGGTCCATCCCGACCACATTACCCTGGACGTAGCCCCCCAGAAGCCCCAAGCGGTTCATCAGAGCCACCATTACAACTACTTGGTCCTGGTGTGCCGGGCGCTCCAGCTTATCCTCTTCAAGGCCATCGCCCCGTGTTGCCTCCTTCTCCCAACCCTTCTGTAGGACCACCCTTTCCACAAGCGTATTCATTCCCGTACACGAATAGCCCGCAGAGTTACCGTGCGGTACCGCCTGCCTCCCGACTTTCACCGTCTCTGAGTCGTAATAATTGGCGAGAGCAAGGAAGAGACCCTTCTTGTACCTTACCGCCTCTTCTCCCTACGAGGCCTTCAAGTTCAAACCCTCTGCCGTCATTTCGGGAACATATGGACCCACAATCTGCGCCCATGCGGTCGTTTTCCCACGAACAGCAATCTGCAGCACCCCATTGTCCCGAGTCTGGTCGCCGGGCTCCTTCGAATCTCCCACCTCCATTCACGCTCCAGCCAGCTCCTCAATGGGATGAAACAACATATCTTCCCCGCCCAAATTCCTGGCCAAGACTCAATCTATGAGACCCCGTTCAATGTCACCACGGGCGTCTTGCAGGTATCCAAATACCCGCCATGTTGCAGAGGGAGGTTTATCTCCCGTTCCTTCCGAACCTTCTCATCCCAGAGCTAGACGCCCACCGCCGTGTTCTGGCCGTTATGACCCCATTCGATCGGTGTCCCATTCTCCCCTAACCCAGCCACGCCACCCATGATTCCACATCGACCTCACGGTGGCGGCCAAGCTGATAGAGATGGCCGCCCTCTTTCACGCTCCCATTAGACCTTCGTTAGTTTTCTCTGGAATTGGGTTGATACTAATACTGCCTGTCAGGGTTCCTCAATGCAGGAATCCAGCAGGATTTCCGTGATTCCGGTAAATATACTGCATTCTAGCCACATGTTCCAACCTATGTAACTCACCTACGGAATCACCAACAAATGTATGATAGCTGCAGGAATTGTTTTACAATACATCCTGCCTACAAGAAATACTAGTACAATACATTGTAGCCTCGAGCTCCGGAAATTTTTTAACTTACATCATGACTTGTATAGGCTACAATTCCTCTCCTAATGCCGGATTTTGGTCCAAATCTTGAAATACATGTTTGCAAGATTACCAAACCAGGTTTATTTTGCCCAAGTTTTGCCTGCAAGGCAACAACATTCTTCTGCCACTTTTGGTGATAGGCGCCTGTATACATAGTTTGAACATAGTTTCAATAATTGCAAATATACAAGTAATCAAAGCAGTAGCAGTAATGTTCTATCACTACCTAAAGCGAAAGCGAAAGAAAAGAAAGAGCTCAACTCAAACCCGGTGTCCACTTCCAGCTCTTAACCTGAATAACCCACTCAGTCTCCATCCCAGATCCAGCAGGATCAAGCACATAAATCCCATCATCCTCAAACCTAAACATCTCCTTCGTAAGATTCCGCTGCAACACTTGCAAAGCGAACTGTGAAGGCGCCGCAAAAGTCTTTACAACAGGGACAGGATCATCGGCACCAGCGACGTCATCGTCGTTATCATTTTCGTTTTCGGAAGGCTCAGGAGAATGAACAGGTGAAGGAACGGTCGACCTGAGCCTAAGCGGAGGTTCAATTTGTTGACGCTGAGGTAGTTTCGTTTGAACTTGCTCAGTTTTCGACTCGGGGTTTTTTTCCAGCACCGCCAAAGGCGGCACACTCGCACTCGCACTCGCAGTCGTGGAAACAGGAATTTTATCGCGACCCTCGCCATCACCACCACCCTTGCGTTCCGCATCAGGCAGATCCACCGGTACCACCATTTCCTCCTCCTCGGCCTCCAAAATCAGAGCAATATCATACATCTGCTTCATTTCACCCTCCTCTTCCGATGGAGATGTCAGTGTCGAAGGCGAAAGAAGGTAACTCTCCTTGGCCGTTTCAAGTATCACAGGTCGTTTTCCAAGCCAAGGCTCTTCTCCGCCATTTTTTCTACTTGGTCGCGTGCCATCTTCCATCTCGACATCTAGATCTAATTTCTCTTGGTGGTCTATCCGCCTTCGTTTCTTAGGCGGTGGTCGTGAAGAAGAGGACGGACTCGTCGTCGTCGAAGGGAAAAGTATATCCTCAACCAACGAAGGGACGTATTTGTAACTACAATCCCTATTAGCATCGTCCAAACTTCAAATAAAAAAGAACCAAGGAACTTACCCAACTTTCATCTCCGTCGTTCCACAACCGATAACGACAGTTCTTACATCCATCATCCTCCTCTCTTTTGCGGCCACGTCCACCTTTTCTTCTCCTTCTCCTTCTTCCTCCTCCTCATACACAACATCCAAAACACTCTTATTACAATAAGGAACCACCACCCTCCTCGGCTGCATAGGCCAATTAGAATCCCAAGGCCTTCGTCCAAGCCGAGAGAGTCGCGGTCTCGTCCTCGGTCGTTTCCGTCCCGCAAGACAAACCGAAGGCGACGAGGTCGCAAGGACCACAGCCCGTCGTTCTGCATACTCCAAAAGACGTTGAGATCTATTACGTCTTCCAAGTCCAGGTCCTTTATGTGCCGTACCGCACTACAAAAAGCAATCAAGTTCCGTTTTTACAAACTGAAGAAAATAACCCACCTCAACAAATTGAACATTCAGAATCTCAATAGCACTCCCATCATGTCCAGATCCCCAGCCTCCACTAACCAAACTCCTCCCATCATCCTCCGGATCATCCCATCCAAAATCCTCATCCTCATCCTCCTCCTCACCCACCATCCTCCCGAATTTCCCCAATTCATTAAAGCATCTCTCCCCAAACCCTCCCGTAAACCTCCCAATCATTTCCTCCCTCACCATTTCAGGATCCCCTCCCCCTCCAACACCAACACCATCATAAAGACTACAATCATACCCCCCAACCCCATTGGCAAAAATATTATTCGTCCCAGCTCCAGCAACCCTGATCACCCTCAAATCAACCCTGACATCCCTCCCTCTCTCTTTAGCCTTCCACGCACCACTCCACGTTATCCACCCAGCATGTATAGCACACAAAAACACATCCGAATCATCCGTATAAACCCTCCTCGTCTTCCTCGACCGTCGACTCCCTCCCAACACGTGTAACCCCGTCAGAGCATTAAACCCTTTTGAAGAAGTATGCCGATGGTGCCTCGACTTGGCCTTTGAGACTGGGGTAGGTCGGGGTGGTCGACCGGGAGCGAATGCTCCTCCACCCCAAAGTTGTGGTCGTAATGGCTTTTCAGCAGGAATAAACCCGCACGGAATAACAATCGTCGCTCTCGTCTCCATATCCACCAGCGGTTGAGCAGGGTCAGGTATCAACGAAGGGGGCAACACCGGAGGTTGAGGTAGCAAAGCCGGTTCCGACTGGGAAGACGTTTCCTCTTTCTCTTTCTCTTTCTCTTTCTCTTTCTCTTTCTCTTTCTCCCTCTCCTTCTCCTTCTCATCCTCCACAATCTCACCCTCCTCTCTCTCCTTCTTCACCCTTTCTCTCTCCTCCTTCTCCTTTTTTTCCTTCTCTCTCCTCTCCTTCCTCTCCTTCTCCCTCTCCATAAACACCTTCTCTCTCTCCACCCGTTCCTTCTCCCTCCTCTCCCTCTCATCCTCCCTCTCCTTCATCCCGACCAACCCAGCTCCCAAATCAAAGAAATAAGGAAAAGGGACACGTGGATAAACCCATATCCCAAGATCAACCCTCACTTTCGACCGATTCTCCCCTTCCTCCCATGCATCTCCCCCCGCCGCAGAAGAGGAAGGAGCATACGCCAATAACGATAAATTCCTCAAATGACCCAACCCCCCAACACCAACACCAGGACCTGTCACCGCAGAAGAAGAAGACAATGGAGGTACTATCCCCACAGCCGAAGAAACACCACCAGCAAAAGATCCGCCACCTCCAAGCGCACCTTCCTCATCCTCCAAAACATTAATAATATATTCCCCAGATTCATGAGGCTGCAATGACTGAGGCGCCGCTCCAGGTTGGTTTTCCTCTAACGATTGCGGTTGCGGTGGTTGTTGTTGTTGTTCTTGTGGTTGCTGTTGTACCCTCTGCGGTTGTAATTCCTGTGGTGGTTGCGGTTGTGGAGGAGGTGGTGGATGATGGTGATGGTGGTGGTGGTGGTGCGAATGCGGGTGAAGGACCAACGGTCCAGCACCAGTCCCAGCAGGGGTCACCGGATGAGCATGCGCCGACCTCGAATGAGAATGAGAACGCGTCGGATGCGGAGGGTACATCTGCAATTGTTGTCGTTGTGCGGCGATACCCATCTGCTGAATATTCTGAGCTTCTTGCTCGCGTTCTCTTTCGCGTTCGCGATCCCTCCCTCTGTCTTCCCTCTCGGCTCTATCCCCCCTTTCTCGCTCCCTGCGCTCCCGTTTATGCTCCCTCTCCCTATCGACCATATACCCGTGCCCCATCTCTCCATTCCCAGCGGCATACCATCCCTCCTCCACCACGCCTTGCGTCGACGGCGGCGGTGGCAAATGATGATGCTGTTGCTGCATCCCCACGTCCGGTCCATCATGCCTATGCATCCCAATATGCTGCTGGTGCTGATGCTGATGCTGCTGGTGCTGCGAATGGGAATGACGATGATCCATCTCTGCATCCCTATCTCTCTCCCTCTCCCGCCCATACCCACCACCTCCATGGGGATGATGGTGCCCTCCTGGATGCCCATGTACATGCTGCTGATGATGGTGATGCTGATACTGCTGCTGCTGCACACCCGGAGGCGCCTGACCAGGGGCCAACAGTGGCGGAGGAGGGGGCGGCTGTTGCGGCGGCGGCCCATACTCGCCATGACCATGTGGAGGCCCATGATACCCCGCACCACCAGGTGGTCCGTAAGGGGGTTGCTGCTGCTGCTGTTGTGGGAGTGACCCAGGTGGGGGAGGAGGCCCAGCACGAGGATGCGAATGCCCGTGCTGGTGGGGATGTGGATGGGGGAGTACTACTTCATGCTGCATATGCCCATGTCCGGTAGGAGGAGGACCATGGTGGGGATCCACCATCATTTCCGGGCCAGCGTTTGGGTGCGGAGGGTTCATATGACCATGTGGATGTGGATGCGGGTGTCCTCCTGTGGTCGTCGCGGCAGCGGCAGCAGACCCAGGAGGCGGAGGCGGGTACATCCCATGTTGCGGTCCAGACGCGGACGAGGACGAAGGCGGTGGTGGTTGTGGTGGTAAATGATTATGATGATGACCATGTGGAACAGGACTATACCCATGACCCAAATGAGCTGGCGGAGGCGGATACCTAACACCATAATGATCAGCAGCAGGATACCCAACCTCATCCCTCCTCTCTCTATCCCTCTCTCTAAACCGATCCCTGTCCCTCCCACCGCTCAACCGCCTCTGCACCTCTTCCCTCTCTCGTGGTGTACCAGGCCTCGATGAGCCTCTCTCACCTGTTACGGTCGTCACAAAATTTGTATGAAAGCGGGTCTGATATGACGCCTGTGGAGGAGGACCACCCGCACTTTCTCTGTCCCTGTCTCGACCAACAACCCCAGGAGTCGAAAGCGCAGGACTTCCCTGTTGTCTCTCCCTCTCCCGTTCCCTCTCAGACAAACCCAGCCCAGGACCCGTTGGATGACCTAGACCCAAAGATGGAGAAGGACCCTGCATTTCTTTCGGTGTAGTCGGGGGATGCACTCTGCGCGACGAATTCAAAGTTTGTTGTTGTTGTCCAGGATGAAATGAATGCGGGTGTCCGTGATGCGCATGTGAGTGAGGATGGGTATGCGAGTGACTTGGATGACTTGCACTAGGAGGAGCAGGAGCGGCGGAACCAGAGTTGTGTTTGGAATGGCCGTGCAGAGGATGATGAGTATGGGTGTGTGTATGCGCGTGAGGGTGCAAGAACGGATGAGGGTTCTGCAGAGTTGGCTGATCTCTTTCTCTTTCTCTGTCGCGATACCCGTCTCTCCCTGTCAGAGGCGGCGCTGTTCCAGGAGGGACGCCCGCTCCTGAGCCCGACCTGGATCTATGCGTCCTCTCCATCTCACGTTCGCCGTCTCTTTCCCTTTCCCTACCTATATCGGGACTTCGGCTCACGGACGATCCACCTCCAACGACACCAGGACCAGGCAAGGCCCTCTCATATTCATAACCCTGCGTAGCCTGAGGAGACGTATCCGGTCTCGCATCCCTGGAAAAGCCAGCTGATGATGGCACGGGCTTGACGCGACCTTCCTCCCTCGAAGTGGAAAAGGGAACGTCTCTGACACGCGTTTCGTCCCTTGAAAACGCTCTCGCACCATCTCTTTCCCTCTCTCGAGGAAAAAAATCGTCTCGTTCGCGATCCCTATCAGGCCCACTTAATCTCCTGTGATTCGAGGAGTGAATGGGTGGAATGGGGGTTGTGCTATGTGAATGAGGGTGCGAGTGTGAATGGGATTGAGATTGGGAACGTGACATGGTATTAGTCTGTCCTTGCTTTTCTTCTGAGAAATATGAGGAGGGAAGAGAAGAGTCTCGTGAGAAAAGGACGGAATATATTAAGAATTTTTTTTTTTTACTCACCAGGAGCAGAAGCGGGACCAACGAGGGAACTCGAGGATTGTGATCCTGTTCCAGCTGCCGACGCAGCAGTGGGGGCAGCAGCAGGGGTGGTTGGAGAAGAGCCGGAGAGGGAGAGATTATTATTCCTTCTTTCGCGATCTCTGTTGTTTTCCCTTTCTTGCCAGTCCATGATACCCGGGGCAGTGGTCGATCGGATGTGGGGTTGGTGGTGCAGAGGAGGAAAATAATGATGGCGGTCATAGGACCCGGAAGGACCCCTGCTATTGGCAGTGGGACCCCAGGGAGTGTGTGGGTTGTTGGGAGGGCTGGTTGTGGTGGGCGAGGGCGGGATGGGGGCGGTGCTGGGAGAGAGTGCGAGTGGGGTGGTGGTTGTGGCTGATCGGGGTGGGGTGGGTGGGACGGATGGGCGGGTGGGTGTGGGTGTGTGCGGGGGTTGTGGGCATTTGGCGGGACCAGAGGCAGCTGAGACATTTCCCGTTGTTCTGTGCTCCGAGGGCGAGTCCTGCAGGAGCTTGGCGACGTTCATAATGAAAAGGAAGCAAAGACGGACTGGCACAGGAACATCAATTGCCCATGGGAAAATCTATAGATTCGTCTCCACATGACCATCGAAGGTTAATCAGTCTTATCTCTGCCCATCATGTCCGTCTCACCGCCATCCCTCAATGCCATCCTCGCAGAATGGGACACACAGCCATACGACCCACCCAACACCGATGTCTCTCTATGGCTCGACTCCATCCACTCCCTATCTACCGCTTATGGCATCCCACTCACCCAGCGCCCACAATGCGCTCTCAAATTCATAAAAACAGACCACATTCGCAACGAACTCGATAAGGTATTGGAAGACGCAAGATCTAAATACGGTCCCATCCACTGGTCCTCCTTCAAAATATTCATGGCCGCTTTCGACCGCAAGTCCTTCAATATCAACCCTCACTTTCCAGCCCACTAAACGCGAAACCTTTAGAAGAATACCGGAAGAATCAGGATGGTACATCCACACACCCTCCTCCTTCATCTCGCCCTCTCATCCACTACAGATCTCCCTTTTTACAGAAAATACCCTAAAACAACCGGCGCAGCAATGGGCATCGTCGGAGCCACCCTCCTTGCCCCAGTCGCCGTCGTTGGTGTCCTCTCCACAATAGGTTTCACCTCCGCAGGCGTCGCCGCCGGTATTTTAAACCCACTATTTTTATCTTTGCCACTAACACGATCTAGGCAGTATAGCCGCTACCGTCCAATCCATCATATACGGCGGTGCAACTGGCGGTATCTTCTCCTTACTCCAATCCGCAGGTGCAACCATGGTCTTACCCTCCGTCGGGACAATCTTCACTGGCGCTGCTACAACTGCAACCGGAGTCGCACTCATGAACGATGGTTCAGATTTCCCCGCCACTGACCCGGACCTCCTATCCAATCCAAATCCTAGTCCTGGTGACCAAAAAAATGACACCGAGTATCTCCTCACTCCCCGGGCTCTCCAAGCCATCCTCAAATCATGGAAAATCTCCCCATACAAGCCCCCATCAACACGTGTCACCTATTTCCTCTCCAGGATCCACACCCGCTGCGAGGAATACGGAGTACCCGCAAAACAACACGCCCAATGTGCCGTGCATTTCATGCCCGACTGTCGTGAAGATGCTCATGCCGCCGGATGTGCCAACATGTCTTGGGATGAATTCAAGGCTTTTCTCATCCTATACGATGGTACGTTCCTTCAGTCGATGCATGCTTTGTGCTTATATGTTTCACATCAGCTGCTATCAGAAGCAGCAATTAGCCTTTTCATCCAATGGTTTACTCTTTTTGGCAGGAAATCAGTCTGCAATGCTTTTCCTGTTCTTTTACTTAGACTATATACAGTCACGGACAATCAAAGCCCGCTAATTTTCCGGATGAATTATTTTGGAGGGCACAATGGTCCAGACATGTTCTAAACGTTGGAATATAGTAGTTTAGATGCAAATGACAAGATCTGCACAAGCCGATTATGTGAAATCATTGGAATTAAATTTTATCCCCCCAAAATTTGGCCATACCCCCATTTTAGCTCCAAAAATCATGGAAAAATCGCCAATCAACTCCTTTTATTGAATTAAGTCTGTGCCGGGCAAAAACGGACCATTAAACAACAGATAATCAGTCTAAAAAATTCCAAAGTCAACATCTCCCATCTATGACCAGAGGTTGACCATTGAAGAAACCCTGGCCCACACCAGATGTTTCTGGTCTCAGAAATCAATCCAGACACTCCTCTGCCTTCTCAATCCCTCAACCCACTCCTCCTCGATCTCAGGCCTCAAGCCCGGATGGTAATGAGTCTGACCTGGAAGAAGATGACGAGGATCTTGATGATTTGATTCATTTTGACTCTCTGAAGACAAACCTTGCAAATGCAGGTGGAAGAATGGGTGGGATTCAGTAAGGAAGATCTTGCTGACTCCTGAGGCAATGATTGACATGTTTGAGGTCAAGGATCCATCTGATTTGGATTGGTTGCCTGAGAGATTGAGAAACAAAAGAGATAAGAGAATGGAGGAGAAGAAGGGCATGTCCTTACACAAATTTTCTCAAATTGCTGCTCATAATGCCACCAGAACGACCTGAGACTTACCAGAAAGGTCTGGATGTGATGTCTAAGTCAGTGCGGACTCAGCGAAGATATGCGAGAGCTTTCCGAGACCAGGGAAAGCTGACAGGGTTCAGGTTCAAGGCCCCTGCACATCCAACAAGAGTTCTGGGGCCAAAGGCAAAAGGAAAAGCAAAGTCGCCCATATCAATTGAAGATGGTGACTCAGAGCTGATCACACAGCCACACGCACAGCATCCACTCGATATTCCCCTGGGCCAGGCTGGGCTGTCAAGAGCAAGTTCAGCATCTGTGCTCTCAGATCCTTCAACAGATGGTGAAGGGGTGCCTTCAGGTCTGGTGGATGTTGAAGAGATGGATGCTGGCGAAAGCGCATGCAAGATTGAATCCCCAGAAAATATGGACCATAACGAGCTTGAAGATTGAGAAGTTGAACTTGAAGAAAGCATCCAAGGCCCAACAACTCACATCCACAACTGGTCCGATTTGCGAAAGCAGATCAAAGATCACCTCAAAAAAAATAGCAAAGCCTTACTGTTGTCCCAAGTGAATCAGCTTCTCATTATCTCAAATTTTGCCACTCTTCGCATTAAAGGTGTTTCACGCACTCAGGCGAGCCTTGAGATTGCCTGACAATAGCACGAAGGGCAGGGGAATTGGTTTTCTTGGAGAGTCTGGGCACTTGCAAGACATTATCAGATTTTTGAAGTGCTTCCAATTGAAAGGCGTTGATATGCTGGCTGCGGAAGTAGCTCTAGAAATATAATAGATATATTCCTACACAATAATCTCTGAGATAGACTCAATAGACAATGTATAATCTTTATATATATCAAATCTCTAAGGCTAAGTGCCAAGGCCTTAAT
>Ga0307517_10013640_pt1 | contig 11013 bp, 9 predicted proteins | sample 23_EM_MG_FD_194515 | JGI IMG/M metagenome (GOLD analysis project Ga0307517, IMG submission 194515) | Populus trichocarpa ectomycorrhiza microbial communities from riparian zone in the Pacific Northwest, United States - 23_EM | ecosystem: Host-associated > Plants > Roots > Unclassified | place... | reverse complement strand
AACGATGTTGAGAGCGGAGATGGAGAAGCAGGCGAAAAGGGATATTCGAGCTGAGAATGTCGATCGTAACGGCGACGTGAGACCACGTGGCCCAAACGACGTTCGGTAAGGAGTGTTAACACAGCGGTGCTTCCGTGGCCAAGGTGTTGAGGTGATCGTACGAGTTGGGGGGGACGAGAGCGTCGCCGAAGGCAACTCATTTTCCTCCGGCACACACACTCCGATAGCCGGTGTCGTTGCGGTGATCCTCTGCGTCCTTACTAGATTGGCGTCCATGGATTTGTTGTGTTTGAATAGACATCCTTGTCCAGCGCGGTCGAATGCGGTTTCTGAAAGGGATTCACCGTTGACAATGATAAGGGTATGCTAACAATAAAGGACTCACGTTAGCTCAGTAAAAGATCCACCAACTGGCAACCACCAACCACCCAACTCAAACATGGAGCGAGGAACGATGATGAGCTGGGCGATTCCGCGGCTGGCCTTGTGGGTATCCTGGAGTCTGGAATATCCCGCGCAGCTTATGGTCAAACGTCAAAGAACATTACATATAAGAACAAGTTGTCTCGCGCATAGCGGGGCTAACGAACGGGAAGATGGAGGCGTTTTTACGCCTTAGAGGAATGGTTTGCAGAAGTACCGTTCCAAGAACCACAGAGGCATGGTATGCGACCTTGAAGGCCAATCCCGCAATAATCGAAGCCAATATCAGATCAGCAACTCGAGGTTGTGCACTGCGAAGTGATGTCAGATCAAGCAGTCATGCAACCTGGACGAAACTTACGCAAGTATGAACAGGGCAAGGAACAAGATAGATAAACAACGGGCTTGCAACGAATGGATTTGATAAGATGAGCGCTAGTGAACCAAACTTACTGGATATCTTCGATGCATGTGGCTCACGGGGGATGATCAATGGAGATGGAAAGAACCGAGCCTGAAAATCTTTAAACGGCAGGCTAGTAAACCTTTAATCGAGGAAAGGTAAATGGGCAAAGGTGGGGCTGTTTGGACGGCTGTGCATACTAGCCTCTTGATAATAGTCGATACTCGATTTTTGCGATAATCGATTATCGTTCTGTACCTTTCACGTCACGTGTTCCTATTGCGCAAAGAGGATGATGAATAAAACCGTGATAGTGATGCAGTGCAGACCCACGAGGAAGTAGGTCGAAATCCACAGAAACCGCGTGCGACCGTGACACCGGACAGCACCCTCATGCGAGCCGGGTGACAGGCAGTGCCTTTTAGGCTTGCTATGATCTAAGTAATCAGCATGCACTGCGTGGACGTGACCAATGCCGTGGAATGCCGTGGAAAGGCGCTGCCATGACCTGACATGACCAATGCTGTGTTTTATAAGTATCTTGGTTGACTTTTCTCCCTTTCATCCCCGCGATATCTGGTTCTGCTGTTGCCATGCAATCAGAGATGTCGCGGCGTCCAGGACGCCTGAAACCACCAGAGATACCCACCTCGCTTGATCCCTCTGCTTCTCATCGGGATGAGGTTAGGGTTGTCCTGGATATGCTGGATGACATTATTGCCACTACAAAGGATGTCGTTCGAGAAGAGGCACGTTTTATGCTGAGAACAATGTTTACGAGGACACTTATCGTCACCAATGCTCTCATATTATTTAATAGGGAAGAGGCACGGGTTCACCTACGCTGGCCAGAGTAACAGAGCTATCGACCCGGGTCTCGAAAGACATCATGCCCGTGCTATTCGCTGCATCTACCACTCCGCCGTTCAAAGTCTGCTTAGAAACATACAAATTGTGAGCGGATTCTTATGAATCATTACTAATAAATGTGTTGGATCTAAAGTCTTCTCTGAAAGGATTCTCGTTGACGTTCGGAACAGATTGGTTGCCAACTATGTTGCCATTGACGATGTGACGACAATCAATCGTCGCCTGGACCTGTTCATCCACGAATTCGAGGTAATTTAAACCTTTCCTCAAGTGTACCTCCTGAACTTGTAATTATAGGAAAAAATGGATCTCCTTGTACCTGAAAGAAATAAACCATTACCCTCAGAATCAGCGAGCAAGTTCATTCTTGCCTTATGTATGCCGAAAGAAAGTTTCTTACGGTTTTTAGATATGTTTCCATATGCGCACCACTTCAACATTTTTGGAGGAATCTTCAATGTAGTATCTGATACCGACCAATCAGTATGTTGTTCACACCTCGTCGCCGGCCAGAGAATTCTGTAACTTATAATTCGCCTTTTAGCACAAGATCCTCCGGATTTTGTATATTCAATGTGGCGTTTTATTTGCCTAAGCGGGTCACCTCGAGCTTTGCAAGGGTTCTAGATTGAGCTGGCGCAATCTGCGCGGCCGCCAAATTGCGCCTACTGGATCAACAATAGTTCTCTGCTGCTTGTGTGTGTTCCTGCGTACCGCAAAAAACGCCCATTTCGGCCCAAATTCTCGTGTTTGAATTTCTTTATTCTGAGACCATCTCCCGGCGAGAAACATCATTTTGGGATGTCACAGCGGCTGCTTGCCGGGAGGCCAAATAGTTTCGTGTATGTATCAAATGGAACATTCTCAGCTTCTCGGTAACGTTGGACTCCTCTCTAGTCATTTCCTAGTTGAATTCCTCTTCACTAACCTTATCTTTCCGTGTGCCGACTCCATCTATTTCTGTTATCAAGTGACCCCATTGTTACACTGTAATACAACATTTCGTTCCATTAAGGTTGGGCTCGATTAAGTATGAGACTATTGGGTGTACATAGACTCGAAACCAGGTTCTTCATGTGTGGCTGGGGCCCAGGACTGGTGCGTGGTGATTTTTCTCCAGGGATTCGGAGGCGTTATGTATGGGTGTTATGAATAATGACCATGCACGGTAGCAAAACAGGACTTTGCAACGAGTCAGCAGGTCAGATCATCCAAAAAAGTAATCAATATAAAACGCCAAACTACAACCAAACGAAAAAGCGCCACCTTCACGCGTACGAACTTCAAAAAATCCCTCTTCTAACATGGTATCACACTCACTACCCACGCAGCACCCATACCCCGTCACGTACACCTATATATCTCCAAGTCACCTCCGCCTACCCTCTCACAACCCCAACCGTAACCTCCGGACCCCCTTCCTCCCCCATCTCCCTGAAATCCTTCAAATTCCACAGTGCACTCACACACCGCTCCCACGCCCATCTCGTCAACGTCAACACATCATCGTCTCCGAGATCTTCACGAACATGAAGCTCAAGAGTGACCACAAGTGACTCGGACGGGACGCGGGATTTCGGAGACGCCAATGACGAACCAGGCGAATGCGGTGTAGGCGACGAGGACGCAAGGCTGGGCGTCAGTTGCCAAATGTGGGGTGCAGGGAGGTGGAGAACTTGAGGATGGCGCTCGACCTTGTAATAATAAAAAATGAAGGAACATGTCAAAGAACATTCAATATAGGCACAAGTTATAACAAACGTACCTCGCGCATGGCGCGTAAAAACGCCTCCATCTTCCCACTTGTCAAGCCTCTCGGAGGAGAGGTTTGCAGGAGCACCGTTCCCAATACCACAGAAGCACGGTACGCGACCTTGAAGGTCGACCCAGCAATAATCGAGGCCAATACCAGATCAGCAACGCGATGTTGTGCACTGCAAAGTGAAGTGATGTCAAACAAAAACAATCATGTGACTTGTGACGAAACTTACGCAGGGATGAACAGAGCAACAAAAAGAATAGATAAACAGAAAAAGAGCGGGCTTGCAACGAATGGATTTGATAAAATGAGCGCTAGTGTCGTTGTAGGTTCAGGGTCGTGTGCATGTCGCGACGGTGACCAGACTGAGCGGATGATACTTGATAACGAGGGTATCCGATTGCCAGTGACTGCGAAAGTTGAGCAAAAACGAAGGAGAGGAAGTAATTAACATACTGTTAACGATATTAGTGTTGTTTTCAAAGAAGAAGGCAGTACCGAACAATGAAAGGAATGTAACGAAAGTCATAATGATAGGAAAATCGATGCTGTTGCCACAAATGAGATTTAACAAGTGCGATCAAGAAGGCAAAGTAAAGACGCACCCTAGGCCCACTTCTTCATCGCCGCGGTGATGATGATGTCCCTCTCCGCCACCTGCACTCAATAACAGGTGCTCCACGGACTCCTTGCACACGTAGACAGAGGAAAACATAAGATAAACCGCTTGTGCAAACATTAGGACCGTCTCAACGCGCCCTTTCCTGTAGCGAAAAATAAATGAAGGCAAGATCATCGTCGAAACAATTAGAACAAACCCATAAGGTCTCCTTATCTTCTCCTTTTCCTTCGCTACCGACCCGCTTGTAGAACTTGATGCCAACCATCCAGGTACAACATCCTTCAAGGCCACTCCGAACGAGTCAAACACTACCCAATATCCAAGGCCCGTACACGACAACGACCCGACCTGCTGGCCGGTTACCCATAGATAGGCACCAAGCATAAATTGAGTTATCGATACTGTCAAAGCGGTGGAAGAAATCTTTTCCGGTTCTTCGAAATGCTCCGTGTTGGGGTGCTTCGTGGGGATGTTAAAGCCTGACTGAGAAAGGGCAGCAGAGTCGGGTGAAATGGAAGAAACCGGACCCCAAGGCGAAACTGGTATCGGTGTTGGTTGAGTATGCAAATCGTCCTCATGCGCCCATGGTCCACCAGCCCCAGGTTCGAGGAAAGAGAAAAAGTTGTGTGATACAGAGTGTTTATGATGGTGACCACGTTTAGATGTTGTAGATGAAGCAGAACGGGGTGCCGTCATCAGTTCGGGCGTAGGATAACTGGAAGGTGGTTTTTCGCCAAATGTAAATCCCTGTCCCAGCGGGGTTATCGGGCCACGAGCACTATTCCTCGTTCGAGAGCCTGAGCCAGGCATACTGACACTGGAATCAGCCGACGGAATCAAAAGCGCCTCCTCGTCCCCCAATTCTACTTCTTGTGAACCATCCTCGGAAATTGTGCTGGGCTGTAGGGAGCCTGGACGTGGAAAGAAGACGGAGAGATTGCGAGAATGCATTCTTGAATGCCGACGATTATGTTTTGAATGCGCAGGTTGTCCTTCGGTGGCGTGCTGCATCGGGTCGGGTGCAGAGTGAGATGTGGACATGTTTGATGGGTAGTAGGCCGTTGTTGGAGACAAGGAAGAATTGTGAACTGCCGGAAAGGATGTTGAGAGTGGAGATGGAGAAGCAGGCGAAAAGGGAGCAGATATCGTCCGTACACGGGAGTGACCATTCATCTGAGGTGGCATTGGAGCCGAGAATGTCGATCGCAACGGCGACGTGAGACCACGTGGGGAAAACGACGTTCGATAAGGACCAGCAGAGGCTGGTGTTAACGAAGGCGGTCTTCCGTGGCCAATGTGGTGAGGTGTTGACTGGGTTCTGGTACGAGTTGGGGGAGCCGAGAGCGTCACCGATGGCAACTCGTTTTCCTCTGGCACACGTATTTCGATAGTCGGTGTCGTTGCGGTGATCTTTCCAATCTCCTCTTCGTCCTTGCTAGACTTGCGTCGGTGGATTTGTTGTGTTTGAACAGACATCTTTGTCCAGCGCGGTCAAATAAGGTTTCTGAAAGGGATTCACCGTTGACAATGGCAGGGGTCTGCTAACGATAAAGGACTCACGTTGGTTCAGTAAAAGGTCCACCGACAATCATGAGCAAGGATTCTTGCCCTCCACGAACCAACTCAAACGTCCAGTGACAAACGATGGTGAGCTGGGTGATTCCGTGGTTGGCCTTGTGGGTATCCTGGGGTTTGAGCCTGCGCAGCCTAAATGCTCGTCTTCTGGTGAATTGAAGACGCGGTAGTGATTTATGTTGGTCAGAGGAGAAGTGAGTGCAATTCAACGAGATCAAAATCAGAACAGTTACTAGCGGCAATTTCCGGCGTTCTTTATTCAGTTATACCTGCAACATCTTGTTTTTCTGAACTCTTTTTTCTTCTTTTTTGTGGAGCCTTGACGATTCATCTCGTAGATCGGCTGGGTGATAAAAGTGTGTCTTTGAGAGTGTTTGGGGCTTACTCCACCCGAGATCCGAGGAAATGCACATCATGCAATGGCGACTCAGAAACACTCACACCATAAAATTATAATTCGCGGACGGAGTGACATATCACCAATCTGCCTCCTAAATTTCCTAGCGAACTTAGATAACGCTCGTCCGGCGGCTGGCCATCAAGTGCCCATCATGATACTCCAGATCCAAAGAATTTCGAATGTAGTATGGAACGTACCATCGCCCTTCGTGCTAGATGACAATTTCGCTTGCTGACTCAATGCCACCCTCTCATCCACTACTGGACGCACAATCACTCGGGCACCCTCCCCACCTCGACGCTCACATCCCTCCAATGTCTTATAATATGTCAAAGAGACATCCTGGGAGTTTTTGACCCGGATGTTTTCCACCCAGTCGACGACATAGAAAGCGCAATGGAGTGGGCAGTGGCAGGGTTTGGCGCTGAGCTGTTTCTCATCATGCCATATTTATTTATGGAAACTAGACTTTTCCTCACAATGGCGTGGTCACGGACTACGTACAGCATACGTCCTGCCTAGTTCCATGTACATATGACCGCGGAGTCGCGGACCAGACTTGGACAATTACGAAGCATGGATCACATCGTATGATTTAAAAATATTTGTCCCAATGTTCCAGCCAAATTCCAGTTTAATATTAACGAAAGAACAATTGAAGGTTTGACTGTGAACCTTGAAGCTTCAAGTGTGACTGGGGCGTACAAATAAAGCGCTCATCTCTTCAACTTAAACTTCCAATCCATCATGTATGCCACATACAGCGGCTACTTCATGCCCGTCGACGACTTTAAACAGTTCTTTGCCACTCTCAAGGCTCGCTATGCCAATGAGCTACTTCTCAAGCACATCGCCGCCTATGACTTCTGGCGGGGGAGCCTCCCAAAGGCTGACCGCGCCAAAGCACCCAAGCTCAGGTGTACGTGTCATCATCTCCTTCATTATTCTTGTTCTTTTGATCCTGATTTTCGTTCTCAGTGATTCCTTTCCCGGGTATGGGCCCTGAAGACGGCATGCCGTCAGAGAGGACCGTCGAGAAGGTATTCTTCCCAGTTCGGTATGTCCGCTATACTGGTGAGGAGCAGTTGCTCTGTAACTACGAGAATAAGCATCTCTGGGAGGAGAATGAAGCAGATAAAGCCAGGCTTGGTGAGTTTGCTCGCTTTGTGGCGTCCCAGGGTGAGAGACCGGATTTGGCTTCAGTGGCTGAATTTGGCTGCTTCAAGGACAAGCACCCAGCTTATACTAGGGGAGACGTGCGTTTTTTCACATTCTTATTCCAACATGCAGCTGAATTATCCTCTCTTTCTTAGTGGTAAATATACGACCACCAGTATCTTATATTTATGTTGCCTTCGATCAGTGTATAGTAAGTAGTTCCTTTGGCCTCGGACTTTGTCTGAATGTAATTTGCATCCCATCTGTTTGCCAGTGCAATCTGGCTTGCCACTGTACCATCCCCATGCCTCCTCTTGACACCCAACGAGGAATGACCATCTCCATCTCCAACGACGACATGAAATTCTTTGATTTTGAAGCCATCGTCAGTCCAGGTCGCGGCGGTCCAAAGGGTCAGTGATCGTTGTGGCCGGTTTGGTCTTTCTGGTCTTCCCCGCAAAATCTAGGAGAATATGATCCTTTAGTATTGTTGTTGTTGTTCGTAAAGAGGAAACTACATAAAGCGACACACCTTTCGTTCCTTCTCACCCGCGCATTTATTGAGGAATGAGTATCTTCACTCCTCTCCCTCTCTGAACCCCCTCCCCCTCTGACGATTTGAGCTACTGCATCTCGAATGTCCTATGCTGCTTAGTAAGTAAGGAAGATTCCCCCACGATTTTCCACCCTTACAAACCTTGCCCAACCCTAAGTTTTTCGTCCATCACCCAAATTTTCCACTTCTTTCCCTGAAGCATTCCATGAATTTCAGTGATATCATTTACATATATTCGCCACAAATTGTATATTTACTAACGTTTCTTATAATCTGGACCTCTCCGATGGCAAAGAAAGAGTGTTCGTCGGATTGAAATCCAACTTGGAACTATAAATATTTCCCGCTCCATTTTTCTCTGAATTGTCATGGTATCCAGACGTAGGGGAACAAGAAACATGAAAAACGCTTGCCTAAAATATTAAAGTGCTGACCGAATAAACAGAGCTTAAATTGAAGTCTCGAGTTCAAAAGTTATAATCCTGGAGATTATATTGAGTGAAGTTGGAGTGAAGAGATAATAAAACCACAACGGAGGTTGACGTCAAGTGTTGTCTATCCTCATCCAGCGACGGCAGGGTGATATCACGACTACCAATTCTCCTTCTGATGCCTCCTGAAGTTCCTAGCCAATTTATTGTAACGCTTGTTCGATGGTTGGACTCCAACCTGGACTCAGGTTTTCCCTTCACGGAAATTGCTTCCGTATTCCGGGTCCTCATAAATTGTACTGGACAATATATATATTGAGGACACAATGGCAGTAAATCTCGTTCATTTAACGAAGCTCTGAGAACAATTCATGTACAAATAAAGAAGTAGGAAAGGACAGGGTTAGGGCAAACCTGCCTGCTACTTAAATCAGGCGAGCAGCGTGGTCCAAACAAGCACCTTGGAATGCCCGAACCAAGCTGTGAATATAATCCCATTGATCTTCGTTCTGTCCTGCGTGAGTTCTAATTTCTTTGAGGTTGGGGAATAGTGCAAAAATATGGCGAGCGATGTCGAGAACTTTCTTAGGGTTCGGATTAGGCGAAGCATTCCCAACGGACAATATTTCCAGGCCATGAAAAATGACGTATGTTGTGGCCTTCGAAGGATCGGACACTGGAATATCGGCGTCATCCAGCCTGACAATACTTGACTGGAACGAGACCAGCTTGGGGAATGACTCTGCGACAAGACGTAGGCCGGAAAAAGGTATGCCCTTATTATTGCTCTGGATCGGAAGATGTAGGTATTTCAAATTGGAATAAATGGGAGCTATAAGAGCAAAGGGAGCAGAATACTTGAGGAAATTTTCAATGGTCCAGCCAGAGATATCCAAGCGTTCTACCATAGGTAGCAGTAATATCTCCTCGCACACAGAAACTGGGAGGGTAGGAAGAACAGGAGTACGTGGAACACCCTGATCTGATGGTGAATAATCTTCATGTTGCCCAATAAAAATGTTGGTTAAAGTACGCCTCCAGGTGTTGAAAGCCTTGTCCAGGCAGGTGGCGAAAACAGGCGTCTCCACATCAGTTCGTACCGGTGGCCCGGTGAAAACACGCTTCTCCTTTTTCTTCGGAAATTTTGGTCGGTTAGAGCGCACCAGAGTCAACCCTATCTCCTTGAGGCACCGTGACGGGATGGATTCGACCAAATCCTGAATTAGATCCAGGCTTCCAGTGATGTGCAATTTTTCCAAGCGTAGGAAAGTAGGTCCCCGAGATTCAATTGGCTCCATCGACTCGTATTGGGACATGGGTTCGAGTCCAGGGTAATCTTGTCCATCGGAATGCAATTTGGACAACTCTGCGTCCGTGATATTATGCTCTGACTGCGACGTCTGTGGATGGGATTCCGCAACATTGTCCCACTGTTGAGGATCTGGACTGGCGGCACGTTTATATTCTGTACTTCTTGCATCGAGGATGAACTGTTCGAGTTGCGGGAATGCTTGAGCAATAGTCGAGAATAAGCTAAAATTGAGTTGAGTCAGGGCATCCTTCAGTTCAAGTGCACGGAGGTGGTTGAATTTAAGGAAGATTTCCCATATAGATTCCGGGATGGGCGAGGCGAGCTTAATAGACGACAGCTCTGGGCACTCATCAGCGAGGGTGATCAGGAACGACGAGAACACAAATTTCTGGGTGCAATCGACGTTGTGAAGCTCGATGGATCGTAAAGAGTTTGAGAGAAAGAAACTGAGCTGAAAGAGAGATGACTTCGCATCAACAATTCGGAGATGCTTCAATGATGGGAAAAGCGGTGCATCCGGGTTATGAATTCGAAGCTGGGCGAGGCGAACGTAAGTCGCAGGAGAGATTGACCATATTTCGAAGTCTGGAGATAAATCTGTGAGAACGAATGTCTCCACCCTTCGGGTGTAGCGAGAAAGATCGTTGAGGTCAGCTTTAGAGACTGCGCCTTGGATGTGCTTGGAAATGTGTGAGCATCGTCCCGACATGATTTTCTGGAAACACCGACTCACAAAGCTTCTGTCCTCCGAATAAAATACTGTGCTTGATATTTGGCTGATTACAGGGATGAAGGAATTTATTTCGAGCAATGGGAGGGCCATCTCCTTATCTGCGAAGAATTTTCCAATCAATACTAGATCGGTAGAGGGTCAGCAAGAGCCAAAAATCATTCATACCGGGGTTCTCAGCACTAGCTTGAGGGGCGTCAGGATGGAGCAGCTCAGCGTCTTTGGAAGGGATGCTCATTTCGAACTCGTACGTGAGGGTGAGAAAGATCTGATGGATGCGTTGGGAACATGGGGTTCAGGGCTGCCACTTTATGTAACCGCGAACATGATTCGTGGTTATATTTCTGATATTTCTTTTTGTAGTGAAAATTTCGTGAAAAATTCAATTGTTAGTTCCCAAGTTCAAGATACATTGTAGTTACATGGATTATTCAACCGCATCACTATCTCGCGTATTTGATGCACAAAACATATTTCCAGGCTGTTCGATTCATACGAAAGCTCAAAGGTAGTAAATAAACACCGAGTGTTCTAGAGAACACGCGGACGAGCAGCCTCATCCAAACGAACAATCTGGAACATCTGGACCAAACTGTGGATATACTCCCATTGCCTCTCGTTCTGACCTTCGTGCGTTCGAATTTCTTTCAGGTTGGGGAAGAGGATGAAAAGATGGCGAGCGACATCGAGAATTTCTTGAGCGTTCGAATTTTCCAAACCATTGCCGACTGACAATATCTCCAAGCCATGGGAGAGGGCATTTTCCGCGCCCTT
>Ga0307517_10013639_pt1 | contig 11013 bp, 15 predicted proteins | sample 23_EM_MG_FD_194515 | JGI IMG/M metagenome (GOLD analysis project Ga0307517, IMG submission 194515) | Populus trichocarpa ectomycorrhiza microbial communities from riparian zone in the Pacific Northwest, United States - 23_EM | ecosystem: Host-associated > Plants > Roots > Unclassified | place... | reverse complement strand
CGCATACTCAATACCTTATAGTGTGTACTTCATTACTTAGATCTTTTATAATCTTTGTAACTTATACAGGAAATATCATGTAAAATCGGCAAATTCATGGCTAGTCCGTTAGGAGTCGCATCACCGTAGTGGGTTCCGAATCAGGAAAATGATGGAGGATTGATAATTCTGGAAGATTAGTAGTAATTGGTCAGAATTAGTGGTTTTTTACAAACCCCCTTGTAGATATTGACCAATTTGACTTATTCCAACCAATCAGGGTACAATAGTGAAAATTTACTGGAATTTACAGAGACTTTTAGATATTATTTAGTGTAAGAGAAAGTTTTCAAGTTTTGTTCTTTTTTCTTTTCCATTTTTTGACAATCACGTGATCTAAAGTAAATTACCAGTAAATTACCAACGTGGTTCCGCAACCCTACAACTCTCCACAAGGGAAGAGTTCACAATGTTGTACAAAATATGAAAGAAAGGGAAAGGGGAAGTCAGCAGGCATCACTTCGCAGGGGGAATGTAAGGGTCGTGTGGAGGGAAATGATAAGAAGGCTAATTGGACGATACAAAATATGAAGGAAGGCAGTGAAAATAAATAAAATACTCAAAATAAAAACAAAGAGGATGTCGGCAGATATCACTTCGCAAGGGGAGTCAATGTGGAAGGGTCGCGTGGAGGGACATTATAAGAAGGCCAGTTGGACGACATGTAAAAAGTAGGTTCCTCGGAGCCATCAGCGCTCATGCCAGCATTGCTTTGTGGGTCGTCTCTCCTGGGTCGCATCATATGAATAACTTCGTCTTGCAGGATTTGCGTGTAGCGAACCGTCATGTTTTTCAGTATTTCGAAAGGAAGCAAGTAAGGCAACTTCACTGGAGAAAGGACAGGATGGCGGCCACGAACCGCGAACTCCTGATCGGTTCTCAAGAGCTGCAGCACGTCCCAGCACACGGGACAACAAGGCTTTGGCACCAAAATGACGGAATCGTCCAAATCCTGCAATGTCCATTTAATTGGTGAATATTATTACTATGGAGTGGAAGCCATACCTGTGCGAGACGTCCCAAAGTGTGTGATGTGACAGGGTCTTGGGCGAGTTGCACCAGTAATGCTACGATCATTTCGCAGTGCAGATTTCCTGGAAATTCAAGCTGAAAGGCTCGCAACTGAAATTTCTGGAAGATGGTATGGCAGGATTCACCGATCCGACTACTGACTTCTTCCTTAATGGCACTTATGGCGATCTCGACATTAAAATCCTGTGGGAAGTGGAGATACTGACTCCTGAGCAGCTCGTCCCAAGGTTCCATTTGACGATCAACACCCGAAGGGTGTACAGCAACAATGGAAATATTGAGGTTTTGGAGAATAGATGCAGAAAGGACCGATCGAGACGTAAGGATGTCCTGCCCGGCACTATAAGCGACCAGGAGCTGCATCCATCTCATGAACGACTTGTCCAGATGGAGGATATCCACTATCGACTTGAAATCTTCGGCTTGATCCTCTTCGGCTTCGACCTCTTCAGGTTCAACCTCTTCGGCACGGCCGTCTTCGAATTCGCCTACTGCTTCCAACTTCAACTCTTTTGTAAGCCGGCCAAATACCCTACTTTCTGACATCGCTTCCGCTTTCGAGGGGATGGGAAGACAGTGACAAATCTGCAACAGCCGGAAATGATGGCAGAGGATACGTGAATTTGTAATGCGCCAGACCAGACACACACATTTCGAAACTTGTTCGAAAAGGTCTGGCAGCTTCTCCTTAAGTCGATTAATGGCAGATTGCGCCTTGGGGGAAGTATTGGTTTTCTCCAGCGCTTTAAGCTCGGAATGGACTTTGGAGAGGATGCGAAGGGAATTTCCACAAGCGATGAGGGAGGAGACAAAGAACTTGTGAAATTCATGGCAGAGAGCCTTGGTATACGGCCCAGTTCCTGGCGTTCGCATTGCGCTCGTCTCTGGCGACGCTCTCGTCGACACAAAAGCGGCTACTAGTTTGCCAAGGTCCGGAAGGGTGTTATGATCTGGACAGAGTCGCTTGAAAATATCCAAAATATCCGTCTCCTTCTCCTTCAAGAAGGAAGCCAACTTGGAGTCCTGCCGTGTGGAGGGCGTAAATTGACAATTGTGGAATTGGTCCAGGAGGGTTTCCCTATTCACCAAGAAGAAGGTTCGAACGGCAACCCGAGAGAACCAATGAGTACTCCGTCGATGCATCTTTTTCCAACAACGTGCAAGAATATATTTTCTGAAATTTCGAGCAAGTGACTTGGATCCCTCTTTGCTGAACTTGTGAAGAAAATCTTCTATTGTAGCAACATGATTTGCAAATGGGTCATTTTCCCTGCGTTGTTGGATGTGAGTTAGAGCGATGAAAACATGATAGATAGAGAAACCTCACGGTATGGCCAAAAGTGTATCCCAATCTCCGAAATGCTCTCCAATATGAGAAGTGCCTTTCTCTACAAGGAGGTATAAATTGTTGCCAAACGAGTAGTCGTCATCGTGCAGGGGGTTTGTGGTGGCGATAACGTTTGGTGCCGGTGCGTTGGCTGAAACGATAGTCGACTCCGAGGGCTCGGTTTCTTGATATTCTGATTCATCATCATCTGCCACTGCGTCGGCCTCTTGGTCGACAGACGCCAATCGAAATGCCACAACTTTGTAAGAGCTATTGACTGCAATCGTGACATTGTCGTAGTTTCCCACGAGAAGGGTAGCAATGTCCAGCAACTGATCGCGATGCAGGGTTGAGTATGCTTTTGGATCTACCGAAATTCTTGGCTGGCCACCATTGTTGATCGCAGCAACCAATGTAAGGAGCGTTATAATGGAGCGAAATCGCCTGTGAAGCACATTGGTGGGCTCGAGGGCTGTCGTGAACACGTCAGTGTGAATTAATATTCAAGATCATGCAATGATCAAGTCTACCTGAAATATCCATGACCTCACTCAGTTCTCAGAGACAGCATGCACTGACTTGGATTTGGGGTTGCGGCTCTGAGACTTCAATCGGGACAAATAGTACACAGGTATAACACGACGGGCAAATAGATCTCCAATCGGTTGGGGAGAGTTACTATCCAACACACTCTCCAACACACTCTCCAACACACTCTCCAATCGACGACGTGTGACCTTTGTCACAAACGTGATTCTCATTGTTTCCCCAACCTTGGATGTGTACGTCGACCTAGCTGTTGGCCGACCTTTGACGATAACCTATTTGGGACACATCGCACTGGAATGAGGAGATGTAAGGCTCATCTACCTAAAGTCTTACAGCTCAGGTATACTATCTAATGGCAACTTTTATCAGGCTATTTGCCGTGGTCAACTATTGCGAGCATCCTCAACTATTGCAGTCATCCCCAACTATTGTGAGCATCCTCGTTCGCTCTCCTTACCAGCTAACAAGACATAAAAGGTTCGCAAAAACCACGAGCTATGGCAAGACCCCACTTCGTTCTCATTTTGCCTCACGATACCAATTATGTCCATACCGGTGCCCTCTAATGTACAGCTGACTCCGGAAATGCAAGCCTTTTTCGAACACATTTTGAACCAGAAACTCAATGAACGTGATGAATACTACCTTCGCCAGATACTAGCACACAAGGAGGAAGCGGAAGCAAGGCGTGTGTTGCGTGAGCAAGAGTTTCAGGCAGGTATAGCTGCTCGTGATGCTACTCTTGAAAGTGTTTCGCACCAGCTGGAAGAGTCGCGAATCAATCAGCTGTGCGTTTTGATCAATTATTGTTTTTTCATTGTTCAATATTTATTATAGAAATGCTATGGACGAAGATATACCTTCTACGCATCAGCCCACTTTGTCTACCTCCGAGTCTTCAACACCCGGGCAGAAGCCTGACACGCCCACTCCAATTTCACAATCACGGCGACCGTCACCTACGATAGTACAGACAAACGTGACCAAGACTTTACGGGAATGGGTTAAGCCTGCGTGCAAGTATGTGAACAAGGTTTGAAAATCAATAAGGTATTCAATACGCACTATCGTCAATCCTCCAAAAGATCCCGATTCACATCCATGTCGCGATCCTCACTTTCATTGACCTCGGCCAAGCTCGGAACTGGTTCTAACTAATAAAAGCAAAAATCAGCATTTCTCCCACATTTGAATCAGCACCGCACCTCTGCACTGACCGCCAGCTCGTAGTCTCGAGCACGATGTTTCGAGCGCAGTTGCGATCGGATTTCCTTTCCTGGCTGAAACACTCCACAAAAGATGCCAACCTGCATTTGAAAGATACATGTGCAGACAACTAAAGTCTCGGACATTGTTGCGACTCAGATTGGACTTATGGGAGGTCTGGGTCTACTTGCAAATTGTGTGTATTATACATACAGCGGAGTCCGCATGAGGAAGGTTGGATCAGAGTGAAATCTGGCCAAAGTGTATTACGTAACCGCAGTTTGGAACACAGGTCTGACGGCTGTACAAAGTCAGACAACCTTTGACCCAAACCACGATCTTCTCTCTCTGCGTATCTCCCACCCCGCACCCTTACTTTGCCAGTGAAGCTAAGATGAACTCACGCCCGCCACCACCTCAAGGTTTGTTCCTGCTCATGTCTGATCAAAGGATGTTCCGCTGATTCCACTCTGATATCTAGGTACACTTGCACGACTGAGTTTGAGGACTTCAGCTGACATTAGACAACCGATAGGAGGTCGTTCGTTTTTAACCAGATTCTCCGGGCGTAATCTTCGATGGCATATAGTGTTTAGTAAGAAAGGACTCCCAAAATCTCAAAAACACCTGATTGACCTGTTCCGCTAGCCACAGTCGCGACTGCCCTCTGGTCTATCCTCTCGTACGTCTCTTAAACACTACCTTTTTTTCTTTAATGATTTTAATCCTTCAGAGGCGTAAGCGGCATTCCATTCCAATGATGTCGAGATATACAAATATGCAATAGATTGGCTTTTATCGAAACATTGGGCCCTATAACGATAGTGGGTGTTCAGTTTTTTTTCCAATGCTTTATGGTCAGAAAATCAATGTATGTCAGATGATGCCCCGAAATTGGCCACAATATCCATCATTATTGGATCTGTTTACATGGGTGTCTTCGTCATTGGTGTACGTCATTTTTGTTAGCTGCGTGTCAACTAATTAACCATTCTTTAGGCCTTCGGCTTCTTCGCAGCTCTTTCTGTGGGTCTTTCTTCATGTTCCACGGGATTAGGACTAATCTCGGTTACAGCAAAAACTAAAGCTTATCCGCATCTTTGCATACCTCTCAGCGCTGGCTGTCATCATGGTATCAGGTATCAATTTGGCGCGTATCGTTATCCACTTCACCATGAGAGTTCGTGAAAATTTGCGAATCGTATTTGCGAATAATTGTTTTAATTTCTTATTCAGGATGCTATCCTTCAGGCTTGTAAAAATGATGCGACTGGTCGGATTTACGTTTACGTATGTGACCTTGAATTGTTTGCGTCGTGTGCGGTGTTGATGTAACCTTTTTTGAAAGGGCGGGTGGTGGGGCCCCATCAATTCCGACATTTTGAGTCCTCTTGAAGCGAAGCAATGTGGGTATCCAGTTCAAGCTTTTCATGAGGGGAATTCGCTGATTGAATGATGACAAGTCTGCACCCACTACTATGATCGAGATTCATGGTCCTTGGTTATTGGATTCCTCTGTCTAACCGGTGAGTCCCATATGTCTTGATTCTATCCGGTACCCATCCTCACTCCTCACTTAATTCAGTCGTTGGGATTTTCTTCTCGATCCTCGCATTCGCCTATCTACGACAAACACTTGATCCTTTGAGCGCAGCAAACGTCATACGAGGTCCTCAACCCTCGGGTGTCTCTCCACTCTACCATCCCCCATATGGGACATACAGTGCAGGTTACGGCTATAACAATTTCCCTCCTCCTCAAGGACCTCCGCCGGCCGCATACCCAGCTCCTCCCGTTGATGACGGAAAGCCACCAGGATATTCCGGTCATGATTGGCAAGGAGAAGACATGCAGAAGACTCGTGATTTTGATGAAGAGAATGCACCAAGGACGGGGGATCTCCGTCATTAAATTTACTTCTGAACCGATTGCTCCTGATTCTCGTGCGACTTGTAGCTCTCCTGTCTGTAATATACGTACATATCTTTTAGGTTTTTGACTGTTCCAATTTGATAATCGATTTTTGCCCTCAATATGATTTTGAAATTAAGCATCTATCCTCAAGAATTTGGTTTAACAGACAGAGACAGTATTAACACAAAAGGCGAAAGAAAAGGCATCAACGTTGAAAGAGGGATTACTTCTGATCAAAAGTAAAGGGAGAATGCGGCAAAAGCAGCGGCACCCAGGATAAGGAAGGCATAATGGTTGTTTTGAGAAGCACCACTACTAGTAGAAGAGCCTTTGACGGAACTGGAGGGTTGTGAAGCAGAGGAGGTTGATGTCAACGAAACACCCTATGAATTTTGGGTCAGATGGCTTTGAAAGAAGAAGAAGAAAGAAGAAAAAGGCAACATACGACTTTCTTGCAATTTTCCAAGGCGAGACTTCCGGCGGCATTAAAGTCGCCTTCTGAGCAAGAACTTTTGATGCATGCGGTAGTGTTCTCCACAAATTGCTTGGAGTTACACAGGCAGAGAGTGTCGAACAAAGTACAATTTCCCAAGGGAGCATTTGAAATGCAGGGGAGGGAACATTCTGTCGAGAAAGTGCCTTGTTGTCAATGCCAATTCCGAGTCGTATTACAAGAAAAAAGGACAGACGGGGGTAATCCTCGCGAGCGATGAGACTGACTGCAAATGCGGAAGCGGCAGTGACGAAGAGGGTGAACGCCACAGTGAAGAAACGCATTATGAAGATAGAGAGCGAAATAGATGAAGCTTGGTGGGAAGCTATATCAAAATATGGCGAGGGGGTGACTATATAGTTGTCTGGATGAGAGACCCATGACTGAGGTACGTTTCAATGATCGATCGCAACATTTGGAGCCCCTAACGCAAAGAAAACTCAGGAGATCAATATAAAATGAGATACGCCCCTCTGAAATAGTGAAATAGGATTGACAGGATCAGAATGACTGTCTATATTTGGTACCGGATCAGCACGTCCCATCCGTCGGCTTATTCCGTGCAGCTTGCAAGCCACGCAAACTCTAATTTCAAGTGCACACATACCACCTTGCTCATCGTCTCCGACAGCGCCTAGACAATGGTGCGTCTGTGCTTGTAGTTCGTTGTTGTTCCGCTGACGGTGTATCATCTGCAGGTCATCAATACAACAAAGAAAAAGGTTTGGCGTTGTCTCTCATTGGTCTTTCTCTCACTCAAAACTTCACCCAGACTGGCAAGACTCGCTCTGCCCTCAAGGACGTCGTCACCCGCGAATACACCATCCACCTCCATAAGCGTGTCCACGGTCGATCTTTCAAAAAGCGTGCCCCCTGGGCTATCAAATCCGTCGTCGAATTTGCACGAAAAGCAATGGGCACAACCGACGTCAGACTGGATCCTAAACTCAACCAGGCAGTCTGGGCTCGGGGTATCAAGACCGTTCCACACCGGCTGAGAGTCAAGCTTGAAAGTTGGTTCTCATGTTAAATTTCTTTTAATCTTTTACTCATGATATGTATCTGTAGGGAAACGTAATGATGAGGAGGGCGCAAAGGAGAAACTTTTTACTTATGTATCCCATGTACCAGTCCCCACTTTCAAGGTGCGAAATTTGCATATATATTCGAATTTATCTCACCCCTCTTCAGAACCTCCAAACTGTGCTTGTCGATGCGGAGTGATCTTTATTTCATGTGATCCTCCTCTGTCCTTACACATATCAGAATGCAATCAAACCCTTTCCGTCTTTTCTTGGATTTCCACCATCAGAGAGTCCATGCAAACCACTGCCCTGAGATACACTTCGTGGCCTGTTTTATATTCATGTCTCGACCCTGCAGGCAAGAAAAGGGGCACCTGAAATGCTCGCCTGGTATGCTTAGTAATGCTCGTCACACACATCCGAAAACTATTCCAACTTTGTACCATGAAACGAAAGAATACGGGGTAATTAACGAGGTCTCCGTCCGAAGTCCCTATCCTCCAAAACTCAATTCATCGAAAGCCAGATTATCACCTCACTGGTAAATTCGCGTGGCAACATCCGGTGATGCATATATTCGTAAAGCAATGAGCAGTGGCGGCAGCTATAGGAGGGTTTCAAACATTGAAGGTGGCTTATGAATAACTCAATGCCTTTCATTGAAGTGGACAAAACCTATTCGACGCGCGTTCTAGAAAAATTCTGCTTAACGCGAAGGCTAGTTATCGGCGACTCACAGAACTGTACAAGCTCCTCTGGCCTTGCACATGCACTTAAACAAGAACCCAGGCTTGAAATTGAATGCGTGACAAGAACGCCGAAACCGTGCTGGTGCGGACTTATCAATCTTATCTCTCGAGTCCATATGAATTCGAACGAGCCAGCTGACGATATTGGCGCTCTCTGGGATGCTGCAGTGGTGGAATACAACAAGACGGCCGCCGTCGAACCAACACTTCGATCATATACAGTCGACCAAGTGCTCGCCATGACGGTTGAGAAGGAAGAGTACTTCAAGCGGTGGAGGAATGATAAAGGCAAGTTGGACATATTTCGGAGTGTCCTCAAGGGATGCTTAGGGCCATTGAATGCATTGGGTCAATTTGTCAGTGCGAACGCATCTGCTGTGAGAGACGACGTCCATAGCTTGGGTGTATAGCGTAACATCCGAGTCGTTTTAGGTGTTCCCGCCCACCGCAACCATTTGTACCGCCGTGTCTTACATAATCCAGGCAAGTGATGCCCATCATGATCATGATCATGATCAGCATCGGTGGCATCGCTCACATCATGAACAGACTGCCAACAGTGTATCCGCAGACTACGACCTTCTAGTCAGCTTCTTTGATGAACTTCGTTTATTCCTCGAACGGCTCAAAGTCATAGATGGCCACATTCCCAATTCCAAGGATATACGACGGTGTTTGGTTGACATTCTCGTCCTCATTCTGAAAATAATGGGCTTGTCGGTCAAGACCATGAAGAAGGGAAGAGGATGTGCGCTCAAGTTCTCTTTCAAAAAAATAGATTTTCACAATGCTAATCCTGATCTTAGTGAAATTTCTGAAGAATCTGGTCGGCGAGGACGAGGAGCTCAAACGAAACTACGACCAACTGGAGAAACTCGTGAAACAGGAGGAATCGCTGATGCTTCACCAGGTAGTGGCAAACACTTCGGAGACTCTAGACAGGCTGGATGTCATGGGTCAGAAGGCGGGCGACGGTTACGCTGCGATAAAGAGGATGGAGGAGAAGACGGACATGGTACTTGTGGAAATGAGAAGTAAGAGTGCCCAACACATTCCTAGACGAGTCTAACTGGGGAAATAGGACTTCCTGGTGGCACTGGAGAGAAATCAAAAGCAGATCACCTGTCAACAATACGAGAATATTTTCAACCAAAGCCCGTCATTGATGACTACACCAGGAAATCCTCACACTTGCTTAGTGGGTCGGCAACTTGGCTGCTCGAGGAGTCTACGTTCCGGGGATGGATTTCGACTCTTACCCCGCAAATTCTTTCGATATCGGGTCCTCCAGGAAGTGGGAAATCGCACCTCTCGACATTTTCCATTCATCAGCTACTCCAGGATCCGAATAGCGTTGTCGCCTACTATTATTTTCATGACAATAACTTGGACACCCGGTCAGTTTCCAAGGCCTTGTCAGCAATGGCGTTTCAAATAGCGAGGGTTGATGAGGTCTACTGTTTGCGAGCAGCGGCAGCTTGCAAGGAGTCGGTGAAAATCACCGATGCCACCATCGGCTCCATCTGGGAAGACTTTTTCGCAGCCAACTATGACTCGTCTTCCCGTTGCCGCCAACTGTACCTCGTCTTTGACGGCATCGACGAGGCAGAGCGAGAGGATATTGCTGATTTGCTGAGTCTGTTGACTGCATGTTTACAACGGAAGTTGAAGATTCAGGTGCTCCTGGTCGGCAGGCCAGAGATGGACCAGATGGTATCCACACTGGGCGTCGATTCGGTTGCGAAGATTGAAGTGTCGATCAAGAAGAATTCTGCAGACATCATGACGTATATAGCTCGCAACTACGACCGGTCCCCGACACTCCCCAAACGCGCGGACTTCAGACAAAAGGTCGTGGCCGCACTATTGGAGGGTTCCAACGGAATGTTTCTGTGGGTTGACCTCATGTTCAAGGATCTGTCGATGCGGTCGCAGCCAAAGCAGATTCTGAATGCATTGAAGACGCTCCCGAAAGGCCTTGACAAGGTGTATGACAAAATTCTTGGGAAGATTGAGATGGATGTGGCAGAGGACGATGAGAGGAACGGTCTGCGTGAGCTGTTTTGTTGGGTGGCGCATTCGAAAAGGCCGCAGACACTGCTCGTGCTCAATCTTATCATCCAGTTTCTGACAGAGGACGAATTATTCGACGTTGAAATCGCCATCAAGAACCATTGCGCATCATTGATCATACTGACGAAAACTGGTACTGCTCTTCTCGACGAGATATTGCAGAGTGACGAGGATTCAGAAGCAACCACACCTACTGCCTACGCAGCAAGTTTGTCGGAAATTTCCACCGACGGGGGCATAGAGGATGAGAGCAATGAAGAGAATGACCTCACCGAGAAAATACAGCAAGATACTGTTGTAGAACTCCTGCACGCCTCCCTTGGCGACTATTTTCGTAACCCCAGGGCACAGACAACAGCACTCATATTTTCTGCTTCGGAAGCACGTGTCCGCATTGTCATTTCCACCTTGCGAATTTTCTGCCAAGGAAGCCACGTAGACCCACGCCTCTGGTGGTTTGCGCTGCAGAATTGGATGACGCAACTCCAAGACTTGGACGAAAAGCTTGTGTCAGATAGTGACACGAAGACCATCGTTGAGTACCTTGTACAGGTGTTTTATGCCTCAAAAGATCTGCAACAGCACATCGTCGGCACCATCCGCAAT
>Ga0307517_10013638_pt1 | contig 11013 bp, 7 predicted proteins | sample 23_EM_MG_FD_194515 | JGI IMG/M metagenome (GOLD analysis project Ga0307517, IMG submission 194515) | Populus trichocarpa ectomycorrhiza microbial communities from riparian zone in the Pacific Northwest, United States - 23_EM | ecosystem: Host-associated > Plants > Roots > Unclassified | place... | reverse complement strand
TTACCTGTGATAAATATCATAGGAGGAAGAATAGGAGTAATTATAATAATAATGATGATGATAGTGACGAGACTTTTGGATAGATATTAGTGGAATTGCGAGAATGGTGGGGGTGGGGGGGTGTTAGTCCGTAGAGGAAAGGTTTGAGCTTTTGGACGGAGATACCAATGGAGGAAAAAATTCAAGTGCACGGTTCTAGGTAGGGATCTTAGGTTGTTTAGTGGGTTCTCAAAGTTTTTTACGACGGAGGTATCGAAGTGTATCAGGAATGTGCTGAAAGCATAACACCATGCACAACCACCACAATTGTCGACCCAAACCTCAACATCACAGACTACTCTTTTCACCCAAATTAACCAAACATAAATAAACCTGCTTATGCTTTCAAAAAACATAAAATTGGTTCAAAAATAAAAAAATCAACTAGAAATACAAATGATGTTAGATTTATTTTCTCAAGTAAAGTTAGGGTAATATAACACCCAAATTAAACTTTATTCATCAAATAAAACTTATTGGAACTGAGATTGATTATTTTTATAGTTCAAATTGGTGTCAATGATAACTTTCTTTTTTTATTATTGGAATCTAGCAATCCCTTCTCTCTAACGAGAGATTACAAAATAAAAAAAATAAAGTTTTGAACAACATTGAATTTTTAAAATTTTAAAGGAGCAAAATTGTATTATTAGTAAAGTAAGATGATCAAAGTGTACTTTTCGCACAAACTTTGAACATCTCACCCATCTTGGGCTCGTTTTTCACTCTTGTCCTTCTTTCAATTTTATATTTGTCAAAGCAATTGATTTTTAATTAGAATTAAATAGTTCAAAATAAAAATTTTATGACCAATCTGAAAAAATAAACGGAGAGGAATTCATAGTAATATATATGTGAGTGTGTTAACAGTGTAGCTCAGGATAATAGCTGCAGGAGATAAATTTCGAATCAGTTAGGGCTTTATATGGGAATTTCTCTCAGGATAATAGCTGCAGGAGATAAACCAATGCCCAGTTCTGCACTGAGCCCTTGTACATCCAACAGTCATTGATTCGTTCCAAACAACCTGAGTGTAGTGGTCGCAATTTCTATTAACTTAGGCATTTGTGTCGTAGTCATATCAGAGATGACCTCGTAAACTTCATTCCTTGGACAGAACAAATTTGGAGAAATTAATGTTGTTGTTGCTGCTGCCGCTGTTGTATATACATAAACCAATTTGTTGGTTAATTGATTTTGTTTTTAATTTCTCACATTAAACGAATGTTAAAAGGTTAAAATTCATTTGATAAACTTTCCAAATTTACTACCCAACAGTTGATTTCTAATTTACCTGCATATGGTAAGTAATTAAATGCCATAATATACAGAGATCTCTATATGCCAGAAATGGAAGGAATTGCGAGGCTTAATATATGGAAGAACTATTTCGAGTAGCATATGAAACCAGAGAGCAATATTACATATCTGATGTCTTCCTTATTAATTGATTAATTAGTTTCCATTAATTCTTCGAATAATATCATAATCAAATCCAAATCATGGTTTTGAATATTTTATGCCAGCTCAGTTGCCTACATTAATTCCATTGCCAATTAAGTTTATATTTGGTTAAATATTTGAGGGCATCGTTGACCCTCTTAATATTTTTTCTCCAATTGAGAGTTGAGACCAGAATGATCACTTTGTTACAACTGATGACAAATTAATAAACAGATCTTACATCATAGTAAATAAGATTAAGAAGGTGTTTGTTTTTGTGGTTAAAATCATGTTTTAAAAGTGAATTTAGCATCAAAAAATATTAAATTAATGTTTTTTTAATGTTTTTCAATAATTTTAATATATTTATGTTAAAAATATTTTAAAAAATATTTTTAAATAAAAATTACTTTTGAAAAACATATTACACTACAATATCAAATACAATCTTAATACAAAAATTTAGTACCCCTAGCATCACCCTTTTCTTTAAACACAAACATACAAGTAGATTTTGGTCCTAAATATTATAATTATGCAAACAAATCCTTCAATATATAGAAAAGATTTCATTATCTTCTTATATATTTTATTTTTTTGTGGCTGACTATTAGCTAGAACTCCAAGCAACATCATTCAATACGGGCTTTGGCCCTCAATGTTTCCAACAGGATCATAATTGCAAGTGACAAACCACCACCCATTCTTGCACTTAGCTCTGCCACACCCTAAATGAACCGATTTGCGCCACACAACCTGAGTGTAATGCAGGCACTCGTCACCGACACATGAGTTGGTATCATGGCTATAGAAAGGCTTCTCACTTGCCCACATTTTGACTGCATCCACTCCATTCAAGTTACCATAACCTTCAGCAATGTTCTCACCATAGGGTCCTCCTGAATGCTCTAATTCACAGTTTTCAACCCTTGAATTTGCATACTTTTGAGCATAGGCTGCCACGGTGTTGTTCCAAGTAATTGGACCAACTCCCACCTCAGCACGAACGGCATTGTGTGCATCGACATAGTCTTGGGGAGAATTTTGGGCTAAGGTGATGTTAACCGAGACGGATGCCATCAAGTATGCTGCTAATAAGAACTTGCTGAACCACATCTTCTTTCTCTATGCAAGGCAGAACTGAGAAAAGGTCATACAAGTGATCTTTGAGGTTCTTAATACAATGCAGCATAAGGTTTGTGTATTTATAGAAGAAAAAAAAACGGTAGAAAAGTCATCACGCGAATGAAATTTTCAAAAGGTAGAGATACTTTTATTTATGAGAGAAAAATGTTTAGATCATCATCATTTTATTAATGTACACGAGAAAATAAGACAATCGAATCACTAATAAGCGGATACAACAAGACAAAAAATGCTAAGCAGGGCTGAGGATAATGATATATATTTTTGGTGCCTGCCTAATGACTAATATACCATCACCCTACTTACATGTCTTAAGAGATTTCTAATTATTTCACATATATAAAATCAAATTGATATTAAGTTTGCGGGAATTGTTCCGATAATCTTCTATATCTAGAAAGATTTCTGTCAATTTAGTTTCGTTTTATCTTATCCCCCGTCATACAGTATGGTCTCCACATAACTAGGAATATTTCATGAAATTCATTTCCTGGGAAATCCCACTGGGGTTAAGACAATCATTCTTCATTATCAGGGCATCATGATGCAAAAAGAAAGGAAAAAACACAAATTAGAAGTTTTAAAATCAGCAATATATACCAGTGATGCATCATTACAAGCTTCTTTGATTTGTCACTGGTTGTAAGGATTGCAGAGTTGTCAAATTACTATGAACAAAAGAACTGTTGTCAAGTTAGCGTTTCGTGTACTAATGTAAAGAATAATTCCGCTTACGTTAGTATTGTTTTTATCATCTATTTATCTTTTGGATTCATGATTTTTTTTTTTATAATGTTCATGATATGCTATCAATCATGTTCTTACAAGTTACTGAGAACTTTTTGTGGCGATAATTGAGGAACCTGTAAAAGAGAGAAGAAAAAATCAAGAGAGAAAAAAATAAAATTGAAAGAGGACCAGCATTTCACGGATTGATAAAGTCACTAGCAAACAGTGAGATCATGTGAATAGAAGTCGCTATCCTATCTTCCGTGTAACAAGCGACTGAGCTCACAATTGTTGCACTAAACATTTGAATATGCCCAGGTTAAGTCACTAGCAAACAGCACATGATGAGACCCAGCATTTCACGGATTCATTACAGAAGATTTCTTTAAGCAAATGACCAATTCATACTATTCTTCGCATGTGAACTCAACTGTCGCTCGTTTGAAAAGAGTGCAGCTAAGAAAAAGTAATGCTTAGAATATCAATTGTCATCTTTGTCTAAGCAAACCATGATATTTTCTACCCATGGGAGATTGATACCTGGGAGTGATTGCGTGCTTCTGAAACCAAATTCACGTTATCAGCGCACGATTTTCAGCAGTCAAGAATTTATTGTCTTCGAAAAAAAAAGGCCTTCGAAGTCTTGCTGATGATTACCTCATATTGTGCTCGTTTTATTTATGTTTGTAGGAATGGAAATGTATGTTCACGGGAGAACTCTGACGGTAAAGAGACTTTTTCATCGCCGCAACAAAAATAAACAAGAATATTAGATTGATAAGATAAGGGATTTACTTGGTGACAAGGTTTTTTTTTATTTACTTAAATTTGAATACTTGGTTGAATTTGTTTTCTTCAAGCATTAGGCTAATAAAAATATTGTCTATTTTCTTAGTTTTAATTGCTTAGCTCATTTAAAAATATTCACATTACCTAAACATACTAAAATATCTAGTGTTTAACTCACCTACTAATTTACTGTTTTTATGAACATTAAAGCTGTGCCTCTCTCTTTTTTTTTTTTCTATTTTTATCTTTTAATTTTATTCATATTTCTTTTCAATCTCAATCTCAATTTTTAAAAAAAATTATCCAAGTTAACTAGATCATGTCAAGTCAATTCATGCATAGTTTAATTTTAAACCCGAGCAACACAAGGAATCAGGTCTGGAAATTTTTTATTCTGTCAATTTTATCCTTAAATTTATTTTATTGATAAAGCAAGTTGTTTTTACACTAGTTAACTCAATTAAGTCATGTTAAAAAAATATTTATATGATTTAATTTTAAGTTAGAACTGAATAAAAAATAAGGTATAAAGATTTTAATATTAATCTACTTAATAATAATACTAAATAGTTATCCATATTTTATACAATGTTTTATTATGTTTTAGATTTATTTTATCATGCCCCTGTAAACTAGTTATAGCTTAAAGTAAATAAATAAAATGCGGTTTAGTTTTTCTAAAAGGGAAAAGATGCAGTTCAGTTGTTCGTGCAGACCTTTAGCCCAATTTCGCTGAGTAAACAAGTTTTTCAATTATGGGCCGAGAAATGGAGAGATCTCCAACGCTTGGCCCACATACATGTCCAGTGTCCAGGGCCTCGTGGGCATTAAATAGACCCAAAATAGGTTCAGCTAAAGGAATTGGCCCATAGTAATAAGCTGACATTGTATAATAAACCCTGTAATAAATCTGCCTTAAAGATGCAGAACTAATAAGCCCTACTATCTTCTCAAAAAAAGAAGCCCTAATATCAATTCAGGCCTGCTAATTTGAATACAACTTTTTGGGTGTGTCGCATCCATCCTCCTCTTATTAACTGCTAAGTTCTTATGGCTACAATTGAAAAAGATTCATGAAACAGAGCCCACTCACTTGGTTGGATGACACTTTGTGTTAAATTCCAGTTGCTTAGGACAGTGTTCTAGCACATTAAAATCATAAAAAAAAAAACACATAAATAAATTTAAATATTTTTTTTTATTTCAAAAAAAATGACGAAATGATAGTTTAACTGCTGCTCGGAATAGCCTCTGGATCACTCGTGAAGCTCTCCTTTACTAGGTCAAGATTAACCCGCTTTCAATAGGAAAAACTAATAATAACTTTGTGGTTGATAACAAGGAGGAACCTGGTTAAGTCAAACACGTTCTTCTGTGTTTTCATTGCTTAACCATACTTCCCTTTTCTTTTCTTTGGAAGGGAGAGATTATAACGGGCAAAAAATGGGAAACCACCACTATTGGTGGGAAGGCAAGAAATGACGACCAGCATGGGCTGAACATTTTGGTAGCACAGCTAGCTAGTCAAAAGAAATGACACAATTTAATTTGGCACCACCATATATAGGTCATAGTTGGACATAATTACCCAGAATGATCTCTGTTTGCTAGGTCTTGTGAAGCCATTTAAAGCCTGTCTTTTTTTCTCTCCTCCCTCTCTTTGTATATATTTTTGATTGACCCGCAATTTGAGACAAACTAGGAGTTTCTACAGTTTCTCTCCTCTTCCTTCCTTAAGGTGTGCCAACTTCTCGTTCATGTCTCCATGGTTTATAGCTACTGCAATTCTTAACTTCTCCAAGTCTTTGCATTCCTTTTTATCATTTCATTTCTGTTCTATTGTATTCTTGCATTAAGAAAGAAAAAAAATCATGACTTCACACATTTTGTGCATGAGATTTTCACAATGCATTAATTGAAGGCATTACGATGCATTATTGTCTTCTCAAAAAAACATGGATCCTATTCTAAATACTTGCGCAGGGTTTTTGAAGACCTTAATCATAAACAGGACGTTGTGTGCTTGGATAAAGTTAAGGAAGACTTCTGAGAATTACGTTACATAATGATAATGTTGATATTACATAATCTTTTCTTATTTATGTGAAATCACAAAAGAGTAAAAAAGAGAAACGAGTTGTTTAATTACAATGTCTTACAGGGCATATTGTAGAGGGCTCGGGACATTGTTTCTTTTACTCCCTTCTCCTTTTCCACATAGAAATGGCTTGTTGACTTGAGCTTCTGCCGATGATTAATTGTCTGAAAATGTTAATTTCATTGGCGCATTCTATTCTTGTGTTCTCTGAATGTTTATTTAGAAATCTATATTTAGCTTGCAATTTTCTAAACAGTGTTTCCTCATGCAACAAGGATTTGTGCCATTGCGTGATTGCCTCTCTATGTAAAAAAGGGTTGAGTTTGTGTCACTGTGCGATTACCTCTGTATGTCAAAAAAGGGTTGAACTTGGACGTGTGAAATGAGTTTGTAACTATATTTTAGCAGTTTGTGCAACTTGGTTGCAGAGCTTGTTCTTCAGGCACCAATGGCTTCATCAACCTCAGGCCCAAAAAAAGTGCTGTCAAGGTTCCGCCAAGTCGTTGGGCTATTGCTTCCGCATTCGAAATCTACACCACCACCTGTTAGCAGGTACTGGCAGCACTTGTTTTTTTTTTTTTTGCCCTTTTTTCTTACATATATATATAAAATAAAATCAATTTTGCACATGCTAAAACCTCAAGGGCTTGGCCAATTGATGATGGTCCCAGATAAGCCTCTTCCACTATCATTCTTCTTCCCTAGAGAAGTTTTTTTTCCTCTTCTTTATTTATCATGAATAGAACAATTTGTATGGACCTCATGAGTTAAACTTACCTTACTGTTACAAACAAGATTTTAGTAGGGTTTTTTGAATTACAAATCATGCTCGCTCGCGGTTTTAATTTAATTAAATGATATAAAAAATTTCAAATCATGAAAAAGTTTATGTTATTTAGTCTTCAATGGATCATTCAATATCGTATTATAATTTTATCAGCTTACCCATGGTAGATTCTTTCGAGTCTCTATGATCTAAAACATTTTTTCTCGAAAAGAATATACATGTAAATCGCCACATTGACTACTCTTCCACTCGATTAATGTTGATTGATTAATTTGTTCTCGCTCTGTTCCGTGGTTTCTGTTATGAAAACAGTACTGATGATGACTAAGTGACCACTGATGATCACCAAGTGAGTACTGATGATCACAAAGTGAGTACTGATGAGAAAGTGAAGTCTGGTGGTGAAGATATCAATTGGGATAATGTTGGTTTTGGTCTAACTCCCACGGATTTCATGTTCTTAATGAAATGCCCTGTTGGAGACAAATATTCAGAAGGACACCTTGTTCCCTATGGAAATCTTGAGATAAGCCCATCCTCTTCAGTGTTAAACTACGGACAGGTAATCACCAACTCATCAACATTCCCTAATTCTCTACTTACTACAGTAAGATCAGTTTTGATTTACATCATGAACATCTCTTTTGGTCGTTCATGAATTGTAAATATGCGGAGAACTTGATTTTGATGAACTGATAATAATTTAACGCACTCTTAGCGTTAAATCATGTTGGCAGTGCCGTTGAGATAGTAATTCAATAGGCACTGATAATCAATGACAAACGTATTTTCTTGGTCATAGGGATTGTTTGAAGGGATGAAAGTATATAGGAGAGAAGATGACAGAATCATGATCTTTAGGCCAGAAGAAAATGCTCGACGCATGCAAATGGGAGCAGAGAGACTGCTGATGCAAGCACCAACGACCGAGCAATTTATTGATGCTGTGAAGAAAACTGCCCTTGCAAACGAGCGTTGGGTATTATTATTTTTACCCTCTGTTTTATCTCCTTGTTTTCTTAATTTCCATCTCATGATAAAATTTTATATATATATATATATTAAAATAAAGATAATAAATAATATAATAGTGTTATTTAAGAGTTTGATTTAGATCACATGTATTTTTAGTAAATATCTATAGTTGAAAAACTTGTAAACAAGTCGAGAAGTAAAAAATTAAAACAACTATACATATATATTTTTCTAAGATAAGACGTGAAATTTTCTTATAAGAGCTAGCATATGATATGAAAATATATATTTATGATTTGTAACCATGTGGGTAAATAAATCGGTGCAATCTTTTAATGACTATTATTTTTAACAGGTCTAATTATAAACAATTATACATATGCATGCAAAAAAATAAATATAGTTTTTATTTCAATGTAATCAAAATTTATTTATATGTTTTAAAAACCAAACAAAATTATAAATTATCAAACTATATATGGAACTATTCGAATTTTAAAATTTAAATATTCTAATTTAATAAATACTAAAAATATTTTCTTGTAAATAACTCAAAATAATCTATTAGATTTTTAAAAAAAGAACATATTATAAAACATTTAAATAATAAAGGCGCAAAGGTTTCAAAAACCTAATATTTATAAAAAGGTACAGAAGAGAATTTCTTGCGTATGAATTCTTTGGAGTGGGAACAGGTGCCTCCCCATGGGACGGGAACATTGTACCTGAGGCCTTTGCTAATGGGAAGTGGAGCTGTTTTGGGTATTGGACCAGCTCCTGAATGCACATTCCTTATCTTTGCATCTCCTATCCGCAACTCTTACAAGGTGGGTGGTTAATTTCTTGTATTCCTTCGGATGTTCTTAAGAAAAATAGATCCAGTCCGATCAAGGCAATTATGGGTTAAACAGGAGATGTAGTGATATTGCAGAGTGGGATCGACGCCTTTAACTTGTCTATCGAGACCAAACTTCATCGAGCTTCCCCTGGTGGAACTGGAGGTATCAAAAGCATTACCAACTATGCTCCGGTAAGCATAGTTTGCAACTGGTTTGATTTTGATACTGTTTATGAAGTCGCAGTGGTAAACACTATTGAAGTATTTCATTGATTGAATTGTTTTTTTTTTCCGGTTTGCTATAGGTTTTTGAATCAGTGAAGCGAGCGAAGGCTGCAGGGTTTGATGATGTCCTGTTCTTGGATGGAGAAACTGGAAAGCATATTGAAGAGGCTTCTTCGTGTAATGTTTTCATGTTGAAGGTATTACAGAATAGCATTTTTTCATGTAATATTTCCACTTATAATAACAGGCAGAAGAGGCTTCTTGTTCTATATCTTCTTTCCCAGGATCAAGTTCTTCTCCCCAAATTAAATCACACTCACAAAGCTTCTTCGTTGTAGGGTAATGTCATTTCAACCCCCACCATACTCGGGACAATTTTGCCTGGAATTACTAGAAAAAGCATCCTGGAGATTGCTCAAGATTGTGGTTATGAGGTAATTAAGAATTATCCTTCCACCACTTGAATAAGCCTTGTGTATGTCAGAATAACAGTTCAAAATGTCTTCTGAAATACAACAAAGAGAAACATGATCTTAACTTCTTAATTTCCTATACCAAATAGTGAGACAATTTTGGCAATCTCGATGATCAGGTCGAAGAAGGACGTATTCCAGTTGAGGATGTGCTTGCTGCGGATGAGGTATTTTGCACAGGAACTGCAGTTGTAGTCACTTCTGTTGCCAGCATAACCTATCAGGAACAAAGGTGAAGAAAACTACATATGGTTTTTCCAGACACTTCTTGGTTTTGGGCGGATCATATATAGCGGAGCTAATGGATTTGTATATAATGCAGGGTGGAATATAAAACAGGAGAGAACACAGTGTGTCACAAACTGCGAACAGCCCTTACAGGAATTCAAACTGGACTTGTTGAGGACAAGAAGGGATGGACTGTCCACCTTAATTAAGCTTCTCAAAACCCCAGAGAATCCTTCTCTGCATCAACTGATGAATGGTTGTAGCAATTAATTGGCCGGACATGCAATACAAATCTTGAAGGAAGGATTTGTTCATTGCTTATCAGTTAACCTGTTAGTTCACATGAAGATACGAAAAAAACAAAGAAAAATCTGCCATCTTTACATATGGATGGTGAACACGAGCGTAGTTAAACAAAGCCCGAGTCCAAATGACTGTAGTTTCCTCGAGGACTATACCCTTTTTGTATGGTTCATCAATTATTAAACTTGAAAGAGCAATAAAGATGGCAACTTTCTTGATGTTCAATGTGTAGGGGATTTTCCCTCTATACGCGTACCGGTGATGTTTTAGCACACTAACACACAATATTTAATGTGAATATAGGCAAATTGCCTACGTCAACGGAAGAAGCTATTTTTATTAAAAATAAATTGAGAAAAGATTACAACACATATGGAGGAGAATAATCACTTCCTGTCTCGACTCTCATTGCTCACACATTGCTGCATAAGACAGCAGGGCTGCTATTCTTTGCAGCCACTCCTCTCTCTCTTCCTCTTTTCTCTTCTCTTCACACACTCTCTCTCTCTCATTTTACTATTTAAATGATGCCTTTATTTATTGGTTTTAATGGCAGCTCCTCCTGTTCATTTGTCAACTGGTGGCCATCTAACCTTTGCCTACTTTGTGACTTTCGGTTGCTGCACCAGCAATTCTCTTTTACTCTCACAAGCTGGCTTTTTTTCTTTGATAATGGCAGCCTTTTTTTTTTGGAAGATGGGCTGCAGATGCTGCATTGGAAATATATAACCAACAGTTTCTTTCAATTTCCCCAGTTATAATAATATTTTGAGGGAGTACTATTGAAGTAACGGAAATGGGTTTTCGCTGGAATTAAGAAGAGAAATCTTCTTTCTAATCAATATGGGACTTGAACTAATGATTATCTTGTTTTCTTATAGCTTTCTGCATCAAATTAGAAGAAGAAGAAAAAAAGGTAAAAAAAGGGGGGGGGGGGGAC
>Ga0307517_10013637_pt1 | contig 11015 bp, 7 predicted proteins | sample 23_EM_MG_FD_194515 | JGI IMG/M metagenome (GOLD analysis project Ga0307517, IMG submission 194515) | Populus trichocarpa ectomycorrhiza microbial communities from riparian zone in the Pacific Northwest, United States - 23_EM | ecosystem: Host-associated > Plants > Roots > Unclassified | place... | reverse complement strand
ACCTCTCCTCAGAGTTTTAACTATATTTGGAGTTGTAGAACTCCGATTCAAGCGAGATTAGTCTCGTTCGAAAGCTAAGACATGAGGCTACAAGTTCTATGAATTAACAAAAACCCATTTCTGCCTCTAAGAATATCAAAATTGCTCATCAACAAACACTTGGATTGTTACTGTCTCGTTTTTAAATTGTTACTGTCTGACCTCTCCTCAGATTTTTAACTGTATATAGAGTTTTAGAACTCCGATTCAAGCGAGAATAGTCTTGTTGGAAAACTAAGACATGAGGCTACAAGTTCTATGAATTAAGAAGAACCCAGTTCTGCCTCTAAGATTGTCAAAATTGCTCATCAACAAACACTAGGACTGTTACTGTCTGACATCTCCTCAGATTATTAACTATATCTGGAGTTATAGATCTCAAATTGAAGCGATATTTATGTCGTTGGAAAACTAAGACATGAGGCTACAAGTTCTATGAATTAAGAAGAACCTAGTTCTGGCTCAAAGATTTTTAAAATTGCTCGTCAACAAACACTTGGACTGTTACTGTCTCGTTTTTGAACTGTTACTGTTTGACCTATCCTCAGATTTTTAACTATATATGCAGTTATAGAACTATAATTCAAGCGAGATTAGTCTCGTTCGAAAGTTAACACATGAGGCTACAAGTTCTATGATTAAGAAGAACGCAGTTCTGCCTCTAAGATAGGCAAAAAGGCTCTTCAACAAACACTTGGACTGTACTGTCTCGTTTTTGAACTGTTACTATCTGACGTCTCCTCATTTGTTTAACTATATATGGTGTTATAGAACTCCGATTCAAGTGACATTAGTCGCGTTGGAAAACTAACACATGAACCTACAAGTTATATGAATTAAGAAGAACCTAGTCCTGCCTCTAAGATAATCAAAATTGCACTTCAACAAACACTTGGACTGTTACTGTCTCTTTTTTGAACTGTTACTGTCTGACCTCTCCTCAGATTTTTAACTATATATGGAGTTTTAGAACTCCGATTCAAGCGAGATTAGTCTCGTTCGAAAGCTAACACATGAGGCTACAAGTTCTATGATTAACAAGAACTCAGTTCTGCCTCTAAGATAGGCAAAATTGCTCTTCAACAAACACTTGGACTGTACTGTCTCGTTTTGGAACTGTTACTGTCTGACGTCTCCTCAATTTTTTTTTTTTTATCAAATGTAAGAATATATTAAGATCAAAAAGAGCAAGACTAGCTTGTGATACAAGCTGGAAACCAGCAGAACTGTACATACACCGGCAAAGGGAACAGACTCCCTTGACCATAGCAAAACACAAGAGGCGAGTGCTGGGGAACATGCTCCCCAGCACAAGCCAGCCACAAAGTTAGGATCCCCTATACACTGATCCAGAAAAACAACCTACCATCCAAAAAGCTTGGGAACCAGGCTCCCACAGTGACAAGACAGAAAAGCATGAACAACCCTCATGCAAAGCAAAATAAAATTCAAAAGGTTAAGGGAACATCCTCTCATTAAGCCGAACAAGAAGATTTCCAGCAGCAGACCAACAGACAGGCAAGACAACAAGCAAGAGGAACCAATCCATCACACCAGCCGAACATTCCAAAACAGGCCTCATCTAGAGGGCCTCTCCCAGGAGAACAGCCGGCAGCAAAAGCATCACCAGGGACTTCAACCCGCAAGGAACCACTCCTAGCAATAGCAGCCCATAAACAAAGCATGAACAGCCCTCATGCAGAGCAAAATAGAGAAACAGAAAGCTTAAGGGAACATGCTCCCACTAAGCCGAACAAAAAGAATCCAACTGTGGGCCAGCATCAAGCCTGAACCACTGACATCAAACCAAAAACATGCAGCCTAAACATGCAGCCTAAACCCCACAGCAGGGCACACCAGGATCGGATGTTGTCTCCCCCTCTGGAGAAACCTCATCAACAAGGCAGGAACCAGCCCCCACCAGTAGGACCACAAGCACCTCAACACAACAACCTGCCAAGAAACAGCAGCAAGCAGAAGGACCCCACAACAGGGCTTAAACACATCATAAACATCCAACAGAAAATCCGACCAGAATAAAGCACCAGCATGAGACCCCACAACAGGGCTCAAACATAACAGGAATCTAAACCAGCCCCACCAGCAGGGCCACAAGCACATCAAGCATCCAAAATTCCAACCAGCAGGCCAAAATCCTGCAACCAGCTGACAGAGGAATAAACCCCTGCAAATTAAAAACACAGAATGAGCAGCTATAAAGGAGTGCCAGAGCTACTCATGGACATGAGGACTATGGCCGGGCCTTTGAGTTTGCGTTTCTCAATAGGAGTGCCATCAGAGGTGACAGCAACTCGGTTTCTTGTAAGATATTGCCTCCTTGTAGTCTCATTTGTTTAACTATATATGGAGTTATAGAACTCCGATTCAAGTGACATTAGTCCCGTTGGAAAGCTAAGACATAAGCTTATAAATAATATGATTAAGAAGAACCCAGTTCTGCATCTAAGATAGTCAAAATTTCTCATTAACAAACAGTTGGATTGTTACTGTCTCGTTTTTGAACTGTTACTGTCTGACGTCTCCTTAGATTTTTAGCTATATCTAAAGTTATAGATCTCCGATTCTAGCAAAATTTGTCGCGTTGGAAAACTAAGACATGAACCTACAAGTTATATGAATTAAGAAGAACCCAGTTCTGCCTCTAAGATAATCAAAATTGCACATCAACAACCACTTGGAATGTAACTGTCTCGTTTTTGAACTGTTACTGTCTGACGTCTCCTCATTTGTTTAACTATATATGGAGTTATAGAACTCCGATTCAAGTGACATTAGTCGCGTTGGAAAGCTAAGACATGAGCTTACAAATAATATGACTAAGAAGAACCCAGTTCTGCCTCTAAGATAGTCAAAATTGCTCGTCAACAAACACTTGGACTGTTACTGTCCAACTGTTACTGTCTAATGTCTCCTTAGATTTTTTGCTATATATGGAGTTATAGATCTCCGATTCAAGCGAGATTTGTCGCGTTGGAAAACTATGACATGAACCTACAAGTTATATGAATTAAGAAGAACCCAGTTCTGCCTCTAAGATAGTCAAAATTGCTCATCAACAAACACTTGGACTGTAACTGTCTCGTTTTTGAACTGTTACTGTCTGACGTCTCTTCATTTGTTTAACTATATATGGAGTTATAGAGCTCCGATTCAAGTGACATTAGTCGCGTTGGAAAGCTAAGACATGAGCTTACACATAATATGATTAAGAAGAACCCAGTTCTGCCTCTAAGATAGTCAAAATTGCTCTTTAACAAGCAGTTGGACTGTTACTGTCTCGTTTTTGAACTCTTACTGTCTGACCTCTCCTCAGATTTTTAACTATATATGGATTTTTAGAACTCCGATTCAAGCGAGATTAGTCTTGTTAGAAAACTAAGACATGAGGCTACAAGTTCTATGAATTAAGAAGAACCCAGTTCTGCCTCTAAGATAGTCAAAATTGCTCTTTAACAAAGAGTTGGACTGTTACTGTCTCGTTTTTGAACTCTTACTGTCTGACCTCTCCTCAAATTTTTAACTATATATGGAGTTATAGAACTCTAATTCAAGCGAGATTAGTCTCGTTCGAAAGCTAACACATGAGGCTACAAGTTCTATGATTAAGAAGAACTCAATTCTGCCTCTAAGATAGGCAAAATTGCTCTTCAACAAACACTTGGACTGTACTGTCTCGTCTTTGAACTGTTACTGTCTGACGTCTCCTCATTTGTTTAACTATATATGGAGTTATAGAACTCCGATTCAAGTGACATTAGTCGCGTTGGAAAACTAACACATGAACCTACAAGTTATATGAATTAAGAAGAACCTAGTTCTGTCTCTAAGATAATCAAAATTGCACATCAACACACACTTGGACTGTTACTGTCTCTTTTTTGAACTGTTACTGTCTGACCTCTCCTCATATTTTTAACTATATATGGAGTTGTAGAACTCCGATTCAAGCAAGATTAGTCTCGTTCAAAAGCTAACACATGAGGCTACAAGTTCTATGATTAAGAAGAACTCAGTTCTGCCTCTAAGATACGCAAAATTTCTCTTCAACAAACACTTGGACTGTAACTGTCTCGTTTTTGAACTGTTACTGTCTGACGTCTCCTCATTTGTTTAACTATATATGGAGTTATAGAACTCCAATTCAAGTGACATTAGTCCCGTTGGAAAGCTAAGACATGAGCTTATAAATAATATGATTAAGAAGAACCCAGTTCTGCATCTAAGATAGTCAAAATTGCTCATTAACAAACAGTTGGACTGTTACTGTCTCGTTTTTGAACTGTTACAGTCTGACGTCTCCTTAGATTTTTAGCTATATCTAAAGTTATAGATCTCTGAATCTAGCGAAATTTGTCGCGTTGGAAAACTAAGACATGAACCTACAAGTTATATGAATTAAGAAGAACCCAGTTCTGCCTCTAAGATAATCAAAATTGCAAATCAACAAACACTTAGACTGTAACTGTCTCGTTTTTTAACTGTTACTGTCTGGCGTCTCTTCATTTGTTTAACTATATATGGAGTTATAGAGCTCCGATTCAAGTGACATTAGTCGCGTTGGAAAGCTAAGACATGACCTTACACATAATATGATTAAGAAGAACCCAGTTCTGCCTCTAAGATAGTCAAAATTGCTCATCAACAAACACTTGGACTGTTACTGTCTCGTTTTTGAACCGTTACTATCTGACCTCTCCTAAGATGTATAACTATAACTGGAGTTATAGATCTCTGATTCAAGCGAGATTAGTCTCGTTCGAATGCTAAGACATGACGCTACAAGTTCTATGATGAATAAGAACCTAGTTCTGCCTCAAAGATAGTCAAAATTGCTCATCAACAAACACATGGAGTGTTACTCTCTCATTTTTGAACTGTTACTGTCTGACCTCTACTCAGATTTTTAACTATATCTGGAGTTATAGATCTCCGATTCAAGCGAGATTTGTCTCGTTCGAAAGCTAAGACATGAGGCTACAAGTTCTAAGATTAAGAAGAACCCATTTTTGCCTCTAAGATAGTCAAAATTGCTCATTAACAAACAGTTGGACTATTACGGTCTCGTTTTTGAACTGTTACTGTCTGTGCTCTCCTCAGTTTTTTTAACTATATATGGTGTTATAGAACTCCAATTCAAGCGACATTAGTCGTGTTGGAAAGCTAAAACATGAGCCTACAAGTAATATGAATTAAGAAGAACCCAGTTCTGCCTCTAAGATAGTCAAAATTGCTCTTCAACAAACACTTGGACTGTTACTGTCTCGTTTTTGAACTATTACTGTCTGACCTCTCCTCAGATTTTCAACTATATCTGGAGTTGTAGAACTCCGAGTCAAGCGAGATTAGTGTCGTTGGAAAACTAAGACATGAGGCTACAAGTTTTATGAACCAAGAAGAACCCAGTTCTGCCTTTAAGATAGTCAAAATTGCTCGTCAACAAACACTTGGACTGTTACTGTCCAACTGTTACTGTCTCGTTTTTGAACTATTACTGTCTGACCTCTCCTCAGATTTTTAACTATATATAGAGTTATAGAACTCTGATTCAAGCGAGATTAGTCTCGTTGGAAAGCTAAGATATGAGGCTACAAGTTCTATGTTTAAGGAGAACTCAGTTCTGCCTCTAAGATAGTCACAATTGCTCATCAACAAACAATCGGATCAACAGTTATAGACCTTTTGAGCCAGTACTGTGGTCGGGTCGGTGGTACGCTCTAACAGAAGTCGTCGACGTGTCGTAGTGCTTCCATGCTACTCAAAGGAAAACAGCCTACGGAAACTCCTCTAAAAATTTAGGCGCGATACAACGGTCGGATCAAAAGTTATGGACCTTTTTAGCCGGTATTCTTGTCGCGTCGGTGGTACGACCCGAACGGACATCGTCGGCGTGGAGTAGGGATTCCATGCTACTCCAAGGAAAACAGCCTACGAAAACTCCTCTAAAAATTTAGGCGCGATACAACAGTCGGATCAAAGGTTATAGACCTTTTGAGCCGGTACTATGGTCGTGTCGGTGGTACGCCCCAACAGAAGTCGTCGGCATGGAGTAGCGATTCCATGCTATTGAAAGGAAAACAGCCTATGGAAACTCCTCTAAAACTTTGGGCGCGATACAACGGTCGGATCAAAAGTTATGAACCTTTTCAGCCGGTATTCTGGTCGCGTCGGTGGTACGACCCGAACGGACATCGTCGGCATGGAGTGGGATTCCTGGCTACTCTAAGGAAAATAGCCTACGGAAACACCTCTAAAAATTTGGTCGCGATACAACTGTCGGATCACAAGTTATCGACTTTTTGAGCCGGTACTGTCGTCGTGTCGGTGGTACGCCCCAACAGACATCATCGGCGTGCAGTAGCGGTTCCATGCTACTCAAAGGAAAATAGCCTACGGAAACTCCTCTAAAACTTTGGGCGCGATACAACAGTCGGATCACAAATTATGGACCTTTTCAGCCAGTATTCTGGATGAGTCGGTGGTAGGACCCGAACGGACATCGTTGGCGTGGAGTAGGAAGTCCATGCTACTCCAAGGAAAACAGCCTATGGAAACTCCTCTAAAAATTTGCGCGCGATCCAACGGTCGCATTAAAAGTTATGGACCTATTGAGCCGGTACTCTTGTCGCGTCGGTGGTACGACCTGAACGGACCCGAACGGACACAGTCGACGTGGAGTAGGGATTCCATGCTACTACAAGGAAAACAGTCTACGGAAACTCCCCTAAACATTTGGGCGCGATCCAACGGTCGGAACAAAAGTTATAGACCTTTTGACCCGGTACTGTGGTCATGTCGGTGGGACGCCCCAACAGACATCGTTGACGTGCAATAGCACTTCCATGCTACTCCAGGAAAACCAGCCTATGGAAACTCCTCTAAAACTTTGGGCGCGATTCAAAGGTCGGATCAAAAGTTATGGCCCTTTTCAGTCGGTATTCTTGTCGTGTTGGTGGTATGATCGGAACAGACATCGTCGGCGTGGAGTAGCACTTCCATGCTACTCAAAGGAAAACAGCCTACAGAAACTCCTCTGAAAATTTGGGCGCGATACAACGGTCAGATCCAAAGTTATGGCCCTTTACAACCGGTATTCTAGTCGTGTCAGTGGTATGATCCGAACGGACATCATCGGCGTGGAGTAGGGATTCCATGCTACTCCAAGGAAAACACCTACGAAAACTCCTCTAAAAATTTGCACGCGATCCAACGGTCGCATTAAAAGTTATGGACCTTTTGAGTCGGTACTCTGGTCACATTGGTGGTACGACCCAAACGGACACCGTCGGCGTAGAGTAGGGATTCCATGCTACTCCAAGGAAAACAGCCTACGGGAACACCTCTAAAACTTTGGTCGCGATACAACAGTTGGATCAAAAGTTATCGACCTTTTGAGCCGGTACTGTGGTCGTGTTGGTGGTACACCCCAACAGACGTCGTCGGCGTGCAGTAGCGATTCCATGCTAGTCAAAGGAAAACAACCTACGAAAACACCACCAAAAATTTGCGCGCGATCCAACGGTAGCATTAAAAGTTATGGACCTTCTGAGCCGGTACTCTGGTCGAGTCAGTGGTACGACCCGAACGGACACCGTCGGCGTGGAGTAGGGATTCCATGCTACTCCATGGAAAACAGCCTACGGAAACTCCTCAAAAAATTTGGGCGCAATACGACGGTTGGATCAAAAGTTATGGACCTTTTCAACCGGTATTCTGGAGGAGTCGGTGGTACGACCCGAACGGACATCGTCAGCGTGGAGTAGGGATTCCGTGCTACTCCGAGGAAAACAACCTACGGAAACACCTCTAAAAATTTGGTCACGATACAGCGGTGGAATTAAAAGTTATCAACCTTTTGAGCCGGTACTGTGGTCGTGTCGGTGGTACGCCCCAATAGAAGTCGTCGGCGTGTAGTAGCGTTTCCATGCTACTTAAAGGAAAACAGCCTACGGAAACTCCTCTAAAAATTTGTGCGCGATCCAACGGTAGCATTAAACGTTATGGAACTTCTGAGCCGGTACTCTGGTCACATCGGTGGTATGACCCGAACGGACACCGTCGGTGTGGAGTAGGGATTCCATGCTAGTCCAAGCAAAACAGCCTAGGGAAACTCCTCTAAAAATTTGGGCGCGTTACAACAGTCGGATCAAACGTTATAGAGCTTTTGAGCCGATACTATTGTCGTATCGGTGGAACGCCTCAACAGACATCGTCGGCGTGCAGTAGTGATTCCATGCTACTCAAAGGAAAACAGCCTACGAAAACTCCTCTAAAAATTTAGGCACGATCCAACGGTCGGATCAAAAGTTATAGACCTTTTGAGCCGGTATTGCGGTCGTGTCGTTGGCACGCCCCAACGGACGTCGTCGGCGTGCAATAGTGATTCCATGCTACTCCAACAAAAACAGCCTACGGACACTCTAAAAATTTGAGCGCGATCCGATGGTAGGAGCAAAAGTTATGGACCTTTTCAGCCAGTAATGTGGTCGCATTGGCGGTACAACCCGAACAGACATCGTTGGCGTGGAGTAGGAATTCCATGCTACTCCAAGGAGAACAGCCTACGAAAACTCCTCTAAAAATTTAGGCACGATCCAACGGTCGGATCAAAAGTTATAGACCTTTTGAGCCGGTACTATGGTCGTGTCGTTGGCACGCCCCAACGGACGTCGTCGGCGTGCAATAGCGATTCCATGCTACTCCCACAAAAATAGTCTACGGAAACTCCTATAAAAATTTGAGCTCGATCCAACGATAGAAGCAAAAGTTATGGACCTTTTCAGCCGGTACTGTGGTCGCATTGGCGGTACGACCCAAACGGGCATCGTCGACGTGGAGTAGGGATTCCGTGCTCCTCCAAGAAAACCAGCCTACGGAAACTCCTCTAAAAATTTCGGCCCGATCAAACGGTCGGATCAAAAGTTATAGACCTTTTGGAGCCGGTACTCTGGTCATGTCGGTGGACGGCCCAATGGACGTCGTCGGCGTGTAATAGCTATTCCTTGCTAGTCCATGGAAAACAGCCTACGGAATCTCCTATAAAAATTTGGGCGTGATCCAACAGTCGCCTTAAAAGTTATGGGCCTTATGAGCTGCTACTCTAGTCGCGTCCTTGGTACGACCCGAATGGACATCGGCGGCATGGAGTAAGGAGTCCACTCTAGTCTAAGGAAAACAGCCTATGAAAACTCCTAAAAAAATTTGGGCGCGATCCAACGGTCGGATAAAAAGTTATGAACCTTTTCAGCCGGTAGTGTGGTCGCATCAGTGGTACGCCCCGACCGGACATCATCGGCGTGCAGTAGCGATTCCATTCTACTCCATGGAAAACAGCCTACGGAAACTCCTTTAAAAATTTAAGCGCGATCCAACGGTCGGATCAAAAGTTATCGACCTTTTGAGCTGGTACTATGGTCGCGTCGGTGTTACGCCCCGACGGACGTCGTCGGCATGTAGTAGCGATTCCATGCTATTCCAAGCAAACCAGCCTACAGAAACTCCTCTAAAAATTTGGGCGCGATCCAACGGTCAGATCAAAAGTTAGAGACCTTTAGAGTCGGTACTCTGGTCGTGTCGGTTGGACGCCCCAACGGACATCGTCGGCGTTCTGTAGAGATTCCATGCTACTCCATGGAAAACAACCTACAGAAACTCCCCTTAAAATTTTGGCGCGATCCAACGGTCGCATTAAAAGTTATGGACCTTTTGAGCCGGTACTCTGGTCACGTCGGTGGTACGACCCGAACGGACAACGTCAGCGTGGAGTAGGGATTCCATGCTACTCCAAGGAAAACAGCCTACCGAAACTCCTTAAAAAATTTGGGCGCGATCCAACGGCCAGATCAAAAGTTATAGACCTTTTGAGCATGTACTCTATTCGCGTCGGTGGTACGACCCCAACAGACTTCGTCCGTGTGGAGTAAGGATTCCATGCTACTCCAAGAAAAACAGCCTACGGAAACTCCTCTAAAAAGTTAGGCGCGGTCCAACGGTCACATTAAAAGTTATGGACCATTTCAACCGGTACTCGTTGCGTCGGTGGTACGACCCGAATGGACATCGGCGGCGTGGAGTAGGGAGTCCATGCTACTCCAAGGAAAACAGCCTACAGAAACTCCTCAAAAATTTTGGGCGCTATTCAACTGTCGGATCAAAAGTTCTGGACCTTTTTCAGCCGGTACTGTGGTCACGTTGATGGTACGACCCGAACGGACAACGTCGGCATGGAGTAGGGATTCCATGCTACTCCAAGGAAAACAGCCTACTGAAACTCCTCTAACATTTTGAGCGCGATCCAACGGTCGGATCAAAAGTTATGGACCTTTTCAGCTGGTTGATTAATACTTTAAAGTGCATTTTTATCAAGGTTTTATATCATCATTTTGCACTTGAAGTATCAATAACTGCTTAACTAAAGCATGTTTTATAATAACATATCTAATAATATAAGATACCTTTAATTTATGGTAAATGTTCATTTTAAATGCAGGCCTATCACATAAATGAAAGAATTGATTGATGAATTGAAGTACTGAAATTGAAAGGAAAAAGAGATGGCCAAACTTAGAAAAGAGATGTTGGTACAGTCCAAACTGGGACACTGTTCGGTAATCGGGTCATATCTGGAGCTGTAAATCTCAGATTTAGGTCTGCCTTATATGGATGGAAAGCTAAGACATAGGCCTACAACTTTCATGGGGAGCCCAAGATTTAACAAGGCCGTTGTCAAGTCCAAATTGTAGCAACAACGAAGAAGTCCAAATCTGTCCTGCAGCCCAGACACTGTTCAGTGTTCAGCCCATATCTCGAGTTCTAGATTTATAACTTAATGTTTGATACTAACATGCTTTATATTTGTTATCTTGTTCACTTTTAATACTTTGCTTGTTAAATGGTTAATCTAGATTTATGTTGTATAACACTTGGTACAACAAATACTTGGCACTTTCATAGCCCAT
>Ga0307517_10013636_pt1 | contig 11015 bp, 13 predicted proteins | sample 23_EM_MG_FD_194515 | JGI IMG/M metagenome (GOLD analysis project Ga0307517, IMG submission 194515) | Populus trichocarpa ectomycorrhiza microbial communities from riparian zone in the Pacific Northwest, United States - 23_EM | ecosystem: Host-associated > Plants > Roots > Unclassified | place... | reverse complement strand
CGAGTTGTGCAAGGAAAAAGTGAGCCATCTTGTAATTGGAGCCATCGGGTTTGTATCCTGACGGCTGGAGATCAGCAGTTCCTATAATCGTTGTTTTCACTCGATACGATTACCTTGTGAACGCGATGGAGTACGAACTGCGCAAAAGTGGAATACAGAGGACCGAAGACGAAATACAATCCCTCGTGAAATCGAACACCGACCAGTCGTTCGATGATCACTGCATAACACCGATGAAGAAAGCCAATAGTAATATACCCTGTGTGCACGTCTCAAGTGAGGATTGATCTCATTCTCTACACCAGTGTTTCTCTGACGCATAGATTCAATAGTTAAATCACGATATGAAGAAACCCGACGGACCCTTGTCAAGACCACCCTCCATCACATTAATCCTGGGGAACACCCCTTGCCGCAGGTCGATCCAAGCGATCGACCTAAGCCATCAAAGCGCCTTTCCAAGTTTCGGGGTTTCTTTTCTTCCAAGTTTTCAAAGAAGGCGGCAATATGTGAACGCATCAAGCCCATTAACATTGACGCCGCCAATCCTGAGTGTCATGCTTGCAATGGCACAGCGGATCGATCTGGACGCAAATATCCGGGCATCGGTGAAGTGAGTTCGGTTGCTGCCCCCGCAACAGGAGAATGCTAATGAAATTGCAGCGTTGGTCATAAGAGTACGTCAATTGGAAACTCACAGCACATTCGCAACTCATATGCCTTGCCTTAGAGTACTGGAGGGGTATTGCCTCCGGAGCTAACTTCATCGGGAAAGACCTCCGGCGATGTCTTGAGGTTATTCATGATGATATTGTTATCATCTGGAATTTTCCTCGCCTTCCTATGGTACGTCGCTAAGAACCCAGGCCTAGTTTCAAGACTCAATTATTTCAGTTACGGCATGACGGCTTTAGAGGAAGAGTATCTCAGTCGGTGGCTAGCCTCGCAGACCCAGAAGGCCCTTCGCCAAATGACATTATGTCAAATGTCGCAGGTGCAGCAGGCGCCATTGCTGCCATAGCAGCGGGCGAACCCAGTTGGGTTCATCGTAGGACCAATAATTTCCGGAGCTGTGTTCGCCAAGTGGATTTACGATATCTATAGAGCCACTTAAGAGCGCATTTGCTAAATCCTACATTTGAATATATTTTGACAATTCCACAAACGTGAGATGCTTCGATGCTTCATGGCGTACATCGTTGACCTGATCATCATCATGCAGATGATTTTTATCATCTCGGAGGCACGGCCGGATCGAGCAGTGAAACCCGAGGGAGTTGAAGATGTCCTGAACCGCTTCGAGGCTAACCAGTGCAATGATGTTCACCAGGAGATCAGACAATTTATTCGGGAAATGGGGGTGCTCAAGGCTGTTATAACTTATAGGCAAGGATGTCGTTTTCGAAAAGATTATGAATCTGATAGATCATTATCGAGCGAACGGAGAGAATAACACAGCGGCGGACAGTGAGGCGTAGGCAGTTACTTAGGGTGATCAGGAGAGTTAGTCTCAAGTCTCAAGCCGTTTTTTTTTTTTGAGTACACATGGGGCTTAAAAGTCAACCATACCAATGCACTTTATGCTTCCGCCCTCTTCGAAAGTCCACACAAAAAGACGGATCGGGCTTACCACTGAGCATGATTCCACGTGTACCTGACACATTCCCTGCCATTCTGTCGAATAGTCGTGTCCGACGAGATATCTTTTACACTACTTCGCCGTTTCACTTCTTCGCGCATTGCCTCAACTGGACTTGGACTTTTGCAGGCGTATTTTCGGTGTTTGAAGGAGAGTCGCAGGTACCTGGAGACTGGTGGGTTGAAGTTTTGCATTGCGCTGCCGAAATGCCAGCTCGTTGGCGTTCTGGTTCCAGCAGTGGCCAAAAGGAATGTATTCAAAAGCAATAAAATTACAAAAAAAAATTTACGTAGGGCTCGGAGGGATAGAAATGTGTAGTCTCATCATCATGAGCTCCTCCGATCCATTCTTCGCTCTCCGGCCATCCTCCATCGCAACTGCACACTCCATCCGCCTTCGACATCTAACTATTTCCATGGCACGTCCTCGTCTGGATCAAGATATCCATTGTGGAAACCCAGGAAGCCGTAGCCCGCGAATTCTGATAAGGCTACGCAAGAACTGAGAGGGCAGTGCTATACTGAAAATATTTACCCACCACGGGGATGGAGGCACCACGGCCGTTTGGCGATGAACCGAGATGGTTGGAGGACGTATTGATGGGCTGACGTGTGGTAACAGTTCTGTCTCCGCGTCGGAGGGTAGGAGGGCAGAGAAAGAAAGGGAAAACAGGGTGGCATTTGAACTGGAGGAAGGCAGTGTGGATTGCGATATCCTGATAGAGACCTTTCGCAGATCTAGAGCAGGCAGCCCAATGGGTAGGCCAAGGCGAGAAAGAATTTCGGAGGTGGGCCTCCGTGAGGGACGGGGTGGACGTATTTCTACAAACCGACATGAGAGGAAGCAGATGCACAAGGAAGATTCAACAACTCGCCTTGACGATAAGGGGCACGTGTAAATGGAGAAGAAGGCCACTCGAAAGGTCCTATCCCGGCCATCTGGTGGGCTTGAAGTGCACCGTCGAGGACCCAGAATAACAAGTTGACAATAAATTATTTCGTAACGAGATTCGAACAAGCTGTTGGAGGAAAAGGCTTGAACTCTTGGGGCCGAGGTGTAGAAGGCGTCAGAGTGGGTTTAAGTTGGGGCAAACCCAGAGCGGGTCCTAATTCCTGGACAGTAGCGTTAACGTCAGAAAATCGTTCCTAGTGCCATTAACGAGGCAAGGTGATTCTGGGGTATTTAGTTCCTCCTCTTCGTCCTATTGCTGCGACTGCTGTACTGGTGTCGACGATGGTGGGTACGGAGAAGTTGGTTGATGAGAATTTTCCTCACCACCCTCGACGAAAAGGACAGAGGAGAGGAGACACAAAGTCAAAGCGTTGATGCCGACGAGACTGGCGTGGGTAAAATCTGCATTGGCATAGTCCTCCCCTTTGGCGTTGGTGGAAATGAAACGACGAGCCACCACCTTCCTGCTACAACGAATGGCTGACGAAGGCAGGACTAGGCTAGGAGAGGTTCCTCCGTCAAAAATATGTCCAACAACAAAGCAAGCACAGTCCGTTTGCGATAACAGCAAAAGTGGAAGAGGAGAGAGCGAGTTCGAGGAATTGGATCGTGACACTGTAAAAGCAGAAGCATGAGGAAACGTTCGAAGGAGCGAAAAATAAAAGTGTGAGGAAAAATAGATGTTCAGAATCGAACGAGAATGATCGATCTAAGGAGTCCAGGAAGATGAGCAATAAGCGAACAAACGAACCTGTTCAGTTGATAGAAACACTGTGCCCTGCCTTTACAGCCATCGTCGATCACCACGTCTATCGCGGGCTCCATACCATTCCTTGTGGTAAGACTCGGCGATCCTTCTCCATCCCTGAGCTGTCTCCACTGACTCCGACAGCCCAAGCCCACTGGAGGCTGCAATAGCATTCCGGTTTAAATAGGACCGCCTCCATACCGCCCATCCCACTGCCAAACAGTATCCTTTCTCGTCTCAAATCCGCTGTGCCCTCAGGCAACGCTTCGACTTTCTCTCCCTCTGGACGTTGGTATCCGTACCGGTCGGGATTCGTGCGGGGTGTTTGGAAGTGAAAAATAGACAAAGATGGTGATTTGAGTAAGCGCGTATTGTCATCCAATAGGCAATAGTTGGTGGATGTGGGGAAAGTGCAGAGCGTTTTGGACGTTTATCTGGACTGCTGATGGTTCACTTGCCAACGCTGCGGGCACAGGATCGAGGACTAGATATAAATGAATGAATATCAGACAAGGTGACAAAGGAAAAAACGTACAGAAGCAGAGCGAGAGTGCAGAAAAGCCTTGCCATTCTTTGCGAACAATATCAGCCGTGGGGGCCCGCTCATCTGGGCCACCTTGATATTCAACCCCGATGATCCTAGTTCTGTTCGCCCACTTGTGGGTGAGGGCACTTCAGGGATATAGTATGCTGGTGGTCGGAAAATAAAGCGATTAGATGGCATCGCTCAAGTGAGGCGGGAAACCGTACCAATAACTGAGAAGGCAAGTGGGCTGTATCTGTGCTGGCAGTGGGAGATGAGATGAGGGTAAAGTAATGGTAGAGACCTTTGTTCAGCGATCTGAACAGGGATTCATGAAGGGTGGGATCAGAGAGGAATAGGGGAGATGTCGGGCACGTAGAGGTCGGAACCTAGAGGGAATGGATTAGTTAAGAGAAAAAAAGGAATCGACGTGAATAGAAGAAGTGATGGAATCGGACAAGAACTCAAACAAGTTATAAAAGGAGATTTCTGAGAGGGATCAAAACGTGAACAACTGTGCGCATTTAGCCAGCAGAACGGAGGGGAGAAGGCCGTCGAAAAACAGGGAAAAGAAAATTTCACCAATGGACAGCCTAAATTTCTTCATATGAGTCGTCTAGTGTGTTCAGCCAAGCTTTGCGGCCATCATGAATTCATCCCATGCGGAAAGTTCGGGATGGACCTCGGAGTGTCGAACCACTTTCCAACGCCATACCGAGGGTAACCGGTGAGTGGTCAGGCTTTTCGTGCGAGTACAGTGGCCCAGCCCTTGGGAGGGAAACAGAAGGATGAGCGTCACTTGGTTACCGCTTCGATTTGTCTGGAAAAGGAAACACGATGCTTGCGATAAGGCCAACACTGGTTAATCTTCAAACTTCACTGTGCATTTCTTCTCTCCTCCCATGTCGGCCGACAATCAATCCTCTAGCAATGCCCTTCCATTGAGGAAAGGGGCCTTAGATCCAGCACAAATCCGCGGCCAATGTCCTCAATTTCGCATCCTCATCATCGGCAAGGCAAATGCGGGCAAAACGACCATCCTGCGTAAGGTGTGCAATGCGAAACCAGATGCAAAGCCAATCGTATATGATGCGGAAGGAGGGAAACTAATCGTAAATGATGCTGAAGGAAAGAAAGTCAAACGGGACTTGGCCGATGTATGTCGTGCAAATCTCAGAGTCTTGGGGACAAACTAACACAACCTCGATCCTTGTGGTAGCTTTTCCGGCTACATAAGATTTTCGGACGGAAGACAGAACATTCTGCAGATGTCCCGAACCTTCCTACGGATGTTCTGAACCCTTCTGCTGAGGTTAAGCAAACTCCAACCTGTTTATTATCATTTCTAATGCTTTATCAGCGTGGAGAACACAACATCGAATATCAGCTCACTTTCGCTGGCAGTAACTTTATCTTTCATGATTCCAGGGGGATTGAAGCAGGATCAGAAGCTGAATTGAAGATAGTGAAGGAGTTTATCCAGAAACGAGAACAGCTGGTTGACTTAAAGGATCAACTCCATGTTATTTGGTATATCCATAGTCTCTTAACAGATAGACACAATTTATCTTATCTGCCCACAGGTACTGTGTCCCAATGGATGATCAACGTCCAATCTCTGGGGCTGAACAGGCTTTCTTTAGTCTTGGAACTGGCAGAGGTATTTTTTTCTTTCTCTTTTTGTGCAATCTCTGATAATGTGAAATTTTCAAGTGCCTGTTGTGTTGATCTTTACCAAGTTTGATGCACTTGAACTCAAATGCTATAGCAAGTTGCGAGAGAAGGGAGAGAGTCATGAAGAGGCATCAATCTGGGTGCCTGAGTTGGCAAATAAAACCTTTCAGGATGAGTATCTTCCTCGTGTTTTAGGTGCAAAGTTTCCACCAAAGACATATGTTTGCTTGTCTGGTAAAATTATATATTTTTATACATATTAAAAAAAATTCTCATAGATATTAGGGCTTGACAAAGAAGAAAATCAGTGTTCTGAATTATCTGAAAAAACTATGGATATTCTTGACAATGATATTCTTGTCAATTTGTTTGTTTCAACAGAAGAACAACCTAGACTTATGTATAGAAAAAAGCATCAAGTTAGTAATTTTTAATATACATATATATATATGCTCTAAAGAATCCACAGAAAAATTAAAAATTATGGTAGCTTTTTGTCACCTTTGAACAGAGGTGAACAGTGGTTTTAATGAAATACAATATAGAGAAAATATCACAAGGAAACATTGTTTTTCAGATTTTATTATGGTTTCCAAATTATTGGGTGAGAAATTTGTTGTTGTCAAGAAAAATAGATTGATTATAGTTGGTTATAGGCATCAGATGTAAAATATTTAATTCAACTTATAAATAGAGCCTGACCTGGAGTCCAGAAAGTAATGCATAAATTTGTTTTTAATAAATTATTGCTTATTTGGTTTTAGTATGTGAGTGATGACTTTAGTTTAAGTTGTGAAAGATGGTTGCTGACTAGATTATTACAGAAGGTTGGTCAAAACACATTTGTTATAAATTTCTCAACTTAATGACCTCTGCATATTCTAATGTAGGCAATGAGTGTAGTGTCTCTAATTTCTCAAAAAGGATTTTCTGATCAACCAAATAACCTTTGCATAGGATGTGAGTGCAGTGCCTCTGATTTCTCAGGAAGGATGTTCTGATCAGTCAAATGACCTTTGCATGTTCCAACATAGCGAGTGAGTATAGTGCCTCTGAATTCTCAGAAAGGATGTTCTGAACAGTCAAATGACCTTCCAACATAGCGAGTGAGTGCAGTGCCTCTGATTTCTCAGAAAGGATGTTCTGATTAGTCAAATGACCTTTGCATGTTCCAATATAGCTTGTGAGTGCAGTGCCTCTGATTTCTCAGGAAGGATGTTCTGATCAGTCAAATTACCTTTGCATGTTTCAATATAGCTTGTGAGTGCAGTGCTTCTGATTTCTTGGGAAAGATGTTCTGATCAGTCAAATTACCTTTGCATGTTCCAACATAGAATGTGAGTGAAGTGCCTCTGATTTCTTGGGAAAAGTGTTCTGATCAGTCAAATAACCTTTGCATGTTCCAATATAGCTTGTGAGTGCAGTGCCTCTGATTTCTTGGGAAGAATGTTCCGATCAGAAGTGACATTTGAATGTTCCAACATAGGATGTGAGTGCAGTGCCTCTGATTTCTTGGGAAAGATGTTTTGATCAGTCAAATGACCTTTGCATGTTCCAACATAGCAAGTGAGTGTGATTTCTTGGGAAAGATGTTCTGATCAGTCAAATGAACTTTGCATGTTCTAACATAGCTTGTGAGTGCAGTGCCTCTGATTTCTCAGAAAGAATATTCTGATCAGTCAAATTACCTTTGCATGTTCCAACATAGGATGTGAGTGCAGTGCCCCTGATTTCTCAGGAAAGATGTTCTGATCAGTCAAATGACCTTTGCACATTCCAACATAGCGAGTGAGTGCAGAGCCTTTGATTTTTCAGGAAGGATGTTCTGATCAGTCAAATTACCTTTGCATGTTCCAACATAGCGGGTAAGTGTGGTGCCTCTGATTTCCCAGAAAGCATTTTCTGATCAGTCAAATGACCTTTGCATGTTCCAACATAGCTTGTGAGTGCAGTGCCTCTGATTTCTCAGAAAGCATGTTCTGATCAGTCAAATGACCTTTGCATGTTCCAACATAGCTTGTGAGTGCAGTGTTTCTGATTTCTCAGGAAGGATGTTCTGATCACTCAAATGACCTTTGCATATTCCAACATAGCGGGTGAGTGCCTCTGATTTCTCAGGAAGGATGTTCTGATCAGTCAAATGACCTTTGCATGTTCCAACATAGCGAGTGAGTGCAGTGCCTCTGATTTCTCAAAAAGGATGTTTTGATCAGTCAAATGACCTTTACATGTTCCAACATAGCATGTGAGTGCAGTGCTTCTGATTTCTCAGAAATGATATTCTGATCAGTCAAATGACCTTTGCATGTTCCAACATAGTATGCAAGTCCAGTGCCTCTGATTTCTTGGGAAAGCTGTTCTGATCAGTCAAATGACCTTTGCATGTTCCAACATAGGATGTGAGTGCAGTGCCTCTGATTTCTTGGGAAAGATGTTCTGATCAGTTAAATGACCTTTGCATGTTCTAACGTAGCAAGTGAGTGTGGTGTCTCTGATTTCTTGGAAAGGATGTTCTGATCAGTCAAATGACCTTTGTATGTTCCAACCTAGCAAGTGAGTGCAGTGCCTCTGATTTCTCAAAAAGAATGTTCTGATCAGTCAAATGACCTTTGTATGTTCTAACATAGCAGTGCCTCTGATTTGTCAGAAAGAATGTTCTGATCAGTCAAATAATCTTTGTATGTTGTGACATAGGTGGTGTGTTCAGAGCCTCTGATATCCCAAAAGAGAATTTGATTAGTTAAATGACCTTTACACATTGTAACATAGACAGTGAGTCCAGTGTTTCTAATTCTTGGCAGACATATTCTGATCAGTTGGACAACTTTTGCTTGACACAACTTTTGCATGTTCCAACATAGCCAGTAAGTCTATATGCTCAGACAATACTTGTTATATTAATTTGCTTTCAAAACAAAAAAAATCAAATCTAAAAACCCATACACAGATTGTAAGTGGTTTATCTAAGATAAACTTCTTTACTCAATCATTCACTATCTACTCACTTTGAGCAGTTGGTTTGTTTAGTGTTTATATTCTTTAATAACATATTTTTAGTATATGTTTGATAGACAGTAAGCAGTTATTATCATTAAGCAATATATATTGAATATATTTCTCTTCTAGATTTTCTGCCAACAATTTCCTTCTGTATTTTCAAAGGTTGAAAATGAGCAATACCAAGTAAGTTTGATGCTCTATCCTCAGTTTGAATGTCCTACTCATTATATATACAGGGGCTTTCTAAATTTCATGCTATTGCTGGTATTATAAATTGCTTATTTTGCAATCAATATCTAACAATTCTATTAGTTACTGCTCTTTTAGCAGAGCATTCTTTCTGGTTTTCTGGCAGAGATATGAAAGCACAGTTATCCCATGCCATCAAGTCCTTCAAATCTCAGAAACACATCACCATCAGTATATTGAAGGCACAAGTTGAGATTGCATTCAACAATGCCATTGATAAAAAAGATCCAGCTTGGCTCATTCAATGGATTATTAGCCACAAGCTCGTATGTGACATTATCTTCAACTTTCTGTTTCAAACACTGATATATTGATCAGGAGCATGAATAGTCCTTTTGTTTCCCAGTGTAAGACATCAAACCATAGGTTGCTATTTTTTTCATCTCTATTTGTACAGCACTAACAGTTCTTCAGATATGAATGATACTTTGGTATCTGATCCACAAAATCATAACAGAAACAAAAAAGCCACCTATACAATATTGATTCTTGGAATAGCTATGAATGGCTTTGTTGGAAATGTTCATGAAAATGATACTTTGCTTTACAGTGACTGATGACTTATCTTGAGTTTTTCTGCAACAATCCAAAGTTTCATGCAGTAGAGCCAAGCCCACCAGGTTAAGTTTCTCTTTTCTTTGGATACATGTTCAGAATGAAACTGAAGGGAACAAGGGTTGATGGTTTGATTGAGCAAGCTGCAAGTTGCATCAATCAAACATGTTGTCACATCCACATGTCTTTGTTTTGTGTATTTGATTTTGTTGCGACAGTTCTGTCAGTGTTTTTTAACCACACCACTGCAACCAGCTAAGTATGATCAGGAAACACAGCATCACAGACCAAGTGTCTGTAGAGACCAGTTCATCAGAGCACCTATCTTCACCACGGAAATGTCCTCGATACTCCTTCCTCCAAACCCTGGCAGCCTCAGGCTCCTTTGCCTCATCTTCAAAACTTGCTGCAAACAGCAGTAGCAGCCCCAGGAAGTTCTTGGAGACACCTCACAAACTCTTCCTGATGTCACCAGCTTCAAGCAACACATTCCTCTATGCTTCCAATTTGTATGAAAGGACATTTACACGAAGCAAGGTGGCGTGTTTCATATCGTACCATGTATGCGTTCCTATGAACTACACTTTTGCGCATCTGTATTGTCTGATTGCATGGCTGTTCGACGCCCTTGCACAGTATGTTAATGGGAAGAACGGGTTGGGGGATGCGGAGGACTATCTGTTCGAGGTGAAGACCAAGGTGAAGTTGTATAGCCCCCTGTACAAACCCGGGTGGCATGACGGCGGTGAAGCTGTCGAATGTCCATGACCCAGGTGACATTCAGGATATGGGAATGGCACTGAGGAAGATGAGTTGAATGAGAACGAGGACGAGGAAATGGTTGATGGCGAGAGCCAGGCGGACATGGTGGTGGATTGTACATGGGTCGACGAGGAAGATTATACGCTCGCGTACGCCTGGCCGGCGGGTTTGGACCCCACAGCTGGTATCATATATATGAGTTTTTCTTTTTTTTTTCACTTACTTTTTGGTATACATATGTCTGATCGTTTTTGCTAGCACCATTCACATTCCACACAAGTTATATCACCATGAACAACCTGGTCAAGGTACCCATTCTCAGGGATAGCTTGAACTTACGCGATAGGCTGGGCCTGTACCATTTTGTTCGAGTAGATCTGGAAGATAAATTTTATTCTTTTCGTCACGGGCCATGTGGTAGCTCTTGTCCAATTTGGTAGGCTCAATGGCGCTGTTTTCAGGAGCGACGGTTTGAGACTTGGACGACTTGAGCGTTTCGAGCTCATGCGTCATTCCGTCGTGGACAGCCTCCCGGATATCCATCCCAATAGTTTGAAGTGTTGCATTGTTGGAATTTGTTCGGTTATTGAAGCCTTTCGTACGCGCATGTCAGCTTTCCTAGTGGTCGGTAATCGTTTCAATCAATGTCGCAAATGAGTTTAGAGGTGGTCACTTACTAATTTTGTTGAGAGATTATCTGTAGTACTGAGGCCTTCAATTTGTTCCGCATAGTCAGGGAAAAAGTGCGTTTTAGGTGTCGCAATATTGAAGAACTTTTGCCGTTTATCCGAACGACTGGATTGTGGTGCAATGGATGCGCTCGGTAAGGCAGCTTGAACTGGAGAAACATCGGCAGGTGAAGTCCTCGGAGCAGCCTGAGACAAGGACGAAATTCCTGGAGCAGGCACAGATCA
>Ga0307517_10013635_pt1 | contig 11015 bp, 10 predicted proteins | sample 23_EM_MG_FD_194515 | JGI IMG/M metagenome (GOLD analysis project Ga0307517, IMG submission 194515) | Populus trichocarpa ectomycorrhiza microbial communities from riparian zone in the Pacific Northwest, United States - 23_EM | ecosystem: Host-associated > Plants > Roots > Unclassified | place... | reverse complement strand
TATTAAACTTGTTGCAGGTATACATGTTCTGTTGGTGCAACTCATCTTGATTTCTGATTTTATTTCATATCCAGTTTGAAGGATGCTTTCCATGTTTTAACAGATTCCGGTTTCCATCGGAGTCTTTCTTTACGAGGCCATCGGTCTGTACAAGGGAAAACGGAGAATTTCATCCAAGGGGGATGAAATCATGGATTGGCAAGTGCACCGGTTGCTCATGTTTTCTGTCTGTGGTGTGGTGGCTGGAATAGTGGGTGGCCTGCTTGGAATAGGTGGAGGATTTGTCATGGGTCCATTGTTTTTGGAAATGGGAATCCCTCCTCAGGTATAAGGTTGTGCACATTTCTTTATTTCTAACAGAACATCCTTGCAAATGTAACTACGTAGCGACATATATATATCAACGTTGGACCATTAGCCCTAGCACCTAACTACGCAATTCTTGCCCAGGTATCGAGTGGCACAGCCACCTTCGGGATGTTGTTCTCCTCATCAATGTCTGTTGTAGAATATTATCTCCTGGATCGTTTTCCTGTACCTTATGGTGAGTTAGTGTTCCCCTGCACCTATAATTCATCAAAAATATCTATGTTCTTCTCACAAGTCATAGAATGCTGAGCACTCAAATATACTCAATGCAATTGGCTTTGCAGCTCTCTACTTTATTGCTGTGGCCGTCATTGCTGCCTTCATTGGTCAAAATATTATCACAAAACTTATCACTATATCTGGAAGGGCATCCCTCATCATCTTTGTGCTAGCCTTCACAATATTTATCAGTGCCATAGCACTAGGTAAGATTCAGTAAATTTATAATTTTAGACTGTTAGGAGCTGCCTTCTCCTCTTTTCAGCATGGTAAAGTAATTTTCAGATCCTGAAGACACTTTTTTACTTCAATTTGGTAGGTGGGGTTGGCATAACAAGAACGATTGGAATGGTTGAGCGGCATGAATATATGGGTTTTGAGAACCTTTGCAAGTACACAGCAGCATAGTGTGCTATGTATTCAAGAAACATAGAACAGTTAATAAATCGAAGGTGACATAGAACACATGCTTAAAGTTGATTAAAGTAGGCGTAAAGAGTTTCAATTTTCTTTTGAAATAATTAATGGCCGCTCACGTTGATGATGATGGTAGATGCTTTGAACGAAAGTTTCCCACAAATGGAGCTTTCCCTGGTAAAATCATTTCGCATGTAGGCCCAATTTGCAGCTGGAAGCCTCATGTTGCTTTTCATTTTCGTTTTCGATTGATAGTGTTGAATTCCCATTCCCCACAAATACAAATTAGAATAAAACTAGTACATTTCGTGTTGTTTCGGGATGTTTTTTAAAATTTATTTTTATTTAATTATATAAAAATTAAAATAGATATTTATAATAAATATAATAAATGTATTTTTTGTGTCAAAATTATCTATTCATATTCATGTAACGTTTTTTGTTTTTAAAATAATATGTTTTTTTTATTATCATAATATTTTATTGAAAACAATTAATAATAATTAAAACAATAAAAGATCTAATGGATTTAATTAAAGCGAGAAAAAAATGTATATTTTTAATTAAAAACTTTATTTCTTTGTTCATGTATATATATCTCTTTTTTATGAAAAGATTTTTTTTATTGAAGCATTGTCTTTTAAAAAGTTATAATGATTGTGAGAGCAAATTTTAATAAAACAATATTAAAAAAAATGAATCCATCATTTTTATTTACATGTATGAATAAATTGAGAATAAAAATTTTGAAAAAAAAATAAAAAATTACAATCAAATAAATATTCTATTCTTATTGAATATTTTAAAAAAATATGCATATTAAGTTAATATAATTATTCATAAAGTAATTGTTAATATTACCATAAAAAGCTATAATCTTCTTGAAAAATATGGCATAATTGGATCATTGTTTAAATATCATTTTAATACATTTATTTAAAGATAATTTTATATTAAAACTAAAAATTAGAAAATAGAGAAAAAAAAATTAAAGGTTATTTAACAAACTAACCAAATGCGTTTAGGCTTGAAAGGATGGGCTTGTAGATCTAGCTTAGAAGAAAAAGCATAGACGCATATGGGCTTGGAAAGCCATGTATAGGCACCTAGCTTTATATATATATATATATGAGTGGGCAACACGTTATTCACTCAAATTTTTTTAATAAAATGGATGACAAGTCATTCGCTTGGGCAGACAACATGTCGTCTTTCGGTTCAAATTTTAACCATCTCTAATTATCAGAAAGTCAGGGTCCGAGTTTTTTAAACTTCAAAAACCCAAATCTCAACTTGTTTTAACCTAAAACCACCCTATAAACCTCTATAAAAAAAAAGTTTTCCTAGCTTAAAACACCATTTAATTCATTCAAAAACCATAAATCAAATGAAATCAAATAAAATGAAATGCTTGAGTTTTGATTTTGAATTTTTTTTTTTGGCATGTTTGTATTGACCTTTGGGTCACATATTTATATTTTATGTATTTTGATGACAACAATTAAATGAAATTGGACTAATAATATGCTTGGTTGAGAATAGGTTTAAACAAATTTATATGAAGATCATCAACAAGCATGGAGAATTAAAAGAAGAAATCAATCAACAAATCCAAGATACAAAGCAAGTGAAGACTTAGTTCTTAAGGATTCATTTTAGTGCAAAATTATATAAATCTTTATGTCTAACTTGATAGCACAAATTAAAATGAATTAACACACTTCACATTGCATGCATTATATGATTGATATGCATTTAGTCGGTTCAAGATTCATTGGATTCAAAAATACTAAAACTAGATTTTAAGTTGAACCAGTCGCTCGTTTAGCCATACCAAGTGAATCGGTCGACCTTTTATTCATCAGAGATGAATACTTGGGAATTTGTATGAACTAGCCGACCGATAGGAGATAGATTGGCTTGAACAATCTAAACCGGTTGATCGTTTCATCTGTTAGAGGAATAATAACGGCTATAAAACAGCTAGTTTTGCTAGAAACATATATATATATAGTTTTTCTAATTGCAGAGTTAAATACTGAAATTGAATATATCTCATTCAATACTGAAATTGAATATATCTCATACAAGCTATTTTAAGAGCAAAAACAACTTCAAATCATCAATCTTAAATCATATTCATATTTGTGCAATAAAACCTTCATATTCTTTCACAAGAGTATAAATTCTCGCACTCACTATACTTAAACACCTTCATACATTTTAAGTGATTTTGAGTGAGTTATAGAGATATAAGCTTCAATTGTATTATCTACTCTTTGAGAGAGTTTTGTTATGTTTCAAACAAATTATAATCATTCAAGAGTTTAAATTAAAAATTATTGGTCATTGGTTAGGTACATCAACAAGGTGAAAAATCTTGAAGGGGGTATTTCAAGTGGTGAAAAAGGGCTTTATGAGGATTCATCAAGGACATTGTAATCTTTGTCATGGATTAGTAAAGAATACAACCGGTTTGGTGCTTGAGGTGTGGATATAGGTTTGTCGAACCACGTTAAAAAACTGAGTTTGCAATTTATATCCCTATACTTTTTATTTTAACCACTTTAATTATATTATTGGCTAATTATGTTAATTATGTTTAATTGAATTAATTTCAATAATTGTTATTATTAGTGAAACACTTAATTCACCTTCTTTAAGTGTTATTGTTGCCCTAAGCCTAAAACAACGATTGGTATCAGAGCTTAGTTATCATTTATATAAGTTTGCTTAGACTTTGAGTAGAATGACAACCACTAATTTTAATGTTCAAAATGAAGGATATCAACCTCTAGGCTACCTTTCTTTGATAGTAATGACTATACCTAATGGAGCTAGGATGATTATATATCTTCAATCTATTGATTATGATTTATGGTTATGTATTGAAAATGGACCTCACAAGCCTACTAAGATTGAAAATGATATAATGGTTCTTCAATCTAAAAGTGAGTATATCAATGGTGATAAAAGGTTGTTATTTATGGATGTGAAAGGTATTAATACCTTGTATTGTGCATTGATTAGAAGTTAATTCAATAGGATCACATCATGCAAGAATGCTAGAGATATATGGCATGCATTAGAGATAACACATGAAAAAATAAATCAAGTAAAGGAATAAAAAATTGATATGTTAGTGCATCAATATGAGTTATTTAAAATGCTTCCAAATAAATTCATAACTAGTATGTTTACTAGAATGATAACTATTACTAATAATTTGGATGCTTTTGGTAGGACTTATACTAATTTTGATATCATGAGAAAAATTCTCAGGTCCTTACCAAAGACTTGGAAAGCAAAAGTGATGACAATCCGAGAAGCTAAAGACCTCACCGAACTTTCATTAGAAGAAATCATCAGATCACTTATGACTCATGAAATCACCATAGAGAAGCAAGAACTAAAAGAGAAACCAAAGAAGAATTTGGCAATCAAAATCGTACACCATGTTGATAGTGATGATAATGAAGAAGAAGTGGATGAGGACATTGCATTTATCACAAGACAATTCTAAAATTTTCTAAGAAAGAAGCAAGGGAACAAAAAGTTCTCAACCTTTAAAAAGAATAGAAATAAGGAAGAATCTAGCAAGGAAGAACTTAGATGTTACAAGTGTAACAAGACAAGACATATAAAGGTTGATTATCTTCTCCTTCAAAATATAAAAAAGAACCATCATAAAAAATGAGCAATGAAAGCAATATGAAATGATGACTCAGACTCTAACTTAAGTGATGATGAAGAGCATGTTGTCAAATGTGTTTCATGGCAATTAAAAGTGATAATGAGGTAATCTCTTCAGATGATGAATTTGATCTTTCTTATAATGAATTGCATAGTGTATTTGAGACATTGTGTGATGAATACAAGAAGTTAGGTTCCGAGTATAGTTTATTAAAAAAGAATCATGCATGTTTACTTATTAAAAAAGATACTTTAGAAAGGAAAGCATGCATTGTGGTTGATGATTGCGATAAGATGAACCAACATAAAGAAGAAAACAAGGCTTTAAAAAAAAAGATTGATAAGTTAAACACCACGCTAGCTAAATTCACTAAAGGTTCTAAGATCTTTAAAACCATACTTGCTAGTAAAAATGTGTTTTCAACAACTGAGGTTTAAGCTATAAACCTAAGAAGAATAAAAAATATTTAACAATTTACTTCATTAAAAACCAAACAATCATATGACTCAAACCAAGAATGTAATTATTTTAGAAGCATTGGACATCTTCTACTCTTCTATGAAGCGTGAGCGTGACCTAACTCATGTCTTTGTCCCAACATCTAGTCAAATGGGTAGAAGAGCATCACAATTCGTTAGTTTATCTAGACCAATTAGGAGCGGATTAAACATGTCATTGGATTTTAATAAATGTTTGTGAATATTTTTTTGATGATGAGGCCCATTGAATAAATGTGCAAGTATACCAAAGCATGTATACTTTATATATTTGAAAGCATCTTATTCACGAATCTTAGCATGAATTATGTGTCGCTTATTTATCTTATGCTTTTGGTGAAGTTTGACATGATTCCTATATATAGCTAAGGTTTTGCCATGCTTGCATAGACATTTATGAATTGCATGCATTAAGAGGGTCAAACAAGTTGAGAGATGCTTGTTACTTTTACAGGTATAACAATATAACAAGTTTTACATTGCATTTGAAATGTTTGGAATAAATTTAGTATCACTCTATGGTTTTTTGACACGGTTATAGTCTTAGGATCATCTTCATATGGGTTGTCCTCAACTTCTAGTTAAGCCAAATCTGATAATTCAAGATATAAGGGTGCACTACCGCTCCTATTAAGATACAGATAATGGTTGTTTAAATTTATTATATGCAACTAAATTGTCTTAACTCTCACAATATTTAACATGATCAAATTTTGTTATTTGTAATGTTAGGTGGTGTAAGATTAAGGTGTTTGAAGATAATCTCACACACATGTTGTTGTTTTATCGAAGCGAGCTAGATAGTCAACAACCTTTCCAAGTATGTGTTACATCACTTGTGTCATAATTCAAATTAACGTTTAACTATTACTAACATGTATAATTTTAACACTTATGTTATAGGTAATTTGGACTCCGTTCAATGCAGCTAAACTTGCAGTTGCTCTTGGAGTTTGTACTAACAATATCGACATCTGGACAACACTGAAACATTGCATAAAATATACAAAATGTAGTTTTCATACAATTCACTCTAAGAGGGTGTTTGGGAGTGTGATAGTAGTTTTTTTTTAAAGTGCTTTTCATCTAGAAATGCATCAAAATAATGTTTTTTTATTTTAAAAAAAATTATTTTTGACATCAGTTCATCAAAACGATCTGAAAACATAATTTAAGACAAAAAAAAATTATAATTTCATGGAACGCGGTTTGCACCGCATTCCTAAACAGTGCTTAAATCTAGAGGAAATTGTGGTTAAAAGTTGCTTGAAAAGGGTTTTGAGTTTGGATTTAGGATTAATTTAATTTTTAAGATTAGGGTTTGGAGTCTGTAATTTAAGGTTAGTGCTTGATTTTTGATGTTTTGATTATAATTTGGATTAGTTAGGTTCTTTTTTTTTCGGTTAAAGGTATGGGGTTATAGGTTTTGTATTAGGATTAATGATTTAAGGTTAGGGTTTGGAATTTGGATTAAGGTTAAGACTTAGTTTTTAATTATTAAAGAACTTGCATGTTTATGGTGTAATTAGAGATGTTAATGGTGTAATTAGAGTTTGGGTTTGAGATTTGGATTAAGGTTAATGAGTGATTAGAGTTGGGTTAGTTTTTATCATTTAGTTGTTACTTGTCAGTATAGTTTAGACATTAATTAAAGTTAAAAGTTAGTTAGAATTTTAACATATAGTTCAAGTTTTGTTAGGGTTTCGATTTAGAGGTAATTTGGAGTTTGAAAAATATTGCAGTTCCCAGACAAAAATCATCTGCCAAATATCATATTTCTCAATCACAACTTTTTTACATGTCATGTTTGGAAACAGTATATTATTTCACCAATACTATGCTTTTTTTATCGAGTTATATGGCCAAAACTTTTGCTTTTTGTGCTAATAAGCGAAAATACCCATAATTCATAGCAGTAAAGTAGCAGCAGGTACACGAAGATTAATTATTTATGGTTCAAATGATTTCAAAAAATCCCTTTTCCTCACGAGCCAGCCACCAACTCTAATCCAGAATTTGTGATGTGGCTTAGATCAAGCCAAGCTAACAAGCCATGGTTTTAAACATTAACTAAAAAATCAAAGGACTTTCAATAACTTCCAACTCGTCATGTTCGTTTGGTGCCATTTGTAAATGACTGGGTACAGATTTCCGAAGTGGCTCCTTCCTGGATGACTACCATGATCCCTCGGCACCAGCAGTTGGATTCTCAAATGCCTTGAATCCCCAGAACGTCTTCAATGCGTAAGGCTGTGAAATTGTTACACCTTCTTCAGTAATCTTAGCTATCTGCAGTTGGGAAATTGTGAACTCGTCAGATGTCAAATTAGACAACATTGCTTCATGTAATTATCTGGTATTAGAACTAAAGAAACACATCCAACAACAATGATTGAAAGATTTGCTTCCTTTAGATGCATTTTTTTCCTTAAAGTCATGGTAGAAAATCAAGACCCTTAGCACAAACAACTATAGAAAGAGGTTCGATGCTGAGCTGGTCCTCAACCATCCAGTTTCTGCTAAGTATACTTTTGGAAGTCCCAAAGCAGCTTGCCACAGTTACCAAATTGAAGATCATTTACTAGAAACAAGTCTTCCTAGGGTGTGCAACTGCACAGATGCTCAGCACATCCTTGTAGACACTACTTGTACAGGATCCCCCTGAGAAAATCTCTATTCACTAAAAATCATTATAAAATGCTGTTGCCAAAAAAAATGAGATTATTACAAGTTTCAACAACAAAAAATGATACATTCATCTTTTACACCCCATCAATAAGCTCGCTGTTGCCAAAAATTGCTTTGTTTAACAAGGATCAGGGGAGTACACTAAAATCAGATTATTTCACCATGGTTGACGAATTAAAAGCTTGTTTACTCTGATTTTTATCAGCAAGGATTTGTGGAAAAGAACAGAGAATTTTAAACCACAAAAACATATCACCATACAAGATGATATGATTCCAACAACAATGTTGTTACCTAAATTTTGAAGTGCAGTGACAATTCAACATGAACAAAAAGAAAAACAAAATTGAACTAAAAGAGTGATATATGCACCTAAGAGAATCAACTCAACTTAGTAGCACCTTAATGCTAACCATTTTGTATCAAGCATTAACCTTTCTTTCACCATGTTGGCACACAAACGGCAGCAATTCCAGTAAAGTAACATGAAATTCTATTACTTTTCTAGAATCTCATTCCATAACACATTAAACTTGTATAGTTGTAAGGAAAACGGAGCAGAACCTGAAACTTGTTGACAGCAGACCTATCACGATACAGAAGTACTCGCATACATTTCTCCAGTAATGCAACACCTTCTTCAAAGGTCAAGTTCTCATGCCACTCAGAACGAAGTATTGGCTGTGCCATGTGATTTCCAAATCCAGTTGCTACATGATTCTCCTCAAAGTTTACTCCTATCATAGTGACCTGCAACACTCATAAACACAAATGACCCATATGCATAAAATGCACACAGCTTTTCACTCCTCTTATTTTGAGGTTTAAAAACAGAAAAGAAAACAGGTTATGTAACTGATGCTCACCATGCCAAGAAATTTTTGTCCTTTTTTCACACCACCAAGAAGAAGTGTATTCCAAAGTGGGTCAAACTTGTTACGCCTATTATACATAACTCGGGTCAAATAGCTGTGAATCTCTTTAGGCCCCAAAGAGTTTCCATCATCCCACATATTGTCATTCAAGCTGCAGATAATTAGACAATGTAAACCAACAATTTAAATAACATAATACAAAAAACAACAGCAACACAAGCAAAAACTATTAATCTACTTTTCTCTCAGCAGCAAACCCTAAAACTTACACTTGCTCATCAAGATAACGCATAATCTCCTGAAAATCACTTATTTCTCCACTAGCACCAATAAGAGAATGCTTCCCAACAGGCTTAATTCTCTCCACACTCTTGTATCGCAGCGTGGACCCATAAGAACCTATCAATTATCAATGCCACAAAATATATCAACAAGAAGAATTATTATAGTACTTCTAGCAATTCTTTCTAAAGGGTCCGGTTATTAGGTACAAATAAGCGCAAAAATCACACTTCCCCCCTTTAAGTTATTAACCCTAAGCACCTCCACAGTAAACCATTAAAAGAAAAAAAAACTCACATAGATAATAACTAGATAATGGGTATCAGAGAAACTAACCTCCCATATCAGCAGCCATTAAAATCCCATCTTTATATTTCAAAGCAACAACAGATGACCCAGTCACGTATGGATACCTACATATATACAGCAACAAATTTAAAACCCTAAAAAAGTCTCCAGTTTTACAATAAAACTTCTAAATAAACACTGAGATAAAGAGAGAGATAAGAAGGGCGGCATACTGGGTTCTTTGAATGCCAGGTTCAGAGCTCAAAAGGCTGTTCTGTTTGGTTTCAGAACTAGACCCCATTCTTTAAACTGCGTTTGAAAAAAATCAACAAAAACAACGACGAGAAGGAGTTATTAGCAAAAACCCATTACAAATTTGAAAGAGTTTCTAAATTTCAGTAAGAAAGACTTACACTTTAGTGTCGATCGAGAGAGAAAGAGAGAGAAAGGGTCTGTGATCTGTTTGGTTAAAGAAAATACTATGCTTTTCGTTTATAAGACTTTAATTTTCGCACAAGAAAAAGAAAATCTCACTCTTTCTTTTTTCAAGAATTAATAAATTCGAAAAATTCGGATTTCTACTCTCTCCCTGGCGGGCCAAGTAGCTTAGTTCAAAGGCTTGAAAGTTTGGGCTTTTTTGGGCCCATGGCCTTTCTATAAAATTAAAACAAGGTTTGAATTACGTTTTAGTGTTTGTTTTGATGGAGAGAAAAAAGTGATACTTTTAATTGTTTCTGTATGTTTATGAAATAAATTTAATTATTATTTTGTAACTCATAGGCACAATTCACAGTATTTTTTATGCATTAATTTGCCTTTAAATAGTCTATACATTATATGCATTTAGATAAATGAAAATACAATTTCTTGATCAGTTCTATATGGCTTGGGCGTGGCTAGGAGCTGCTGTGTTCCATTTTTTCATGTTTTTTCATCCTTGATCAGTTCTACATGGCTTCTGAACATTGTTTCATTTTTTTTCTTGTGGTGATTTAATTATTTATGAATTCTTTCTTATCAGCTTTGGTCAGCTGCCTGTTGAGGTTCATCAGCTTCCTTCATCGTCTGTCTAATGTTGTATTGTCACATGAAGACCAGATTAATGAAAATAGAAAAACAACCAAAGAGATCCTTTGGATGAACCCATATGCCCCCCAATTATTGCACCGCCTATGGCAAGCAAGCTAAACACATATTTTCCAGCTGCACACTTTGGAGCATTCAGGTCAACTACAAACTGCTGCAAGATTATGGCATGAATAATCTTTAGAGGTGAAGTTCAAATGATTAGGTTCCAGGTTTGCTTTCTAGAGATCATCGGTTCGAGTTCCACAAACCTCAGAGCTACTAAAAGCTTATATGATCGTTAATTTTAGAACTCGTAAGATTAGTCAATATGCGTACAAGCTGGCCCGAACACCCACATTAATAATATAAAAAAAAGATTGTTGCATGAATTTCTTCGACAATGTTCCCAAAGAACAGCTCGGCATGTAACAAAAACAACCTCAGACATCATATGTGCAGGCTGTCTTTGATACAGGTGTTGGTTCATCAAGAATCTCCACTAAAATGCAGCCGGAGCACAATGATAGCTTGGTTGCTGGAATGAAGTGAAGACTTGTCTCTCGATTCCGATGATGTTCAAGAAAGGACAGTCTCTCTATTAATCCATATCAGCGCCTC
>Ga0307517_10013634_pt1 | contig 11015 bp, 10 predicted proteins | sample 23_EM_MG_FD_194515 | JGI IMG/M metagenome (GOLD analysis project Ga0307517, IMG submission 194515) | Populus trichocarpa ectomycorrhiza microbial communities from riparian zone in the Pacific Northwest, United States - 23_EM | ecosystem: Host-associated > Plants > Roots > Unclassified | place... | reverse complement strand
TATTTGCGTTGGTTTTCAAGACTGGTTGGTCCCAACTTGTCGGGGCCGTTCCAGAGCGTATTTACCTTGGATTGGGAGCCCAACCTATCAAAACTCATTTCAATGGGTAGTCCAATGAGTATTTTACCTTGTATTTTTGGCCGGGTTGATCTCAACTATTTTTTATTAGTTTTTGCCATAGTTTTCAGGCTTGGTCCTGGCCAACGGGGCCATTTCTATTGGTATTTTCCGTGGTTGGGGATGTGACAGCTTTCAAAAGTGGATCAATTATTGGTAAATTGGCACTGTTTCTTTTATGGTAGATAAGTTTTCATGTGTAGTTGTGGGCTGGGCTAGGAACAAGAAGACTAGATAAATTATTTGATGCACAAAACAAGCCTTCTGCCAGTTGGAAGCGCCAATTTCCATTATAAACATGATTTGTTTTGTCTTTAAAACTAGCTGAAAATTATTCACAAGGTCGAAGGTTAATATTTAGACTTTTCATTTATGGGATAACTAAACAAAACAAGCTAATAAAAATAATTTTTCATGAGTCTAAGAAATTAATTTATAGCAAACTCAAACCCGTATCCGATTATTGTGCTTAGATGCATATGATTTAAGCTAAAAACTCATTTTTTAAAGTATTTTTTATCTAAAAATTTTGGTTCTTTACAAGTACATTTTTAACTTGCTATCATATAATTTATGAAAAAATCTTATATTTTTTCTTCATGATAAAATACTTTTGTTAAGAAATAATTTTCAATAAAACTTTTTAAAAAATCTCGCTTTTAATTTTGCATCAAATCTTTCCATTAAAACAAATTGCCAACACTTTCAGTTCTTATCTGATGGACCTGACAGTGGTTTATAATGTGCATATGGAACACGAGCTAGGTCCACTGGATTTTCAATCAAAGATTTCATCCCTGAAAATGATCATTTAGCTCACCTTAAAAAATCTGAGAACAAAATGGTAAGAACCACATAAAAGAACTTTAGTGTTTCCTCGTTGTCATGAACGCCAGATGAAGATATAATTGCTTTTATGGTAGATAAGTTTTCTTGTGTAGTTGTGATAGACTAGATAGCCTAGCACTATCATTTCACTCTAGGCAAATCTATGATTGACTGGTTCATGCCTTTTCAAGGCTGATTATCCTTTTCATTATTAGGGAACCTGTCATGGTTCCCTCAAGGGATTTTCTTCTGTCGACAGTAGACCATATTTTTCACTTCATGTAATGGTTGATAGATATCTGAATTCCAAAGCTTTCTTTTCTATATAAAAATTCATTTTAATCCAAAAACTTAAAGCTATTATTTATATTAGACATTTCAAATTTATATTAGATATGAACTCATAATGGTTTGGTTAACAAAGTATTTATATCATTTAAATCAATCACTAGAGTTTGTTTATCATTATGGTAAAGGAAAACACTTGACTGTCAGTAATAATATATTACAAATTTCAAATAAACGTCTCTAGATAATATTTGAAAATAACTTCACAAGAAAACTATACACCATGCTTAAGTTTTTTCACCTTTGAAAGTGTTTACGTGTTTGAGTATTATATAAGAAAAGAAAATAGAAGAGAATTGTAAAAACTGCAATATTATTGATGCTGCAGTATTATTAAGAAAAGGATTGAATACGTAATTGCTTAATGTTTCACAACAATTGTTTACATATTTATTGAAATAAAAGCAACAGAAATGCTAACTTATAACAGCTTAACGTGCCATCATCTGTTAACAACCTAACAGATTAACTGATTCTTAAAGACTAGGACAATCATTTATTAAAGCATAAAAATCGTAACTGAAACAGAGTAGCAGTAGCAACTTGAAGCAACAAATTCTAACACTCCTCCTTGCTTTAAGGGTTGCATACTCCTAACCTTGTCCTTAGAAACTCAAACCTGCTTACTGGAAGTGGTTTGGTGAATAAATCAGAAAGTTGATCTTCAAATTTGCAATAAATTAACTTAACATCACTATTTTTCTACACTTCACACAAAAAATAAAGCTTGATGTTAAAATGCTTGGTCTTCCCATGGAATACTAGATTATGAGAGATTGCAATTGCTGCTTGATTATCAACTGAAATCTCTGTTGGTTCTTCTTCCTCCATGTGCAAATCACGTAGTATTTTCTGGAGCCACAATGCCTGATTTACTGCTGCTGAGGCTGCAATGAGAATTCAGCTTCTACAGTAGATTGTGCTACAATCTCCTGCTTCTTTGAGCACCATGAGAAGACTCTTGAGCCAAGGGTAAAGCAATACCAAGAAGTGCTCTTCATATCTTCAATGAAACCAGCCCAGTCACTGTCTGAGAATCCATGCAGTTTAAAACTTTGGCACTTCTTATACTTTACACCATAACTTACAGTCCATCTTACATACCTCAATATTCTTTTTGCAGCTCTTAAATGTAATTCACTTGCTCCATACATAAAACGAGATAAGAGACTTACAACAACTAAAATGTCAAGCCTTGTTGTAGTAAGATACATTAAGCAACCAATTATGTTTCTGAAATAACCCTCATCGATTTTATCAGCACCGTCATCCTTGCACAACTTTTCTTTTTGATTCATGGGTGTGCTGGTTGCTTTGCATTCCTCCATCTGAAATTTCTTCAGTATTTTCTTTGCATATTTCTTTTGGTAAATGAAAACTTCATTCTTGCTTTGCCTGACCTCCATTCCAAGAAAATAAGTCATAAGACCAAGATCGGTCATTTCAAACACACACATCATCTCTTGTTTAAACTCTTTAATTTGCAGTTCATTACTTCATGTTATCAAGAGATCATCAACATACAGAGACATTATAAGAATGTCATCATCCTTCAGTCTGATATAAAGAGTGGCCTCAGATAAGCTTTTGACAAAGCCTAAGTTCAACAAATGATCATCAATCCTGCTATACCAAGCTCTAGGAGCTTGCTTAAGCCTGTAGAGAGCTTTTTGTAGCAGATATACTTTATCCTCTTCACCTTGAATCACAAACCCATCTGGCTGCTCCACATATATTTCTTCCTGTAATACGCCATTTAAAAATGCTGATTTGACATCTAATTGGAACACTTTCAACCCTTTTATGCTGTAATTGCTAGCAACAATCTAATTGTGTCCAATCTAGCAACTGGAGCAAAAGTGTCAGAGTAATCAACATCGAAAATTTGAGCATACCCTTTAACTTCAAACTTGGCCTTGTATTTGTTGATAGAGTTGTCTGCATTAAACTTTGTTTTGAAAATCCACTTTACTCCAATGACTTTTCTGCCTTCAGGTCTGTCAACTAAATTCCAGGTTTTATTTTTCTGAATCATTGACATCTCTTCCTCCATTGCTTTCTTCCATTTGATGTCTTTGAGAGCTTCTTTATATCCAGCAGGTTCATATATTGCAACGTTACATCTTTGATAGATGTCTGAAAGTAACTTTGTACCTCTAATTGGAGGTTCATCTTCTTGTTCATTCTGCCATTGAGGTATTGTTTGATCCTCAAAAATAGTGCTCTGCTGAAAGTTCTTCCAGTCTCATTGCTCATCTTCATTGAAGTGTACATCCCTTGTGATCGTAATTTTTTTTGTTTGAGGATGATACACTTTGTAAGCTTTGGAGACAGAACTGTATCCCATAAATATACCTGGAACTGCTTTCTTGTCAAGTTTGTCACGCTTAACCTGTGGAATATGGACAAAACACACACTGCCAAACACTTTAAGAAAGTTTAGTGAAGGTTTATATCCATACCAGACTTCAAATGGTGTTTTGTCTTCCAAAAACTTTGCTGGAAGTTGATTTTGAAGAAAGACTATTGTATTTGCTGCCTCTGCCCAAAACTCTTTAGGCAACTCCTTCTCATGCAACATACATCTAGCCATCTCCATTACATAACTGTTTCTTCTTTCATTAACACCATTTCGTTCTGGAGTGTAGGGAGCAGTGAACTGATGTTCAATCCCAGCTTCTTCACAAAACAGATTAAATTATGTTGATGTGTACTCCTTTCCATTATCTGACCTTATACTTTGTATTTTGCAGCCACTTTGATTTTCCACCATTTTCTTGAACTTCCAAAAGACTCCAGCTACTTCTGATTTGAAATTTTTTTAAAAAATCCAGCACATTCTTGAAAAATCATCAATGAAGACAATATAGTAGAGACTACCTTTCAATTATGGTGTTCTTTGAGGTCCTGCTACATCCGTGTGAATCAGTTGTAGCTTTTATGAGGCCTTCCAAGTAGATTTAGGAAATGGCAGTCTTTTTTGTTTACCAAATTGACATGCATGACAATTTGGTATTTGATCAGCAAGAACTGGTAGACCTCTTATCACTTCATTCTTCTTCATTTTCAACATTCGTTGAAGATGACAGTGCCCAAGTCTCTTGTGCCAGATTTTAGTAATGCTAATATTTGTGGAATATGTTGTATGCTCCTCCTCAGTTGGAAAAAATGAGAAACTTTTACCTCTCATTTTGATTTGTAAAATTTTCTGGCCAGCAGCATCATAGATGAGGCAGCATTGATCTTCAAACGTCACTTTGAATCCCTTTTCTATTAGCTGACCCACACTCAGCAAATTTTGATCAATATCAGGTACATAAAGAACATCTGAAATGGTTTCTGTACCTGAGTTTGTTGCAATTGTAATGGTTCCTTTTCCTTTTGCTGAAATGTAGTCACCATTCCCTATTCGAACTTTTGAAATTTCAGTTAACTGCAAGTCCTTGAAAAGAGTTCTATCAAATGTCATATGGTTTGTATAACCAGTGTCGATCAGCCAACATTCTGATGAGCTCCTGGTTGAAAAACAGGTTGCCACAAACATCTGATCTTCATCATCTTGATCAGCAACTTGAGCATCTGTTTCTCATATCTGAAACTTATTTTTGCAGATTACAGCTTCATATCCAAGTTGATTACACTTGTTGCACTTTGCATCTGGCCTCTTCCAGCATTTGAATGGTGGATGACCTATTCTTCCACAGTGCTGACAAGGTGGATAACTTCTTTTTGAATTTCTACCCTTACTTTGATTTATGTTGCTAGCAGTGTTTTCATTGCTTGAAAGTTGATATTTCTTGAAATATTTCTTCTTGCCATACTCTTGATGCTTGGCTGGCAAGGCTCCTTCAAAAATACGATCCTGTCTCATAAGCCTGCGTTGCTCTTGAGCCTGCAAGGCATTTATTAGCTCTGCCAAGATTATCTTGGACAAATCTTTTGTATGCTCCAAGGTGGTTATGGATGCTTCATATCTCTCAGGCACTGTTACAAGAATTTTCTCTACAATTCTGCAATCAGAGAAATATGTGCCAAGTAACCTTACCTTGTTGACAATCCCAAGCAATTTATCTGAGTACTCCTTTATAATCTCAGAATCCTTCATTTGTTGTAGTTCAAACTCTCTTATCAGGTTCAGACTTTGCATGCCACGAATTCTTTCATCTCCTGCATATTCCTTCTTCAAATAATCTCAAACATCTTTCGCTGATTTAAGAGACATAATCCTGGTGAAGATTGTTGTGGAAATAGCAACAAATGGACAAGCTTTTGCTTTGGCTTTTGATTTCCTTGTTTTTCTTTCCTTGTGATTTTTTATCTGAGCTACTGTTGGATTATTAGGCAGCGGATGAACTTCATAATCGTCTTCAATAGCTTCCCAAAGATCCAAGGCATCCAAATAGGTCTCCATTTTGACTGCCCAAAGTTGATAGTTCTCGCCATCAAAAATAGGAGAAGAAATGTGAGAAAAACTTGATTCAGCCTCCATTACAAGTCCCTTCAAGAAATAATTGCTCTGATACCAATTGAAAGTGTTTATATGTTTGAGTATTATGTAAGAAAAGAAAATAGAAGAGAATTGTAAAAACTGCAATATTATTGATGCTGCAGTATTATTAAGAAAAGAATTGCTTAATGTTTCACAGCAATTGTTTACATATTTATTGAAATAAAAGCAACAGAAATGCTAACTTATAGAAGCTTAACGTGCCATGATCTGTTAACAACCTAACAGATCAACTGATTCCGGACAATCATTTATTAAAGCATAAAAATCACAACTGAAACAGAAGCAACAAACTCTAACAACCTTCCACAACATATTCTACAGCAGCACTTAAGAGCAGAAGAATTCTGCTGACTTGAAATTCCATTTCAGCCATCTATTGCAGGATCGTGCATTCACCAGTGAAGACATATTTTCAACACACCTCAGCGAAAAGCATGATCGTAGTCATGGTAATGGAAGTTCTTGTAGATGAATTGATCCAGCCATTTTGAACCTACAAAGCATACTACTGCCATTGCTACCATTGTATATACATTGTGCTTGGTTGCACCAGCAATCCCAATGAAAGCTAGAGAAGCAAATTGCAGAATAACCTCTACTGCATTGAGACCCTTGTATGCAGAATTGCAACTGGGACAGTTTACTACATGCGACCAATACCTGAAAAACCAGTTCCGAAATTTAGGAAAGAATTAAGAAAACTTCTCAAACTGAAATCTTGAATACTCTTCTGTAGTTGTAACGTGCATTAATTACCTGTCCAACAGCTGTTCTCTAGGAGGAGTTGGGGGAAGAGTTCCACTGTAGTTGCCCCTCCAATCAACTTGACCACCAGCATACTTGTTTAACCATTTTCTGAAACCAACCACAAAAGCATCTGATTTTGCTGGCACAAAACAAGCCTTCTGCCAGTTGGAAGCGCCAATTTCCATTATCTTGCGCTCCTGCGGAGAGAATTCTGTAGTCAGTTAATGCTAGAGAGTACAGGCTCCAATTTTTTTGCTTTGGAGGAAGAGCTACAAAAAAACAAAGACTCAAAAACTTTGGTGTGCACAGAAAGAAAAATGTTCATAAAGCTAGGATAAATGGCAACTCCTTGCAGCATAAGAGTTTCTGTCCTATCAAATAAAATTCAAGAAGTGAAGGATGAAATAGATTTGAATGTACAATTGTTACATTGAAAGGCAAACCATGGGAATTGAGATTTCTGTTGATCCTGGATGGATACTCAATCAACCATCCAAATACAATGTCTAGTTCCAGAAGGAAATAGAGAAGCAAAAGTATGAGCATAAACAGAAGAAATTGACAGCAATTGAGTTGTTAATGACACAAATAATGAAGAGATTTACATTAACCTTAGCCTACTTCACATTTTTGACCAATTGATCTATCAGTCTCATTTAGTAACTGATTTTTTTATAAAGTTGAAGCTATAATATATCAGCTCGCTAAATACATAAGCAGAAAATCACCTCCAGATGAAGGAGATACAGATCTGAATCCAGAACTATGTTGGTTACCGAATGATGAATAAATCGTGGAACTTTGGCAATCCAAACTCCGTAGTTTTTTGGTATGGCCCAAATCAATCTGCTATTCCCTGGACTGACGGGAACACAAAAGAAAATTAAGGCCTCTCTCCGTTGCATGGAAGGTTTCTGCACGGATAAATTTTTTATGAAGAAACATGACAAGAACAGGAGAACCACGTGAATACAGGGTAGAATTATCAACATAAAGCCTATGATCACATAGAATTATGATTCTACAACAGGCAGTGTCTTTGAATCAAAGAAATAATGGAATTCTACTTAGTAAACTGGTTAGTAGGCTACAGTTGTCAGCGATTATGCAGACAAGTTAATGTCTCTTTCAATTCTTACACATGCCACGATAGCAACATGTTGCGTGTGGTTACTGGTTAGTGTTTCAGTACATAAATGACATATATATTAGAGATAGAAACGTGTTTGGTTGAAGAGATAGATATAAAGTAGATATGTTTAAAGATAGTTTTGGAGTGAATTTCTTTACTTAAAACAGTATATCTTCATTGTCTCCATTTCTTCTCTCCAGGAACAATAATCAAACGCTAAACAATGCTTACCTTTTCAGTATCAGCAATTGCATCATCACCTTGATCAACCACAGGACTACTGTCAGCATAAGAGATACAGGGAGCTATAAATTTATTAATACCAAACTGGACTTGATTTCCAATGAAACCATCTATGTCTAGTTTCTTGATACTCAATTCAACTGGGCTGCCCCCTTCTCTATCTGCCTTCACTGCGAGACATTTTTAGTTTTAATCATATGAACTACATAAACAAAGAGAATGGAACACAACACCTCAAAATACCTTTTGGTTGTCGTGTTCTCATAATTCCATAATGTGCATAGGGAACATGAGCAGGATCCATCAGGTTTTCGATCAAGACTTCGTATCTGAATGTTGTTTAGAAGAGTGAAGAAATTAAAAATCGATCATTAACTTTTATTTTACAGCTGATTCTTTCCCTATTTCTGAAAAGTATATCAAATATGATATGTGCACTGTACATAAAAAATATAACTAACAGTTTTGCACTTGAGTGCAGATGATTGCAGGATCAAAATTATCAGACATCCACATACCATATTATTTAGTTAGATCAACTTTTTTATATATATGAAAAATGATAAAATCGGTCCCATCGTCATTTGACCTGAACCTTTTTTAACGTATTTTTAGTCGAACTGTGACAAGCATTAACATCTAATTGGCTGGCAAGTAATCAATTGACATGTATAAAGATGTTAATGTAAGAAGACTAATCCGACCAAATCCGTAACATACAAGAACGTGATGATTTTTTTATCTCATATTTGCATACCCATAAGGCAAATCTCTGGAACCCGTTATCTTGATATATGATGGATCATCTAATTCTGGGATGAAGGGAGGTTGTTTCTTCAAAATGATATCTTTGTATTGTGGATCAGTGTTTGGCCAAAACCACACGATGTCATGATGCACTGTGCTTGGATAAACTGCTACACACGCTTTCTTAGATGTGGAGACCTGCAATATTATTTGATGGAAAGGTGATGCAAAATTTTAGCCTAAACTCTATAGAAGCTAATATTGGTTTGGACTTATTACCGGAGGACCATCAGTTGGTGCTTGAGGAATGAAGTTGCAGTTACCAGAGCCATTAAAACACCAACCATGGTACACACACTGTAACCTTCCCCATTGATCGACCCTTCCTTCAGACAACGGTGCCATCCTATGAGGACAAGCATTGTTGAAAACTCTCCATGAACTCTCATTCTTGTCCCACCACACCACAATATCAAGTCCCATCACCTTTTTTGCATGTGGGGCCCTCTTGTCCAAATCACAAACTGGCATTACGGGATACCAGTGTGCGTACCAATCAAACTTCTCTGCTTGAGAGTCAGCTTCAAGTTCTGGCTCAGGTGTTGAAACGAAGGATGGAGATGATGACATGGTTGTGAAAAGCTTGGATGTTGATGGTGTTTTTCTTGAGAAAGTTGAAGTGGGTACTGGATTAAACTGAAAATTCAAGAACTTGGGTTTGGTGAATTGGGTTTTGCTTATTGAAGTTGGGATGTGAATTGATGAAACATAGGAAGTTCTTAAACCTTCCATTGCTGCTTGTTTTACTGATCAAGCTAGAGAGTAAGATTCCAAATTAAGTTGATAGAAAAGCAGGGTATGGAATTGTGAACTTGACTGGGAAATTCTACGGTGATAGTTCAATAATTACTGTTATTCTATTAATAATTTTTGGGCTACACTTTAAAAAAAAAAAAAAAAAAATTAAAAAAAAATATTTTTATCACTATGATGTATCATGATTTTTTTTTAAAATGAGTTTATAGATTAACTAATAATATATCATTAGTTATTCTCTAAACATTATAAAATTTCTTTAATTTAATTCTTTATAAATTATTTGAAGAATTTGTACGTGTGTTTACATTGAAAAAAATATTAAATTAATATATTATTAGTATTTTTTAATGATTTTAATGTACTAATATAAAAAATTAAAAAAAATATATAAATAAATTATTTTAATTTGAACAGTCTTATTATTTCAAAGATATCTATTTTTTTTAAAAAAAATCAAAGATTCTTTTTGTTTTTATATGATTCTCGTGTGTGTGTGTGTGTGTGTATATATATATATAAAATACGAGTTCTTTTTTCTTTCCTTTGTAATCAATCATTTCATTTTCCATTAATATTTTATTAAATCTTTCTTGAGAATATATTACTATGGAAAAATAGAAATTAGAATATTCTATTAAAATTCAAATATTAATAATTATAATAATTAATAGAATAATATATTATTAATTCAATGGTAATTAATTAATAGTAATTAAATAGTAAATTACTATAATACTAATTAGAATACTAATATATTAAGAGGGTGTTTGAAATAGAGGAGTGATTAGCTTTTTTTTTATGGCATCCATGTAAAAAGCATATATTTTTTATTTTTATTACGTATAGTTTATACTTTATTATTATTATTATTATTATATTACTTTTAGTGTGTGTTTAGCTTTAAAAAAAGGTATAATTTTCTTAAAGTAATAAAAGGGATAAAAGGAAAGAAAAAAAAGTGAAGAAGGACATTTTTTTCAAGCCCTATATTGTTGTGCAATGTAACATAGGGATTATCTTTTCACACGCAGAAAGGGAGAGATGTAAATAGGTGTTTAGGACAATGATTGACTAAGTGGTACTGTGGTAATTTATGGAGCTCTGTTAGGTTTAGGGTTTGAGATGAAACGATGGATCAGGATGACAAGGAAGTAAAAAGACTTTGTATCTTGACTTGTTGTTTCTGTGATTTGATCGATAACATGAACATAAATGAATGTGCATGCAAGACTTGGTTTTATGGAGTCTAGTTGCTGCTGCTGAATGGGAACACTTTTTTTTCTTTTTCTCGTAACCATTTTGTATATATTTTGGTAAAACCCAGACCAGATTTCCAACTATAAGGAACAATTTTCACCCTTCCCGCTTCCAAGGATTCTGATTACAAACATTCATCCAGATTTCCTATTCTTTTTGGGCAAAGCTCACATGTTTGTGATGTATGCGGGAGCTAATAGAATAACAACAGTGTAATTCCCATGTTTTCGCCCATCAAACTCAAGTTTGGGGCCCCCCCCCCCCAGG
>Ga0307517_10013633_pt1 | contig 11015 bp, 5 predicted proteins | sample 23_EM_MG_FD_194515 | JGI IMG/M metagenome (GOLD analysis project Ga0307517, IMG submission 194515) | Populus trichocarpa ectomycorrhiza microbial communities from riparian zone in the Pacific Northwest, United States - 23_EM | ecosystem: Host-associated > Plants > Roots > Unclassified | place... | reverse complement strand
AAGCAGATGAGACATGTGTTTTGTTCACCTAAATTGCTTGCTCTTACTTTTTTTTTTTATCCATGTCTATAAAAATAAAATAATTTAACAAAGTTTATATAATAATAAAGAAATTTCAAATTAATTTAGAAATATACACATTATGCCTAATAAAAGAATGCAATACAATATTGAGTACTTTCATGGTCATTGGAAGCTTACATGATCATTAATTTCAAGACCTGTAGGATTAATCGAAGCACGCGCAAACGAACTTGTATATCCATGTTAATAATAAAAAAAAAAGAATGCAATACAATATTATTCTCATTGAAAACAAATAGAAAACATAATGTAAAATAAAGTCTATTACTCATAATGTAAACTTGGTTAATAGTTTACTGATGGATTCGGGCGGACGTTATATATTAAAGAAATTGAGGCAGGTCGCGAACTAAATCTACACTTAAATTGATAGAAGAACTTGATTCTCAATTGTTTATACTACAATTAAGTCCTTTTGGCGATTGATTTCGGCAACTTTATTTAGCCACATCATGCTATAAGTTTTAGAATCGCATATATTGGACCTGCAAATCACTGTACCTTAAAAATTATACTTATAACATGATGACGTGGCGAAGTAAAGTTGTCAGAATCAATCTCCCATTAATGTGTATTTTCCCTAGTATTTGTTTGTGTTTTTAGATTTTTTTAAAAATATTTTTAATATAAAAAAATATTAAGTTTATATTTTTTAAATATTAATATAAAAAAATATTTTAATATATTTTTAAATAAAAATTTATTCTAACCACAATTTTACACGATCATTCATACTATACTTGTACTATAATAATTAATTAATCAAGTTTTTTCATCAATCAATTTAAATGTAATTTATGTTCTTGTTTGAAGTGTTTTTCATAAAATTTTATTTTATTTTTATTTTAAATTAATTTTTTAATTTTTTTTAATTTTTTATGTGATAATATTAAAAATTAATTTCTAAAAAAAATTGATGCATTTCTAAAAAATAATATTTTAAAAAATAACAACTACCCTAGTATTTCCAAACATCCCCAACCTCTATTTATTTAATGTAATATATCCACCAGAATCCATTAGTAAAACTATTAATGAAATTTATTGATTGTATCACGTGTTCTTTGACCCTTTCTCCTCCTTTTTTGAATCATCTCAAGAACACACTTAATGTAAATTAGCTTGGTTCTCCTCCTTTTTAATTTGAATCATCTCAAGAACACACTTAATGTAAATTAGCTTGGCGCATTTGGGAGAGTAACTCTTGTGAGCGTTGGCTCAAAATTATAACTTGCAAAGATAAAAAATGAACAAAAGAGCAGATGCCATGAACATCGATCAAGAGGATGGATCGTTGCAAACTTGATAGTTCACCACAATCAAAAGCATATTCATTGCAGGAGAAGACATTACAAGTATCGTTTTCTTTTTTTCCTTTTTTTTTATAAACGAGACAATACAAGTATCTGCCATCCTTAAATTATTCCCACTTTTTTTTTTGTTTTTTTTTTAAATTAGCTCCTCATAGATGAGATGAAACAGACGGTACGGGGGAACTGTTGAATTATAAGTCTTTATTTCTTAACATGAGTCAGATCATAAACAAATGAGTCATAATTCACTCCATAAATTAACCAAATGTGATAAGAATAGAACTATAATCCAATGTCAATATTTCAATAACTTTACTTACTTTTGCATACGGAAGACTAAAAGAGTCCCACACTCCCACAGTCCCATTCCTTGTTCATGCATGTGTGCATAAAGTCAACGTAAGTGACTATTTCTTTTTACATTTACGTTTTGCAAGCCCAATTACTAGTTTTACGTGAAGGTGGAGGCTGTTGGTCACTTGGAGATTTTTGTAGAAATTTGCTTTCAAGATGTTTCAGCCCATGGAGACATGTTAGAGATAAGAGGCTTCTTGTTGGACACAAGAGCATGGAGTACTTAGAGATAAGCCCAATTACTACGGGGCCATGGAGATTAATGGATATGTTAGAGAAAATGCAGACTTGGAGACAACATATACACGATTAATCATTATGGAGTGTACAGACTTCTTTTCTTTTTTTCTCTAGTTTTTTTTTCATATAAATTGTTGCAAATAACCTTGGTAATCAATTTTTTTATTTTTTATTTTGTATGATATTTTTTAGTATTGAGGTCATGATCATGATGAAAAAGATAGATCCTCCATTGAGTATTTCCTTGTTAATATTTCCTTGTTAAATCTCTATAGATGGGCTCTGGTGCTTTCGTCTCCATGTTGTGTGATATTGAAAAGAGGTCAATGGTGCTATTATTAGCTAATATACTGGTGCTAAAACATGAAATAAGTTAGGCATATAGATTATGAAAGCCAAGAATAAAACCAAGCTCAAAATAAAACCAAGCTTAAGGTTGTAATACCATATGATAGCAAATTTATAAAATGTCATGGGAAGGATTTTGCACGTGTTATCAGATAACTTTTCATGTTCTGTATATGTTCCCTGAGATCTTTAAGTCCATCATAGTTATCTAGGTTGGCCTTCACGAAGAGATATTCATTGGAGATGAGAGTGTATAACACTCATTGATAAAATGAGGAATCTTTCACTTGGTGGTGTTCATTCTGATGACCTCTCTCATGTTTTGGTATTTTTTTGCATGGAACAGCTAAGTGAGACTTAGAAGATTGCTGATTAGATCTTCATTTGGAATGTCTAGTTTAAGAATATTGGGTGTAGTTTATTTTGAGTATAAGAGTGTGGGTCTATCTTAATGGCATATCACTTTGTCTCGTCCCTTCACGATGGAATTGGAGTTGTCTATAAGCTTCTACTTGTGCTTTCTTTAGAGTTCGATGTTGTAGAGATTAAAGGGTTTCAAGATGTTGTTGGATGATGGTAACAACATTATTAAGCATCTATACTTGTTGAGATAATTGTTGGAGACTCAAAAGAGCTGGAGTTCTTGTGAGAAGTTCAGTACCTTTCTCATGTTCTTGTGAGCTAGAGTTTTGTTTGCCACAAAAAGGATTTTGGGAGAGTGAAAAAGAGTGAGAGGGAAATAACAAGCTTTTTATTTAGGTTCCTATAGATAGCATCAAAGATGAAACGAAGAAATTTTTTAATGAACTCTTGCCTTTTTCATTGGTAATAATAAATTGAGTTGAAATTGTGGGTTTGTGTTAACTTTAAAATAAATTCTCTGATATTTAAATTAGTTTTTTAATTTGATTGCCCAAGTGATAATAAATAAAAAGAACAAGAATATAAAATAGGTGTTTTATTATGTGCGGTGGAGGGATGAATATTCTGACGTCTTGTTCACAATTGAAGCCCTTTAAAAACTTTTTCCATAACTTACCTATCCCAAAATGAAGATTAGACGTAGGGTGACAATGCTATTTGTAGAAGATTGATGCTTGAGTTAAATTATAAATGCTGATAAAAAAAAAAGTTATATTACATAGAAAATATGATTCAAATGGAAGCTTATATTGCATCAATAAAACTTACTAAATAGGCCAACAGGTAGCCGCTTAGAGAAACACTCAGATTGCATAAAACGTAACATAGAACTTAAGAACATGATCATACAAACCAATTAAAGTCTAACAGAAAAAAAAAAGTTTTTACATAAATCGTTATTGAATCGTGACTGAAAACTGTGAAATGTTGAAAGAAGAACGAAATTGATCCTCATTTTCTGGCAAAGATAGGAGGGAAGTCTTGTAATCCCTGTAAGTGTCCTTTGCAACAGCCTGATCAAGCGGCACACTATTTCTTTTGTAGTAAAGCTCTGTGATATCATCCAAGTCCCTACCTGCCCTCGTGACAATCACATGAATCATCGTTCGCTATTGGATCATGCATGAATACCATCTCGCTAGAACCAAAATCGCAGCTTACAATTGTTGAAAAACTCTTATAACAATGGTTGGAAACAAAACACACAAATACTTAAACCTCCCAAGAAATTATTTATTTATTCACACTCTTACAGTACATTTAAAATATTATGAATACATGGTCATTTATAGGGAGATTATAAGCTCAAACTATCCTATTCTAGCAAGGATTTTAAATACTAGTAACACAAGTATTCTAATTTACTAGTTAAATAATGATTTTAATTAAATTGTTTAACACAAATCCTTTTATATTAAAGATTTCTATTTAGACTAAGATTTTAGTATAATCTAACAATCCCTCATTTAAAGAGCAAACACCAAGTAATTTTATTAGCTTTATAAATGACTCCATGTGTTCTTCTAGATCTCATTAATTGTAGAAAAACTGACATTACAGTGATTGATTCTGGTCGGCCATTTCATCAAGCTCGAGGTCACATGCTGCCTGATACGCATCCTTAATTTTGAGGCTCGTTGTATTGCTACTTACGAAGGCAGGCATCCTTCTTGTGCCCATACTGACCACATTGAAAGCAAATAAGGTGGAGACCTTCATGTACAATTCTACGAGGCCTCCTCCTCAATTTGAATTTTGACAGTAGTAGAGGTTTCATAAGGTCTACTTCCACACATATTCTAGCAAAATTTCCACTGGTGCAAATTGAGGTTGCCTTGTCCACCTTCAGTGTCTTACAAATAGTGTCCCCCAATTTTCCACACAAAACAGCATTATCGTGATACTTCATAGCCAAATCTGGAAGTCTCACCCACACAGCAATTTTATCAATCATGGCTTCATTCGGATCAAAATTGGGATGCCATTGTTTTACTGTGAGATAATGGTCTGCCACCATCCAAGGACCCTCAAAAAGATGTAGTCATGATCATCAGAACTGGAAAAGTTTGCAAGGAAGAAATCGTTTTCCAAATCTATGACTAAAGAACCCTGAATCTTCCACAAAGTTTAGAGTACTCTTTTCAGTAAAAAAACTTGTACCCAACTCTCCTCCCCATGACTGATTATTAAAGTTTGACACCAAGGTTCCCTAATCTGCTGTTTTTCCTCAACAGATAATTTGATTAGTGGATAGTCATCCTCCTCATCATCAGTAATATATTCTTCCCTCAAACCATCTTCAGCCATCTTCTTATCCAAATAAGAAGCACCAACAAAGAGTGTCCTTATATATGTAACCACCAGTAACTTCTTGTGCATCACTGTGTCCTTCTAAACTCGCTGCATCAACAGTAGGTTTTTGTCCTAATTATCCACCTTTGTCCCTTTGTTCTATCGAGTCAAAAGATGTGCTTCCTCAGCTGAGATATTCGTTGGTTTTCTAGAGAGCATGCCTAACTCTAATGAATGGCTTTGGTGATATAAGTACCAAGTAATCGTCTCATTGACTTTTTTCACAAACAGATGGGGAGCATTCAAGAAACGAAAAGAACGGCCAGCTAACGAAAATCTAGGACCATAGAATATTTTCTCTCCAACGCGCAAAGCATCCGAGGAAAAATTAAAGGGCCAAAAACAATCGTGCGATCATTCTTTTTCTCATCTGATTAAAAATTTAAAACTAATGAATAAATAAAACAAAACCGTAATGAGTTCTTTGTGTTCAATTCAATACTCATGCATGTATGCATATAGCGTCGACCTCTATGGAGTGACTGTAATCCAACGTAAATATTCCGATAACTTTACTTTTGCGCATGGAAGACTAATTAAAGAGTCCCCCTTCCTTGTTCATGCATGTGTGCATATAGTCAAAATCTATGGATTGACTATTTCTTTTGACATTTTACGTTTTGCAAGCCCAATAATAGATGAAGATTTCAGCTTCCTTAGGGTAAACTATGTTATCAGCGCTATCCCTGTAACTTGTCATACAGAAGTTTTTTTAAAAATAATATCTAGATTATTGAAAAAATATTTAGAATCGTTATTTAATTTTCATCTGAAAATTTTACAAATTTTTAACAAAAAATGTTAATCTTCCTCTAAAACAACGTTGTTTGTTAAAATCTAGGTTGATGCTTCTCTCCTTCGATCAAATAATGACCGACTCGCTAATTAATACAATGTGCAATATTCTTATGTGTCAAAAGTGTTAGCCATGTCACCTGGCCGCTCCATATCAGCAATTTTTGTGGTCACTTCAGGGAAGGGAAAAAAAAAAAAACACAAGGCATTTGTGAAAGTGAAATCACAGAAATGAAAATACCATTTTACTAAACCAAGTAAACAGAAAAGTCTTCCTTCAGAAAAAGATAGAAGAGAAGAAAGAAGCTACAGTGTCTTCAACAATACTGTAGCAAGAACAAGAAAAGGCGCACACAATTCCGACGGCTTCCCTGCTCGAGAAGTCTTGGAAAGAATGCAGTCAACTTATCCAGGCTTCTCTGATAGGGCTTCTAGTTCTTGAAAATACGTAAACATCATCACCTATAGTATATTACATAGGCGTGGCAACTATATATATATATATATATATATATATATATATTACCAGCCATAAATTAATGCCAGGCTAGCTAGCTAGCTTGTTGCCAATTTACTAGCTAAAATTAGAGTTTTCATTCATGGAAATGGGGCTACAATGGGTGAATACCCAAAGATAACCCCAAATATCTTGATTTCCTTTTCAGCTTCAATCCTGTAGAAAGGTGTTGCAGTACCACTTTGGTCTTTCTCCTTGAAAAACTTGACCCTGTCACCAGCTTTAAGTTCCTTGTGGCGAACGAATGCAAGCCAGCCCTTTGAGAGAACTGGCTTTGGGTGTCCTTTCTTGCGAGTAGAGCATTGAAAGGTCCAGACGAAGCCACTCTCATCTATTGCTGGAAAATCTCGGACATGGCTACCTTTAAGAGATGGGAGAGGCTTGAAAAACTTAGTAGGCATTGAGAGTCTCTTGTGAATATCCGTCTTGGTTAGCAACTTTGAGAACTCTGCCATTTCTACTTTGTTTTTGCGTGGTTTCTTGCGCTATGGGCAACTATTTTATATAGAGTGGGGATAGATGACAAGTCAATTAAGCGAGGAAGAATATTAAATTAAAATAGTCGGTGTAAGATGTGACAATAGGAGTCGACCTAAGTCGTGGCAATAGGAAAGGCACCAGAAAGGTACCAGCAGAATTTCTGTCACTTAGAAACCAAATTTCAGATTTCCTACAGAAAATATTATTATATTAGAAAAAATCCCAGCACCCACCATATACTTCACCCTAGTGGGGATAAATTGATTTATTTGATATGATTTATAATTTTTTTTCACACCTTTTTCATGGATTTTTAAGAGAATGTTAAATACTTTTATATTACATGAACCATATTTTATTAAAGAAGCCAAAATTATGATTGAAAGTAAGTTGGACTATTCATTTTAAAAAACAAAAACAACGAGAATAATAAAACTGGATTATAATTAATTAACTTATATATATTTGTAAATTCAGATATCAGAGATGCGACCTTACCACTTCATAATCCAATCAAGTTTATGTTTTTTTATGAGCTCCCTCAAAGTAATTTTGCTTTTATTTTCCCTCTTATTAAACTGATATAATTCTTGAATTTGGTCCTCGCAGGTGAAGCTAGAGTTTCGTTAAGAGGTTAACCAGCGAAAAGCATCTTTATATATATAAAATACTATTTTCAACTAGTAATTAAATGCGCACATCAATGTAGTTAATAAAAATTAAATCGTTGTAGAGCCTTTTGTTGTTTTACTCGTAGTAGCAAAAAAGAAAATATGGTTCTTTTGGTGGTTTTCTTAGATTTTAGAATTAAGGTATTTAAGAATTGATTTATAGTATATATTTTTGCGTTACAATCTGCATTTTATTTTTTTTTAATATAAAAATTAAATTAATATGTTTTTATATGTTTTTTTAAGATTTTATTTTAATGATATTACACAATAATTTTTCTTTCTTTATTTTACACAATAATTTTACAATTTACGTCCAATGCGGACATCAATACATTTTCTCTCTCTGTTTTTCACACTTAAAGACTTGCAATTCAGAGTATGATCTTCGCGTTTTAAGTCGAATTCAACCACCACCGCTTCTGGGCCACAGCTGACATCTCGCTTTCTCACAATTTCTTCTTATCTCTTGTACCAACTTAGTTAGCAACGTTATCTTTGCGATCTACAGAGAAACTTTCTCCAGAGTCGAAAGACGGGATGGGCGGGACTTCGAAATGGGCGGGACGTCGAAATGGACGGGATAGGCGGGACTTCTATCAATAACCAATTTCTATCTTATGATAGGCGGGACGTCGAAATGGGTCATTATCGAAGGTAAGCTAGGTTTTAGTGCTTGAAGTTTCAATTAATTGTCAGTTTAATGTCTTTGTTAGTATGGAGCCAATTTGAATGCCTTCGGGTTTCACCCAAAGGCAATGGCTTAATTGCTAGTATCAAGATTAATGGCAGCCACTGGATGGATGAATTTAATAATCCTAACCATTTAAATTTAGAAACGATGCGCTCGTACTTACCTGATGAACCAATTCTCTCCTTCGACTATATATATTTGAGACAATTCATTGTTTTTTAACACTTTAATCCACTTATTTCATTTCTATTTCATTTTTAATCCTCGATCCCAATATTATAGAAAGAGGGAGGAAGTGCTGACAGAGAAAGTCGTCAAGCTTCACATTTCTTAATATAGTTTTGGCCAATTTTGATCCCACTGAGTTGCTCTACATGAGATTAGTTCGCCTAGTTATATTGTAATAGATGGGTCATGGTTTTCTTAAACCTCCTCCATTTAAAGGTCATTATTCGCAGTCATAATCCAAAATAAAATTATATCTTTTTTGATATCCAACCATAAAATGGAACATGGCATACCCGCGCCCAACCCCACGTTAGGCTAAGGACATGTCCACGTCCAACCCCATGTTGGGTCAGGATGCGTACGCGCCCAACTCCACATTGAGCTATTAGACATTCACGCTCAACCCCCTGTTGGGTCAAGGATACGACCGCGCCCAACTCCACATTGGGTTGTGGCATGTCCGTCCCTGACCATTCCTGGATATAGTCACAAGTTGAACCCGACTCCTCCTGGGCTCAGTGTATAAGTTGAACCCAATGCCCCTCAGGTCAATTGCATAACTAAAAGGTAACTCCACACTAAATCTCTCATACTTTGGGTCTGAGTTAGTAATTATGATACCCGTCAGATCCCAATAAATACGAATAACCAGGTCATACTTATATTATTCGGAGGTCTTTAAGAAACTTTGTGCATATATTTATTCAAGAAGAGATTCACACCTCTTGATGAGATCCATTAAAGATGAAGCCATTGCAACCTTGAAGTGAAGGTCGTAGAACATATTGTGAATGATGTACAAGGATCTCTAGAAATAATTCATTCCAGAATATTCCCTGTGATTTTTGTATCTTCATTAGTAATTATATTATATTACAAAAGAAAAAAATTAATTTGTTTATCCTCTTACATTTTCAGACTTTTCTTTTTCTTTTCTTTTTTGATATTTTGATCCTCAAGCTTTTTTTCATGATTGGATTCTTCAATGCCCAAATCGAAGGCCAATTAATTTAAAATTGTTAGGAAATGAAAAAATTTAGAGACAAATAACCAAACTATAAAACACATAGAAACTTAATGGCTGTTTCAAAATTAACTCAAAATGTTAACTTTGATCCTCCAACTTTGCACTTAACCTATATTTAGTTCCTTTAGTTTTTCAAAACTTCCCTTTTGGTCTAAAATCTTATTTCTTTTATTTTTCAATCTCTAATTATAGATTGGAGAGAAAAAGTCACAAGATTCTAGTACTAAAGAGAGAAAGTGTTGGTAGCCATTTCAAAATTAACTCAAAATGTTAACTTTGGTCTTCTTAATTTTCAATCAACCTTTTTTAGTAACTTTAGTTTTTCAAAAATTCTCTTTTGGTCCAAAATTTCAGTCCTTTAATTTTCAGTCTCTAGTTTAAGAGTGGAGAGAGAAAGTCACTAGATTTCAATGGTAGAAAGAGATATCATTTGTTGACACTGATTCTGATCATCAAAATAGTCAATATTGGTTTCAACATGTTCCATTGGATGAGGGTTGTTCTACTAAGATGTAATTTCACATTGAAATTGCCTAGGATAGTAGATTTGATCTCCAGAAGTTTTTGAGTTTCGAGTGATTTTTGTTTTTGGACAAATTTTAGGTTTTTAAAGCAAAAACAGGTTTATTTAGGTCTATAGGGTTTTTTTGTGTTTCTAGATCAAAAAAATAGTTTAAAATGAATATAAATGGTGACACATTGTTTGCCACATCTTCTGCTCTATTTTGTTTAGGAAAAAAGGATGGACGACATGCCGTTCAACCCTTAAAAAAAATTACCAAAGCCCAAGTGCAAAACTTGGGATGGCAAACCAGGATGCTTGAGCTTTTTTTTTATTATGGCCCAAGCACGCTAGGCTACCTATCCTCGCACATCTAGGTCTTTTTTGGTTACTTTGGTTTTTTTATTTAATTTCATCCTTTCATTTTTTTTATTGGTTTTTTTAATTTTATTCTCTAATATTTAGTTTATTTTAAATTGGTTTTCATAACTTGATCATTTGATTTGCTTTACTTCTTATCTAGTTATTACGGTTTAAATAAAACTTTCCGCTTTTTTGTTGGTGCTTGATTATATGAGTATTTATTATTATTTTTCTTTAATTGTCTGAGTTATATTTGGTCTCTTCAAATTATTTGGGTTAAATTAGACTAATTTCCTCAATGTTTAAATTGTTTTTTATTGAAGAATACATTAGCACCATCTACTTTCTTTACACTAAAATAATTGATTTGATATACAATGTAACGTGGGTCAACCATTTAGTTATTTTACTAATTCTTATATTGTTGGAAAAGATACATCTAAAGCCATATTAATAACTTATAATTTGATTTTGATTTGATATTTTTATGTTTTCAAGTGAATTAAAATAATTTTAAGGTTTCAAATGAGTTTTTTTAAAGTTGCTTAATTAGGTTGATTTTGAGGTGTTTTGAATAAAAAATAATAGAGGAGAGAGAGAGAGAGAGAGAGAGAGAGAGAGAGA
>Ga0307517_10013632_pt1 | contig 11015 bp, 8 predicted proteins | sample 23_EM_MG_FD_194515 | JGI IMG/M metagenome (GOLD analysis project Ga0307517, IMG submission 194515) | Populus trichocarpa ectomycorrhiza microbial communities from riparian zone in the Pacific Northwest, United States - 23_EM | ecosystem: Host-associated > Plants > Roots > Unclassified | place... | reverse complement strand
AATCTTCAAGCTTTGACTTAGAGGAGCTAAATTGCTGAAATAAAAACTTGGATATCGGTTTAGATGCTTCGGAACGTAATTTGGACTCGTTTCTTCACGAAACCTGTTTGCTGGCAGAATTCAGTTGGCATCTTTGAAAAATCATATCTCCCTCATATGACATCGTTTTGGTCTGAAAGTTGGATCGTTTATAGACCTTTGAGTCAGTAAGCCAACCAAATTGAGTTTACATAAATTGGACTTCTGTAGTTCCAGATATTCAAGTCGAAATGGCCGAAGGTCAACACTGGCAGATTGCGAGATTTGACTTTGAAGGCTGCGATTTCCATGCTCTTCCTTTTTTTATTTTCTTGTCTTAGATTTCTAGAAAGGTATGGATGTTAGCTTTTTAATACCACTAGAATCACATCATTTCGACCTTTAGAGCTCATGCTCTGCACAAAACATCGACTGAAGGTCAAATCTGCCAATTATCTCCAATTTACTCCTTTTTGCATCTTTCATCCAAAAGTGTCTTCAAAACATAAAACAAAGAATATCAAGGCATTTTATATATAAAACATAAGCAAAACACTAGTTAAATGTGGGTAAAACTATTGAATAATGGTTGCATCAAATATCTAAGATTTTTCATGAATGATGGTGTCTTGGATCTTCATATAAGAAGTTGTTAGCTTTCCTCCTTCTGAGATGACCCATCTTCTGATTTTCTTTGTCCATGTACCTTTAATTATCTCTGGAGTGAATTCTTGATGGTTCACATTTCTTGATGGCTGCTTTCGAGGAACATTCCTTAAAAGGTTCCTGAAAATATCTTTATGATGTTTATGCATGCATTTTACCTGTTTTAAAATATAGCCACCCTTATTGGCATCTCTTTATTGCTTGATGGTTAAGGTTTTGGTCTTTTGACTCTTTAGTCCACATGGGTTTTACCCATATGGATAATGTGTATAATTGCCTCTTTGTTGTACAACCTGGATTTTTAGACAATAAATGATGCTTTTTAGCCATGAAGTTCCCTCTTGATTAGACAATATCCTGATGCATCCATATTATTCAATAATTTTACCCATATTTGCTTAGTATTGTGTATATGTTTTATATATAAAATGTCTTGATATTCTTTGTTTTATGTTCTGAAGGCATATTTGACCTCCGATTGATGTTTTGTGCAAAGCTTGAGCTCTAGAGGTTGAAATGAAGTGATTCCAGTTGCATTAGAAAGCTAACATCCATACCTTTCTATATATATATATATATATATGGTAAGAAAAATAAAAAGAGAAAGAGCATGAAAATCGCAACCTTCAAAGACAGATCTTGCATTCTGCCAGTGTTGACCTTTGACCATTCCGACTTGAATATCTTGAGTTAGAGAGATCCATTTAATGCAAACTTATTTTTTTTTGGATTCCTGACTGGAAGACCTATCAGCCTACCAAATTACAATAGAAAAAGAGCTCATATGACAGTGATATGATTTTTCTTAGACAACTCATAAATTCTGTCAACAGATAGGTTTTGTGAAGAAACAAGTCCAATTTACTTCCCAAGTGTCCAAACCGACATCCAAGTCTCTATTTGGGTAATTTAACTCCTCTAAGTTCAAAGTCAAAGCTTGAAGATTTTATCCAAGATTATTTCTTCTTTTTTTAAAAAATAGTTATTGCATTACTTAAATGTAAATTATCTACTTAGAAAAGGACTATATTTTTAGGGAAGTAAGGATTAAGGTTTGCTATCAAATAAAAAGAAAGAGACAAAGGAAGAGAGGGGAGGCCAAAAGAGAAGAAAAAAAACCCCTACTCTTTCATCCTATACTAGAAATCATGTATTCATCTTTTCTCTTGATTAGTTTTTCAATAGACATGCAAGGCTAAATTATTTTTCTTGGTTTCAAGGACATAGAAACCTTCGGATTTCAAGAACTGTGAGATCTATTTTACCTTTTGTTTTCTATTTATATGATGAGTATGAGTATGTTTATTTTTCTATGCTTATTTCATATGACTGTTTAGTTTAATTGCTAGAGCGAACTCTAAGTTATTATTCTAATCAATCTATTGCTAAGTTTGTTATCAAAACTGAAGTTGTGATATATAAACTTGTGAAGCAGCTAAGTTTAATAATTGTGGCGGATCTATGTTATTAATCTTAGGGAAAACATTCGATCAAATCAAACATAAATTGCAAATAGTTATGTTGTTTAGTTCTTAAGGCTGCCATTGAATTAAATTACTAGTGCGGACACTGTGGTTGTCTAATGGTTAGGGTTAGTTACACTGCGGATCGATTAACTAACTAATTTTAAGAAAAAATAAATATTCAGAATATAAATTGACGTTTCGTTTCAATGATCAGTTCTGATTTCCATAGGTGGATGTCTACTTGAGATCAATGTTTGTTCTCTTGATAAATTTTTTATTTCTTAAAGTTAGCTTGATTGTTTTATTCTGTTTACCATAGCATAGTCGAGATAACATCAACCCCCCCGTGTGATCAACTAAACCTGACTAAACCTTCCTCGTGGGATCGACCCCTTCCTTGCTCTATACTATCTTGTTTATTTAAGCTAGAATAATTAATTTATGTGACCACGACATCGCAACATACCCCTCAATTTATGGTATTCTTGCACCATTGTCCACTCATTTTGATTTTCATTGAGAAAGAACACTACATTTTTCTCACTTATTTGAAAGAGTTTATCAAATCATCTATTATCAATAATTGTTACAAATTGCCACCAATTGATCCATTCATGTGATAACAATTATTATTTAGCATAGCCATCCTTCTATGATAACAAGTGTCAATGTCATTTCTATTAAGGTCTTTGCAAACTCGATCAATGACTTTTTTTGTTTGAAAATTCCCTTCTTGCTTTGGAATTAACTCGCAAATTTCAAGGATCATATCCATTTAAGTCTAATTGTTGTAAAGAAATTATAAGATGTATATTTGAAAGTGTTTCTTTAATTGTAACCCAAGACTTGTCATTCCAAACTAAGGTGTATCTTTTATGCATTTTTGGTTGAGAATTGATAAGATAAAGTTTGAGAGGAAGAGTTAGTTCAAAATTCGGATCTCTATGGCTCAAATGAATTTTTGTATTTTTCAAGACAAAAATTTATTCGATATAAGCTTAAAACAAAATTGTTTTGAATTTCTTACAATTCCCAGGGGGTTTAATCTTTAGGAAAAAGGACAATTTGATCTTCTATACTAGCAAGATTGGAATTGGTTAAGATACATGATGAGGTGACTTTCTATTTTTATGGGCTTCAAAGCAAGAGGCTCTAGTAAAAACTCGAGGTTTTGTTTTAAAAAACTTTGTCTATTTTTTTAGTACTTATTTTATCAGTATGAATAATAATGAGTAGTTTATGTTTGAGTTGAAATAGAAATTATGCTATTTTAATGCTTCGATTTTGTTTATGTGATTGATAAACTTGCATGATTATGAACCAAGTGAATGAATGTGTGATTATAGCATGTTGTTGTGAGCATAGTTGTGATATGATGACTTTCATTATATGATTATATGATATGAAAAATGCTTGAATATGAGTATGTGCATTCTTGAAATATATGCGGTATTAGTATATGAGATTGTTGAAAACAAATATACTGATTGATGATCATTTGGTGTATCAGGAGGTGCGATCAGGATCGAATCTTCAACATGAGGACACCCTACAAGAGGAGAAGTTGAGTGGTCTTCACCCTCTTTTGTAATTATATTGGATCCTTGTAATGAATTTTATATAAAATTGTTGCTATTTGGTTATAATTACTCGAAATTGCTTATGAAATAGCTGATTGAATAATGTGATTAGCTGTGGTAATGGTATCTATAATGGATGACCGGGATTGAATAATGTGATTAGCTCTGGTAATGGTATCCATAATGGATGACCAGGATTGAATAATGTGATTATCTTCAACTAATGATATCCGTAATGGATGACTGAGATTGAATAATATGACTAGCTTCGGCTAATGGTTTCTGTAAGAGATGACTGGGGTTGAATAGAGTAATTAGCCTCGACTGATGGTGTATTTATTGGATGATTAGGATCAAATGACAGAATTACATTTGGGTAATGAGACTCGGGCTTACGTACCAAAAGAGACCGGGAAGTTAACTTCGGTCTCTAAAACCCAAATTGAGTGAATGGAACGTGCAAATAAGATTAACATAGTTCAACGAAATCATAGTGATCGATTATATGAAGTTAATGAAAAGAATTTACTTACCTAAGTTAATAGTGAAATTTGCAATCATATTCTTCTATTCATTATTATTATTATTATTATTATTATTATATTAAAGATCATTCTTATTTTTTATAATGCATTTGAACTATAACAGGAACGTCACATAACCAAGGTGCGTAGGAACTTCGTTCCCACGGTTCCACATGTTTTGATATAAACTCTGTAATCGCATGCGTTAGGGTGATATGCATTTTGTGCAAAAAAAATTGTAATAGTCATGGATTTGTCTATCGACACTTTTGTAAAGACTTGTAATGATGACTTTCTAGAAACAGAGATGTGAACTAATATGCATGATGACATAATGAAATGAAAGTATTGTTGATGTACTCTCTGTAGTAAGATGTAGGATTATGTGATCATATGGGTGTCATACTATAATAACTGGCGATGCATATATGCTTGATCTATAAACATGGTTGCACAAAGCATCGATAGGTGAGATGATACAAAAAAAAGGAAAACAATTCACCCATTTTCATGTCGTTTGACTAATCATTGTGTCACGAGTTAATGAGAAACTTTGAGCTATTACAGCTTCTCCTTAATTCACTGTACTAACCTCCACATTAGTGGCCATAACAACCACGCCCAACAACTCCACACCATGGGCCACCACAACCCTAACCAACGCGCGTAGCTCCATCATAAGCATATCCTCCTCTCACCTCAACCTTTTTTTTCTCTAGAACCTGAAACTAGCAAGCCACAAACCTGATTTTTTTTTACCCAACCAACCTCCACTATGAGCGACATCAACAGTCCCTACCCACAACATCAATCTCTACCATGCCTCTACTCCATCAATTAACTGTTGAAGCAGCCAAGAAAGGGAAAAATCAGGAACTAATAAAAAAAATTTAATTAAGTCGATAAAAGAAAATGAAATGAATCAATTGGATTGTGTATTTTTTTTAGGTAACGGTAACCTTCACCACCAACCTAGGGAAGAAGAAGAGGGCTAACCACACCAGATCCACCCATTGTTCTGGTTCCATGCATTGCCACTATTTTGTGACTCCTAGAAGCTTTCTAATAAAATCTTTCTCTTAGCTAGTACCTGACCAAGATGATTTGCTTATTCTAAAAACTCTTTTTCTTTCCCAGGACTGGATCCACTAAAAACACAAATATTTCTTATTTGATGACTTGAGGAACCTATCATTTCTACACACTTCATACCACCTATATGCAGGCCAGCTGAAGTCTCTCTCTCTCTCTCTCTCTCTCTCTCTCTATTTATTTATTTATTTTGAAAAAGCATGTGTATGTACAGGTAGTTGTGATTGTGGCTCACATCTTCCCTTGGTTTTACGTCCAAGAACGGCTTAAATGCTCTCTATGGGTCGAGGATAAGCTTCCCATCCAGTTTTCTTAAAAACTGGCAAACATGGTCTGTTTTAGTTAGATTCCCAAGACTATGTCGAGCATGTTCTTTATGGAATTGTGGCCATATATCATGAATTGCACAATGCACATCTCTACTAGGATGCGTCTCAAGAGTCAATAGAAGATTATCTAAAGACCCCTTACTCAGGCCATCCTTAATGAATTGTATTTTATCTTCACGGTTTATAGATATCATTCCTAAAGAACGACATGTTGCATTACAAGTCCATCTGGCACAAACTTTCAGTCGTTTTGCGCGACGTTTCTTTGCAAAAGTGCTTTTACTTGTTCCAGGCATGTATGAAATGAAAGAATTGGAGGACTCACCTGATAATCGGACCTTTGCTTCAATTAGCCATCGAATATCTTCAGGAATTCCATGATTCATTAACAACCTCAATCTTGCACACCTAGCATAGTAAATTTTTGTAATTGCATTTGGAGGCAAAGCGGGAAAATACTTTTTCAATTTTTCAAGAGTGGTGTCCATTTTCAAATGAGAATTAGAGAAGAAATTCAAAGAAGGGAGAAAGAGTAAAGAATTGCACAAATATATATACAGATATCAGTTATTATAGGAAACTGAAAGAACCGACTTAAGTCACGGAGTACCGTTATCCGCCATTTGACCGAGGTGAGAGAGACTAGCAAAACAAAAGTTACACCAAAACAAAACACAAAACAATGTGAGAAAAAGAATCAATCTTTATATACAGGAATCTTTATATACAGGAATCTTTATATACAGGAATATGATTTAAAGGCATCATGTCAATCTTTATATACAGGAATAGGATTTAAAGGCATCATGTGACGTTTTGAAATAGATCCCAACTTTTGACAATTTTCACAAGTCTTGCAGAATGCATGTGAGTCCTTAAACATGGTGGGCCAGTAAAATCCACTTTGTTTGATTTTTACAATGGTCTTTCTTGATGAGAAATGACCCCCACATGCCTTAGAATGACAAAATTTAATGACACTACTTACCTCATTGTGAGGAATGCATTTTCGAAATATTTGATCAGGACAATATTTAAATAAATAAGGGTCATCCCAATAAAAGTTCTTCACTTCGTTCAAGAACTTTCTTTTGTCTTGGGTACTCCAATGAGCAGGCAAATGTCCTGAAACAAGAAAATTAACAATATTAGCAAACCAAGGCATTGTAGAGACGGAAAGTAAAGATTCATCAGGAAAGTAGTCATCGAATGGCATCCAACATAATCCAAAAGGCATCCTTCGATATGCAAAAGTACCAAATGGACATGTTAAAGTAGTCTTCTCTTAATCTTTCAATGCAATTTTAATTTGGTTGTAACCTGAATAGCCATCTAGGAAACAATAAAATTCATAACCTGCAACTCTTTCTAGGATTTGATCCATGAAAGGTAAAGGAAAATGATCTTTTCTAGTCATTGAATTAAGTTTCCTATATTCAATGCACATGCGCCAACCAGTAATAGTCCTAGTTGGAATTAACTTATTTTTCTCATTTGTTATCACAGTAACTCCAGACTTCTTGGGTACAACTTGGGTAGGACTTACCCATTTGCTGTCAGAAATAGGATAAATGATTCCATTATCTAGAAGTTTAATGACTTCATTTTTCACTACTTCTTTCATATAAGGAGTAAGCCTTCGTTGCATTTCAATTTCAGTAGTTAAACTCATCAATCAATCCTTTGATTTATGTGATAGGCCTGCATTTAAGATGAACATTTACCATAAATTAAAGGTATCTTATAGTATCAGACTTGTTATTATAAAACATGCTTTAGTTAAGGAGTTATTGATGCTTTAAGTGCAAAATGATGATATAAAACATTGATAAAAATGCACTTTTAAGTACTAATCACCCGGCCAATAGCATAGCGCGAACAACAATCTAATTAACAAAACACTAAAGGGTGTGACTAAATCACTATAGCCACACCCCCAAAATATATTCATTGGAATAGTTTTTTGTGTTTTTTTTCTTTAGTTTTTTTTTCTATTTTATCCTCCAATATTAGGTTATTTTAGGAATTGTACTTTATAATTTTTTTTTATTTTTTTATGTCAAGTTATATAACGGTATCATGAATTTAGTTTTTTTTCTTGATTTCAACCTTTAACGTTAGATGTGTTTAAAGTAGGGTTTCACAATTTTTTTTCAAATTTTTTTTATGAATTTATCTCGATCTCATGACTTAGGTTGCAGATTAGTTGGTTGATCCAGGTTGACTTGGTTCATTTTTTTTCTTTTTTTATTGATTTTTTTATTTAACCCTCCAACAACTCAGTATTTCTTTATTTATTCAATTTTATCATTTGATATTAGGTTATTTGGGAATTGAGCTTCTTATTTTTTTAAAAAAATAATTATTTTCTATGAAGTTAACCCGGTCTCATCGATTTAGTTTTTTTTTCTCGATTTCAACATTAAAAATTGGATTTGTTGGAAATAGATCTTCATAATTTTTTTATTTGATTTTTAAAACGTTATTTCAATCTCATGACCTAAATCGCAAGTTTAACAGGTTAGTCCGAGTTAACTTGAGTATTTTTTTGTTTTTTTAATTGATTTTTTTTTCGATTTCATCATTCAACATTAGGTTGATTGAAAATAGAGTTTTATAGTTGTATAGTTTTTTTATTTTCTTTTTATAGAGTTATCTTGATCTTATGACCCAAGTAGTTTTTTAATTTTTTTTATTTCATCCTCTAACGTTAAGTTGATTAAGAATTGATTTTTATAATTTATTTTATAAAGTTATTATAATTTCATAACATAAGATTTAACAAGTTAACGTAGATTAATTGAATATATTATCATTTTAATATTTTTTTTTAAAAATCATCTAATATATAATCATATCAATATTAAAAAGATATATTCTAATATGCCAAATATTTATTTTTATTAAAGAACTCGATAACAACACTTAAATATTTATTTTTAATTTTTTAAAAAATTAAACTAGCCCGCAATATTTATAACAATTCGTGCATTCCTTTGTGTTTCGAGCAAGCCTGGAGCCCATGGAATACACCAGAAAATCAACGTCTCTCTCTCTTCCCAGGTCACCTGATGTGAGAGAATAAATAATAAGAATTAAAGCAAGAAAAGAAAGAAGCTTTTAGAGAAGAAGCTGAGAAGAGAAAGCAAAGAAAGAGAAGAAAAGGGATTGGAGATATGCAAAGTCTATAATATTTTCATTAATCATCAAAACTCTATCACAAAATGATAGAGGAACATATATATAGTAAACCCTAAAACATCTCGCTATTGGGCTCGGCCTATCAAATCAAAATGTTTAACATAAATAATTTCAAATAAATAAAATAACAATGAGACAGGCCCAAATGAGCTAAATAAAATAACAATGAGATAGGCCCAAATGGGCTTAGTCTCCCAACCAAAGCGTGACAGGCTGGGCCATCCTACGTCGTCTCCGTCCATATACTCGTGTAGTTTGTGGTATGGGTCTGGTGTCCCCACCAACTCTCCCGGGGTTAGAGAAACTCGACCCCGTCGAGTGTAGCACTGGCCGACTCTGATAGTACTCCCAAAGATCTGGATCAAGCTGCTGCAAAGTATCTCTAGTAATCCAAGTGCAATCTGAGTCAGGTCGACCCACCTAGCGAACTAGAAACTGTTGAACCTCACCATTCCTGTTAAAAACAACTTGTTCATCTAGAATAGCATCAATATTATCCTTTTGTGCTGATGTCAAGGTGAAAGGGATAGAGGTTTCAATAGGATCATCAGGGGGGGAGTTAAGTGGTATCTCAATTGGATAATTTGGAATAGGAAGTGGCTTATGGTATGCAACTAGATCCTCAATGTTAAATGTAGAGCTAATGCCAAAATCATGTGGTAAATCAAGAACATCAGCATTTGGACCAACCCGTTGTAGCACTTTGAAAGGCCCGGCACTACGTGCATGCAATTTTCGATTAGTTCCCGAAGGAAATCGCTCGAGTCAAATTCGTACCATAACATAGTCTCCCACATTAAACTCATTATGTCTTCTATGTAAATCAGCTTGAAGTTTATATTGCACATTACTTGCTTGAATCTGTTTAGTGATCTCAATATGCAAATCCTGAATTCTACGTGCAAAAGACTCGGTTAATTCAGACACTCTAGCATGAAGGGACATGGGAAGAAGGTCTAAAGGTTTCCTATGCTTGTAACCATGTACAACTTCAAAAGGACTCATGCCTATTGACCTATTGATAGAGCTATTATAGGCAAAACTAGGCCGTAGGAAGAATCAGATCCCAATTCCTATTATGATCACTCACTAGACACCTTAAAAGGTTGCCCAAACTCTTGTTAACCACCTCAGTTTGACCATCAATTTGGGGGTGGTAAGCAGTAGAAAACTTCAATTTGGTTCCCACCATATGCCAAAGGGTTTTCCAGAAATAACTTGTAAATCTAGCATCCCTATCCGAAACTATGGTTTGGGGAAGACCATACAACTTGACAATCTCGTTAAAATAGAGTTTTGCAACTCTAGAAGCATATGTGGTCTTAGTACAAGGAATAAAATGGGCCATCTTAGAGAAGCGGTTGACAACCACAAAAATAGAATCATGTTTCTTTGCAGTACGTGGAAGCCCAAGCACAAAATCCATGCTTACATCTTGCCAAGGGCAAGTGGGAATAAGCAATGGGGTGTAAAGACCAGTATTTTGTTTTCTATGCTTACCTAGTTGGCAAGTTCGACATTGACCTACCAATTTGGCGACATCTCTTTTCAAACTAGACCAGAAAAACTGACGTTCCACCTTTGATGGTTTTATTCCTTCCAAAATGTCCTGAGAGACCTCCAGCATGAATCTCTCATATCAAAAATTCACACACGGATGTTTTCGGGATACAAAGCTTATTATCCCGAAATAAGTATCCATCTTGGAGGTGATAACCATTTATAACACGGTGATTCTCATCCTTCAATGTCAAGTATATTTCTCTAAATTCTGAGCAAGATTCATACTCCTCTTTGAGTCTCTCAAATCCTGTGACTTCAACACTCATTACAGATAATAGTGTTACCCGATGACTCAAAGCATCTGCAGCTTTATTCTCTATTCCAGATTTATGTTTCAAAACAAATGAGTATGCTTGCAAATATTCAACCCAATGACCATGCCTGTGATTGAGCTTCTTTTGGGAGTTAAGATAGCGGAGGGCCTCATGGTCGTAGTAAAGAACAAACTCCTGTGGTAACAAGTAATGACGCCAATAGCGCAAGGCCTGAACCACCGCATAAAACTCCTTATCATAAGTTGAGTACTTTTGTTTTGCCTCATTAAGTTTCTCACTAAAGTAGGCTACAGGGTGACGT
>Ga0307517_10013631_pt1 | contig 11016 bp, 7 predicted proteins | sample 23_EM_MG_FD_194515 | JGI IMG/M metagenome (GOLD analysis project Ga0307517, IMG submission 194515) | Populus trichocarpa ectomycorrhiza microbial communities from riparian zone in the Pacific Northwest, United States - 23_EM | ecosystem: Host-associated > Plants > Roots > Unclassified | place... | reverse complement strand
TGGAACCGCCAGGCGTAGTCCTGGTACATCACGCCGGTGAACACACCGACCTGCCGGCCGCGCAGTTCGGCGGGCACGATCCCGGCCCGTTCGAACGTCTCCCAGGCGGTCTCCAGGAGCAGCCGCTGCTGCGGGTCGACGGCGACCGCCTCGCGGGGCGGCAGCCCGAAGAACCCGGCGTCGAAATCAGCGGCGCCGTAAAGGAATCCGCCGAGGGTGGAATAGGTCTTTCCGGTCGCCGCCGGATCCGGATCGTACAATTCCGCCGTGGGCCAGCCGCGGTTCTCCGGGAACTCCCCGATGGCGTCCACACCGTCGGCGACGAGCCGCCACAGCGCCTCCGGGGAATCGACGCCTCCGGGATAGCGGCAGCCCATCGCCACAATGGCGATGGGTTCGTGTTCCCTGGCCGATTCCCTGGCGGTGACCTCGTCCAGCCGTCGCTGCGTCTGGTGCAGGGCGGTGGTGGTCCGCTTCAGGTATTCCCGGAGCTTTTCCTCATTCGAGTTCGCGTTCGTGTTCGTGTTCGCGTTCTTGTTCGTCGTCATGCGAACGTCTTCCCCCTGCGTATATCGGCGCCCATACGGCTGGTGATCGCGTTCAGCACGTTCGCCGGCCAGTCGGTGAGATAGAAATGCCCGCCGCCGGGAAAGACCTGGATCTCGGCATCGCCCCGGGTGGTGTGGTCGCGCCAGGCCTCGGCCTCGTCGAGGGTGGTGGTGGGGTCGGTGTCGCCGACCAGGACGGTGACCGGGCAGTCGATCCGTATGCCCGCGTCGGAGCGGTAGGTCTCGACGGCCTTGTAGTCGTTACGGATGGAGGGCAGCGCCATCCGCATGATCTCCTCGTTGCCCAGCACCCGGGAGTCCGTGCCGCTGAGGTCGCGCAACTGCGCGATGATGCCGTTGTCGTCGCGCTTGTGCACCTGGTCGGGCCGGGTACGCGACGGTGCGCGGCGGGCCGAGGCGAAGAAGCGGGCGGGGGCGGGGAGCCCGGCGTCGGCCAGCCGCAGGGCGGTCTCGAAGGCGACGGTGGCGCCCATGCTGTGGCCGAAGAAGGCGAAGGGGCGCCCACCGTCGGCGAATTGCCGGAAATCGTCGAATACCCGGTCGGCGAGCTCGGGGACATTGTCGATGAGGGGTTCTCGGCTGCGGTCCTGGCGGCCGGGGTACTGGACGGCGAGGACATCGATTTCCGGCGCGAGTGCCTGGGACGCGGGAAAGTAGAAACTGGCCGATCCGCCCGCGTGCGGAAAGCAGACCAGGAGCGGGGCGTCGGGATCGGCGGGGTGATAATGACGCAGCCAGGGGCTTTGGGTGACCGAGTTCCTCGCGCTCTGCATACCGCTGGTGGCACTGTTCGTGCTGCTCTTCATCATTTCTCCTCGCGTCCTCGCGGTGGACCACGGTCCTGCCCCGGCAAACCGTTGGCGCTGCACCGAGTCTAGGAACGCGCAATAGTGCCAAGACCCCCTGGACCGCCCCCTATGCCCCCCTGATTCGAACACCGTCCGACGGCGGCGTGTGGCGTACGGAAGAAGCCCCGGAGAACACTGGGACCGGTGCCCGACGGGGCGCCACGGGAGGGGGAGGTGGGCTTGCCGTGGCGATCGACGCGAGTGCGAGAGGGAATGCGGAAGCGACAGCGCATGCGCATGCCTGGCCGGCACAGCAGGTGGCACTCGACCAGGACGCGGACGTGGGTGTGCTGGTGGCGGAGGCGCTCGGCGCGGTGGGGGACGGGTCCGCCGGCGAATCGGGGGCGCTTGCCGGACTCGCGGTCACCACCCGGGTCTTCACCGCCGACCCGCCCTTCTTCGACAACGGTGACATCGGCCGGCTCGCGGTCTGCGGAGCCGTCAACGACCTCGCCGCCACCGGTGCCGAGCCGCGTCAGCTCGCCCTGGGCATCGTCCTGGAGGCCGGGCTGCCGCTACGGCTCCTGCACCGGCTCACCGACTCGCTGCGCGACGCCGCCCGCGAGGCCGGCGTCACCGTCGCGGCGGTCGACGCCCGCGTCGTGCGGGCCGGCGAGGCCGACCGCGTACTGGTCACCGCCACCGCCCTCGGCACCCGCCGGTACCCGGCGCTGCGCCCGGCCGCCCTACGGCCCGGCGACCGCATCCTGGTCACCGCCCCGCTCGGCGACCACGCCGCCCATCTCATGTCCCTGCGCGGCGCCCTGGGCTACGAACGCCTCGTCCCCACCGACTGCGCCCCCCTCGCGGGCCTCCTCGCCGGCCTGGTCCCCCGGCTCCGCTACGCCCGCCCCGTCACCGCGGGCGGCCTCGCCGCCGTCCTGCGGACCTGCGCCGCCGCAAGCGGCCTGACGCTGCGCCTCGACGAGCCCGCCCTCCCCGTACGCGAGGAGACCCGCGCCGTACTCGCCGCCCTCGGCCTCGACCCGCTCGACGCGGCCTGCGCGGGGGTGCTGTGCCTGTTCGTCCCGCCGGATGCGGCGGACGGCGTGCTTCAGACGCTGCGCGCGCATGCGTACGGCGGCGACTCGGTCGCGGTCGGCGAGGTGCTGGCGGACGGCCCGGGAACGGGTACGGGCGCGGGAGCCGGAACAGTACAACTGGCGGGTACGGACGGCGCTTCACGCCCCCTGCTGCCGCCCGCCGACCCGCCCGCGGCCCGGCTTCGCTAGGGCTTGGCCCGGACCTGGGCCATGTCGACATGCCTTCGGCCGGGGCGTAGCCGCGTGTCATGCCGAACGGGTCGGCGTGGCCGTTCCAGCCGGTGAGGGGGTGGTCGAAAGCCGCCCGCCCAGCGCGGGCTCCGCCGGGCAGTAGCGGCGGAAGAGCCCGTACGACAGCGCGTACTGGGCGCCCGCGCCCAGCACCATCGCGGTCCACACACCGTTGATGCCCAGCGCGGGCACCGCGCCCAGCCCGAAGGCCAGCGGCAGTTGCACCGCCGCACCCAGCAGCGCCACCCAGAGCATCGACCTGGCGTGGCCGCCCGCGGCGAAGACTCCGCCCAGGGTGACCGTCCCGGCGATCGCCGCCAGGTACGGGATGAAGAACCAGAACAGGATCGTGCCCTCGTGGATCACCGCCGCGTCGCCGGTGAAGGCCTGCACCAGCAGCCCGCCGCCGAGCGCCGCCGGCAGGCCCGCGCCCAGCGCGATACCGCCGGCCAGGAACAGTGACTGCCGCCCGATGTCCCGCGCCGCCGTGGCGCTGAGCGCCGCACTGCGGGCCAGGTGGATGCTGGCGGCCTGGCGTACGGCGTAGAGGGCCATCGTGATGAACACCAGGATCTTGATGCCGATCCCGTACGCCGCCAGCGGCGACTCGCCGAACCCGGCCACCACCACGACCAGCGTCATACCGGCGGCCATCCGGATCACGAAGTCCGCCGAGGCCGGCAGGCCGACTCCGAGGATGCGCGACAGCGCCTGCCGCAGGGTCAGTTCGCCGCCGCCGGTGGCCGCGCCGAGCACCGCGCACCGCTTGCGGCGCAGCAGCACCAGGGCGGTGGCCAGCGCCACCGCGCGGCCGATGAGCATGGCCAGCGCCGCGCCCGCGACGCCCATCCGGGGCAGACCGGCGAGACCGTAGATCAGCAGCGGGTCGAGCACCAGGATCAGGGCGTTGGCGAGGATCGCCATGCGCATCGGGGTGCGGGTGTCGCCGGTCCCCTTGAAGATGCCGTCGATGACGTTCTGGGCGAAGAACACCGCCATGCCGGGGAAGGAGATCGCGAAGAACTCCACGGTGAGCCGGAAGATGTCGCCGCCGGAGGTGAAGAGCCCGGCCACCTGTTCCCGGGCCAGGAAGCCGCCGATCGCGATCACCGGTGTGATCACCATCCACAGCACGCCCACCGCCCGCATGACGGTACGCAGCCCCGAGGTCTCGTTGCGCCCGATGGAGCTCGAAATGAGCACCGTCGTACCGATGTTGACCATCAGGATGACGCCCAGCAGGACGTTCTCGACGGTCGTGGCGATGGCCACCGCGCCGATCGCGGCCTCGCCGAGCCGGCCCACCCACAGGGTGTCGATGACGCCCGCCACGACGCCTGATACCAGCTCGAAGTAGACCGGAGCGGCCAGCCGCAGCAGTTTGCGGCGGGTGTCCGCCGCATCGAGCGGGGCCGAAGTAGCGGGGACCGTCGCGTTATTGATCGATGCCGTAGCCAAGGCAGACAACCTTTCCGATCGCGTGGTTGCCCTCCATGTGGCTGTGCGCGTCGGCCAGCCGGGAGAAGGGGAAGATCCGGTCGATCACCGGACGGAGAGTGCCGTCCGCGACCTGGTCCAGGACCGCCTGGAGGGCGGACGCGGACCCGTCACCGGAGTTGATCGAACTGCTGGCGTACGTGGTGAGGCAGACGCCCGAGGGGATGTCCTCCAGGGGCTCGAAGTCGGGGATGGTCCAGGAGTCGGACAGGATCCCGGTGTTGCAGACCCGGCCGTGCGCGGCGGTCGCCCGCAGGGACTCGCGCAGCGCCGGGCCGCCGACCAGGTCGAGTACGCGGTCGGCCCCGTCGGGCCAGATCTTCGCCACGCCGGCGGCCAGCTCCCCGTCGTCCAGGACGACATGGTCGGCGCCGTGCCGCCGCAGCGACTCCGCCCGGCCCGGGTCGCGGGTGGTACAGGCGGTCTCCGCCCCGATCCGGCGGGCGAGGTCGAGGGCCGCCATGCCGACCGAGGAGGTCGCGGCCCGGATGAGCAGCCGCTGGCCGGGGCGCGCTTCGAGCGCCTCCAGCGAGCCTTGCGCGGTGAGATACGACTCCGGGAGAGCTGCCGCCACCGCCCAGGGAAGTTCGGTGGTGACGGGCATCAGCTGGGCCGCGGGGAGCAGGGCGTACTCGGCGTAACTGCCGTCGAAGACCCGGCCCATGCCGCCCATCGCGGCGGCCACGGTGGTGCCCTCCGGCAGGTCCGGTTCGTACGACTCGGCCACCACGCCGACGCATTCGATCCCGAGGACCCGGGGGAACGCGACGGTCGGGGACCACCCCCGGCGGGTGAAGAGCTCGGAGCGGTTGAGTCCGAACGCCATGACCCGCACCAGCACCTGCCCGGGGCACGCGGCGGGGCGCGGCAGCTCGCGCTGCACCAGCACCTCCGGACCGCCCGGGGCATGGGCCTGTACGGCACGCATCGTGGGGACCGGCATCGGCCACCCCCTCCCTTCTCTCTCGAATCGAGGTAGGGATGACTCTACTAGAGCTACCTCTATTCGAGCTAGCTCTGATAGAGGTAATGTTTGGAAGCGACCGGAAACCTGCCCCCGACCCAGAGACCTAGGGAGCGCGCACGTGCTGACACTGGCGATCCTCGGCTTCCTCGCCGAACGGCCCATGCATGCCTATGAGTTGCGCAAGCAGATCTCGGAGCTCACCGGGCACACCCGGCCACTGAGCGACGGCGCCCTGTATCCGGCGATCAACCGCCTGGAGAAGGCCGGCCACATCGAGCGGCGCCCCGAGGCCCCCACTTCCGGGCGCGGCCCGACCCGCCAGGTGCTGACCCTTACCGCGACAGGGCGGGCGGAGCTGCGGAGGCGGCTGTCGGAGCCGGCCGAGGTGGAGATCACGGACGGCGCGTCCTTCTTCACCCTGCTCGCCTTCCTCAGCCATCTGCCCGAACCGGCCGACCAGGCACGGCTGCTGCAGCGGCGGCTGGACTTCCTCACCGCGCCGGCCGGTTTCTTCTACAGCGGCGACACCCCGCTGCGCATCGCGGACGTCGAGGACCGCTACCGGCGGGGGATGCTCGTGATGGCCCGCGCGACGAGCCGGGCGGAACGGCAGTGGCTGACCGAGACGCTCGCCGAACTGACGAATTGTGACTGAGCACGGACGACCTGGCCGTGGACGTACCGCACGACGGGGTGACCACAGATATGCGAACCCGGATACGGGCCGGGGATCCCGCCGCCTTCGCGGAGCTGTTCGCCGCCTACGCCCGCACCGTCCACAACCACCCCTTCCGGCTCACCGCCGACTGGTCGCTCGCCGAGGACGTCGTGTCGGCCACCTTTCTGGATGCCTGGCGCTGCGCGTCGGCGTCGACCCCGAGGGCGGCTCCCTGCTTGTGCTCTACGCCCTCGCGGTCGTCCCGGCCGGCCTCGTCGCAAGTCCGCCCAGGGCCACCGCGGCGGCGGTCGCGAGCGCGGGCAGGACGGCCATCCCGATGAGGACGCCGAACTCGGCCGCGGAGCTCTGGCGGGCGGCGTGGCCGGTGTCGGAGGACAGATAGCCGAAGGCCTGCAGCACCAGTCCGTAGAGGAACGGCCCGAGGGCGAGGCCGAGGCCCTCGCCCGTGGTGAACACGCCGGAGAACACCCCGGCCTGGCGGCGCGCTGTGCGGGCGGTGTCCTGGGCGATGCAGTCGGGGAGCATCGCGTAGAGGAAGAGCAGCTGGCCCGCGTGGCCGGTGCCGGCCAGCGCCATCGTGAGCAGCACGGCGGCCGTCGGCAGGGCGGGGGCGGCGAGGAAGAGCAGACAGCCGGCCGCGAAGAGGGCGGAGGCGGCGGTGTAGCCGCGCCGGTTGCCGCCGAGCCGCCTGCCCAGGCGTGACCACAGGCCGATGGTGAGGAGGTTCGGGACGACGAAGGCCGCGACGAGAGCGCCGGTGGCGTCGGAGTCGTGGAGCACGTGGTCCGCGAAGTAGGGCGCGCCGGTGAGCAGTACGCCGGTGGCGACCGTCTGTACGACCACGCAGCGCAGCAGCGCCATGAACGGCGCGTTGCCGCGGGCGACGGCCAGTTGGTCGCGCAGGCTCGGCTCGCTCTCCACCACCCGGTCCCCGCGCGTCCCCCGCGTCCCCGCGAACACCGCGACCGCCCCGACGGCGATCACCACGGCCCCGAACAGGCCCAGCCAGCGGTGCCCGGCCAGCCCGCCGCCGCCCGCGTCCACCACAGCCGGTCCCAGCGCCCCGGCCACCAGCGCCGCCACCCCGATCGCGGCCACCCGGCCGCCCACCAGCCGTATCCGGTCCTCCTGCCGGTCCACGATCTCCGCCGGCATCGCCACATACGGCACCTGGAAGAACGCGAACGCCGTTGCCGTCAGCAGGAACCCCGCCGCCGTGAACCACGCCCCCGCCGTCCCTCCCCACGGCCCCGCGAACATCAGCGCGAAGGCCAGTCCCACGGCCAGCCCCCCGCCCAGCACATACGGGCGCCGCGCGCCCCACCGCGTCCTCGTCCGGTCGCTCGCCCGGCCAACCAGGGGATTGAGCAACGCGTCCCACGCCTTCGGCGCGAACACGATCACCCCGGCCAGCGCCGCGCCCACGCCGAGGGTGTCCGTCAGATACGGCAGCAGCAACAGCCCCGGCAGCGTCGTGAAGGTCCCCGTCACCAGCGACCCGGCCGCATACCCGAGCCGCACCCGAGCCCGTACGCCGCCGCGCTGCGCCGTCTCGACGGCCCGGTCCTCCACCTGCGTCCCGACGGTCCTCATCACGCCTCCTCCTCACGCTCCGCACGCCAACAGGCCCCGCCCTGAACTCGGGGGAAAACCCAGGGCGGGGCTCGCTCCCCCACCATCCGCCCGCCGCCATGGCTCCGGCTAAAGGGCGGCTTCCGTCCGGAGGACCCGAAGTAGCGGCCGTGCAGCTTGCTGCCACCGGCGCGCGCTGGCCGCGCGCCCCCCGTACGACGGAGCCTGGGACGTCATAGGGGAGACGGGAGATGCCATGACGGACGCCATGACAGTCGGCAAGGAAACGGCACCTGCCGCGCTGGGCCTCGGAGACGGGACCCGGCACCTCATCCACTGCCCGCCCTCCTGGGACCACTACCTGCTGGACGCGCCGAGCCTGGCCGAGGAGCACTTCGTGCTGGCGGGCGAACTGCCCACCGCGCACCCGCTGTTCAACGACGGGCCCGGCCATTTCCACGACCTGCAGATCACGACCGAGAGCGTCCGCGAGATCGGCGAGTTCGTCGGCCACCGCTACTTCGGGGTGCCCGAGGACCGTCCGGGCCTGTTCTACCGGTTCACGCTCGACCTGACCGAGCTGAGCGCCTGGCGCACCGGCACGGCCACGAGCCGGATGACCACGCACATCAGGGCGACCCCGGCCAATGTCGTCAACGGTGTGCCCAGGGGCCTGGACTTCCATGTCGAGGTGAAGATCGACGACACCCCGTGTGCCCGGGGCACGGCCGGACTGGTCTTCCTCATGCCGATCCTGCACCGCAAGCACCTCGCGTACATGCGGCAGGCCGTGCGCGCCGTCCCCGAGATGGAGGACGCCCCGGACACGCCGCCGCGCCCGGTCGCCGCGGCCGAGGTCGGCCGGGCCGCCGCGGCGAACGTCGTGGTGAGCGAGCCCTCGGGCGACCCGGGCCGGCTGAGCACCTGGGTGCTGACCCAGCGCACCGACCCGGTGTTCGCGGGCACGGACGGCCAGTTGTCGGGCCTGCATCTGCTGGAGGCCTGCCGCCAGACCTCGCTGCTGGCGGCGGGCCGCCGTTCGTACGGGCACGGGCTCAATCCCGCCCGCAGCACGCTCGCCGCCTTCGAGGTGCACTTCCGGGGGCACGCCGAACGCGACCTGCCGCTGCGATGCGTCGCCGTGCCGGGCCCGCTGGGGCACGACGCGCACGGGCGCCCCGCGGTGCCGGTGACGCTCACGGTGACGCAGCGCCGCCGCGCCGTGGCGGAGGCGCGTACCGTCGTCGTCCAGGACTTCTGAGGGCGGCGGGCGGTCGCCATGCGATACCGGATCCTGGGCCCGATGGAGATCGAGGCGAGCGAGAACGGCGGCGCCCCCCGCTCCTGCACCCCGCACGCCGCGAAGCTGCGCGTCGTCCTGGCCACGCTGCTCGTCCGCGCGAACGAGGTCGTATCGGTCGAGAGCCTCATCGACGAGCTGTGGCAGGACGCCCCGCCCCGCACCGCGATGACCACCCTCCAGGTGTACGTGTCCCAGCTGCGCAAGCTCCTGGACGGCGCCGACCCGGGGCACGGCCGCGCGGCCCTGCTCACCCGCCGCCCCGGCTATCTGCTGCGGGTGGGCAAGGACGAACTCGACGCCACCGTCTTCGAGTCCCTGCACGAGCGCGGCCGCAGGGCCCTGGAGGCCGACGACCATGCCACCGCGTCCGAGCTGCAGCGGCGGGCGATCGCCCTGTGGCGCGGTCCGCTGCTGTCCGACACACCGCACGGGACGCTGCTGGACACCGCGTCGGTGCGCCTGGCCGAGGCCCGGACCACCGCCCTCGACCAGCGCATCCGGGCCGACCTGCAACTCGGCCGGCACCGGGAGCTGATCGCCGAACTGCAGTCCGTGACGGCCGAGCAGCCGCTGCGCGAGGAGTTCCACGCCCACCTGATGGTGGCCCTGTACCGGACCGGGCGGCAGGCGGACGCCCTGCGCGTCCACGCCCGGCTGCGCCGCACCCTCGTCGACGAGCTGGGTATCGAACCGGGCCCCGGGCTGCGCCGCCTGCACCAGCGGATCCTGGACGGCGACGCCGCGCTGCTCCGGCCGAGGGCCGCCTCGAAGGCGCCGCCCCCGCCCCGCCCGGTGGCACCCCCGGCGCCGGTGGTCGCCCTTCCCCCCGCCGACCAGGCCTTCACCGGCCGCACCGGCGAACTCGCCGAGCTGGAAGGGCTGTTGCGCGACGCCCCGCCCGGGGCATCGGTCGTCGTCACCGGCATGCCCGGCACCGGCAAGACCGCCCTCGCCGTCGAGGCCGCCCACCGCATGGCCGACGCCTTCCCCGACGGCCGGCTCTTCCTCGACCTGCGGCCCGGGCCCGGCGCCGGCCGCCCACTGGCCCCGGCCGAGGCCATGGCCCGCCTGCTGCGCCGCGCGGGCGGCGACCCCCACATCACGTCGGACGCCGCGGAGCTGGAGGACTCCTGGCACCGCCTGCTGACCGGCCGCCGCGTCCTGCTGCTGCTGGACAACGCCGCCTCGGAAGCCCAGATACGGCCCCTGCTGCCGGTCACGGCGGGCAGCACCGCGATCATCACCAGCCGCCGACTGCCCGCCGGGCTGGCCGGGATGCGGCCGCTGGTCCTGGGCCCGCTGGGCGAGGCGGAGTCGGCCGCCCTGATCGGCGGGTCCACCGAAGCCGCCGACCTGTGCGGCCGCCTCCCCCTCGCCCTGCGCGTGGCCGCCGCCCAGCTCGCCGCCCGCCCCCACTGGACGCCCGCCTCCCTCGCCGTCCGCCTGCGCGAGGAGTCCACCCGCCTCGACGCGCTGCGCGCCGGCGACCTCGACGTACGCGAACGGCTCCTCGCCGCGTACGAGAGCTGCCCCGCCCCCGAGCGCCGCGCCTTCCGCCTCCTCTCCCTCCTGCCCCCCGGCGACCCCTTCGGGCCCGAACCGGCGGCGGCGGTCCTCGACACGGACCCGGCCGGGGTCCTGGACGACCTGGCCGACGCCCACCTCCTCACCACCCACGACGGCCGCTACCGCCTCCCCCCGCTGCTGCGCCTCCTGGCCGCCGAACGCCTCGCCGCCGAAGAACCCCCGGAGACCGTCCGCGCCGCCACCCGGCGCATGTGCGACACGTACGCCGCCGCCGCGGAGTCCGCACAGGCGGCACCGGACCGTCCGACCCTGGTCCGGCTGGTACGGACCGCGTACGACGCCGCCCTGTGGGCCCAGACCATCCGCCTCGCCGACGCCCTGACCGACCACCTGGAAACCCACGCCGCCTGGCAGGACTGGGAGTCCACCCACACCCTCGCCCTGGACGCCGCCGCCCGCTGCGGCGACCTCGCCGCCCGCGCCCGCATGCTGCGCTCCCTCGGCGACCTCGCCTGGCAGCACCGGCACCTGGACCGCGCCGCCGAGTTCTACGGCCGCGCCCGCCGCGCCGCCGAAACCGCCGACGACCGCGAGGAGTACGGCCGCGCCCTCGTCGGCCTCGCCGAACTGCGCCTCGACACCGGCGCCACCACCGAGGCCGCCGCCCTCCTGCGCCCCGCCCTCGCCGCCCTCACCGCCCCCTCCCCCGCCCACCCCCGCGCCCGCTACGAGGCCCGCCGCGCCCTCGCCCTCCTGGCGCTCCAGTCCGACACCCCCCAC
>Ga0307517_10013630_pt1 | contig 11017 bp, 13 predicted proteins | sample 23_EM_MG_FD_194515 | JGI IMG/M metagenome (GOLD analysis project Ga0307517, IMG submission 194515) | Populus trichocarpa ectomycorrhiza microbial communities from riparian zone in the Pacific Northwest, United States - 23_EM | ecosystem: Host-associated > Plants > Roots > Unclassified | place... | reverse complement strand
ATCCCAGCTCATACAATCCACTTCGAAAGAAGCAGCGGATCAGCCACCCAGCTCCTTTGGTTCGATTATCTCCGTCTCCGGGCCTTTACTTTCCTACCCTACTCTCTCGAAACTCTGTCCAACGCCTGTCCTCATCGCACATCCCCCTCCGTCAGCGGAAACTGCGCTGCCATCTACTGCGATAGCCGCTTTCAAGAAAGGATTTCAATCGGTGACAGAGTCGAAACTTGGGGCCAAATCTCAAGGTATGCCGAGCTCGAGGGAGGAATGGGAGCCCATCATGCGGTTCTGGAGCCAAGTCCTTTCGAAAAGACAGATGGAGGGTTTGTATGAAGTTATGACTGGTTCGAGCACCTGGGAACACATTCCAGAGGTGACGTAATAAAATTACGATCTCCAAGGGTCGTTAGGTCAATCTTTGGGCAAACATCAAGCCGCCTTTATACACTCTTCCGGTCCAGAACTTCCAACAATTCAATCCGTCGTAGTCGTATCAAGGTTCAGGGGCATAATACAGGACAAGCCGCTCAGAGCTATGTGTGGTGGTGTCGAGTATATGCTTTGAGCTCGCTAATTTACCTTTTTTATTGCGTTTACGGACTATTCATAAAGCAAGTATTAGGTAGAATTACAGTAGAATCATTTGGCTCCATAAGTAGTGTAGTTCAGAATCGTCTTTATGTGGGGAACGATTGGATACAAAACCACTGATTCTGATTATTGTCATCAGGGCACCCCCTCTTCAATGGTCACGGCATTCGCTGCACCACCATTAATCCAATCCGCTGGTAGCAGGCGAGCAACCTCGTCAGCCGAGAGACGATCTTCAGGCTCGTAACGAACCATCTTCCGAGCGAGCTCTTCGAACGCAGCAACTTCCTCTGGCGACATCCTATCCGAATATATCTTGACAAACTGCCCCGTCACGGGTGGCAGGAGCTTCGTGTTCCCAATAAAATGCCCCTCGTCATCGAAATACTCAGCACGTTCTTCCCACTTGGTCCAAAACCGGTCTGGCAGCTTGCCCAAGGTTAACACCATCTCCCGAACGATCTCTTTCGTAATACCATGATATGAAGCAAATAGCAGCCCCCCGCCGCTTAGAAGCATGTGCATGAGGACTGCCAGCGCCCAGATGTCGATGGCTGGGGTAACGGGCTCCTGGAAAAATATGGCCTCTGGAGCAGCGAACACTCGGGGCATTTTGGGTGCCGTCGTTTTGGGTGCTCCGTCCGAGAAGTAGGATTCTCCGAAATCGCATATTTTGATGTGGATAGTGTCGGTTGAGCTCAGACATAGTTTAAGGAGCTCGATGCCGTCGGCTTCACCAAGGACGTATTCTGGGACGTTGGGTGTGGTGGGTGTTATGATGTTCCAATCGCCATCTCGGATTGGCAACTTCTGTGGCTGGCCATAGTATGTTTCGATATCTTGACGGGTCCAATTTTCTATCCCGGGTATGCGCAAGAGGAAGTTCGAAAGATGAAGATCTGAAAGATGGGGGGTGAGTAACTACAATACAAATTCATGAGAGAGATGACTTTGTAACCATACCTCCGTGAACAACTTTGCATCGATGTAAGTACGCCAACGCTTGTGTGATTTGTGCGCACATTTTTTTCGCCATGGCAATCGGGAAGCAATCTTCTGGGAAGATCTCCTCTAGATCAGGCTGTTGAATGCTAGGCCCAAGGAGTTCAGAGACGATGCACTGATGAACGCCGTTCGGGCCCTCCAGCAAAAATTCGTCGAATATCTCCATCACATATTCACTACCAGGAGAGGCGCCCGTCGCCTGATCCTTCTTGATATGGCGTACGATATCGAGCTCCGATGTGGACGCTTCGGCGACGATTATCTTGAGAGATGCGAATCGACCTGTGATGATGTTTTCTACAAGCCAGACTGTAGCGTAGACCCCGTTTCCGAGCTTGTTGAGGACGCGATATTTGTGCTGAAAAATGTCGCCGATAGCGACGGGGTGGTACCCTCCTGGTCGATAATTCCCTATATGCTCCACGCCTGGGTATCGCATTCCCATAATATTTTACGAGCCGTTTGCTGGGTAATGGACAGAGGTGTTGTTGAATCCCAGGGATGCAGAGGTTGGACGTTGATGAATCGCGCGGCCTTGGAGAAGATTTCGGAATTCCATTTTTAACGGAGATGTTAACATGATATCGGCTTCAAGAGTTGACACGCATGGTGACAGATCTGGCGCGTAAATGGTTGCAGGGCGATGCACCATTTCCCCGTGTAATCACCGTCCGGACTCCTGAACAAGAGAGCGTTGGGGCTGTGCAGCAAGCGACAAATTTCGTTGCTAGTTACTCCTCCTCGACGAGCAAGATGAGAAGTGAAGTCACCCAAAAGATGCAGGCAATCCATCATAGCAGCCAGAGAGAAGATTGAGTGGAGAGGGATATGCTGGTACGAAGGCCAGAAGTTCTTGCACGTGATTGAGGCAGAGAAAGTTGAAACGTTCTCTGAAAAACAATCTTGACTATATGGGAAATGTGTACAATGTGCTCTGCTTTACATAACACGGACGATGGACTCTTATTTCATGTGGACTTTATATTTAGGAAAAAGTGCGTTGTCATCCTGTGCATTTTGTATTTTTTATATATTACATTCAGGGCTTGGGTTGGTTCAAGCGCGATGAAATCGGATTCGGAGTGGATACCTGGCTACCAAGACATTCATGAAACCTGATCCTGAAATCTCCTTGAGGGCCCTTCTCAGATGTCTGAACGCTTCGATTCCTTCGACATGGGCTTACTATTTACTTGGAGGTTCTGGCCGGTATCTACAAGTCCGCCAAAACCGGTTACATCATCAGCAATGGGTTATCTCAGGTGCGTTGGTTTTGAAATTACCTGAGTTGCTTGGCTGAATGCGACCGTTCCTCAGTTCGTCAAGAATATCCTTCCAGTTGCTCGACGCTCTACGTGATGCTCGGAGCCACAAGGCTTCTCATGGTGTTACCAACCCCTCAATGACCCGTCGGATTTCTTCCTCTTCTTCTATATGTCCGGGCGTCGCAAGTGTTACCTCGCACTTGAGGGGTTTTACGTCCATGAAAGTAACCCCAAAATCAGTGCAAAAAAATCCAGTACCGACAAGGCGGAAGGGCCACCGAAGTAATGGACTGTTTTGTCGTTGACTGCGTCATTGCCGAATTTTTCAATGGAGCTTGGATGGAGCTCCGCAGTTAAGGGGCAGTTTACCCCAAGCTAACTCCAAGCACGAGGTCGACGCCCAGTTAGCTGCGATGTATTGAGTATGAGGGTGTTCAAGTGCGCATTTCCGTTTTTACCTGCGAATTTTGCTCATCATCGGTACAAACGATTAGCCTTGACCCATCCGAAAGGCCGACCTTCGATGCTTTATTGCACATTTTCCGGGTCCGAATCTCACTCGCCTAAGTTATGAATCCGACACTAAAAGTCATCGAAGGATCGAGGTGTGGTACTCCAGAAACTTGCTGTTATGCCGCAATCCATTTTCTTGCAAGCGAGACCAATTGCGGTTCGCGATCCTCACGAATTCCTTTAATATTATCGCGGAAAGCTATCGTTCCACTGTCATCACCAAATTTATCGAATTTCTGAACTGTCCTATCTTTTTGGAATCTGGTGCCGACCATGCACTTTTTGCGGAGATGACCAGCTACGATCGACGCTTCTGCATGCCCATTGAACATTACCTGCCGTGATCATCGTAACGCCGTACCTTTATCTATTGCTTATTTCCTTGGCCACGTCTCTCTCTGTAGCACCCAGACCGCTGCCGGATTGACCACGAACCCCGACTGAGTTGGTCATTGGCTAAAACGTTGCTCTGGTGATTGGGTCTTCCAAGATAAATGTAAATTGGACCTTCGAAGAATCCTAAGTATTGGGTCTCCCAAGACTAATGCTATTGGACTGCTTGAGGCTCATCACAGGGATGAAGCTGAAGACATTCGAGGTAGTAATGATTAAATATTGAATACTAGATTTTCTCAAATTTATGTATGATGACTCCGGGACGATGGTGTTGGACTTTAATGATTGATCCTAATTGGACATCCTTCTCATTTCATGGGACCATTTTACTGCTTCCCCAATTCCGGCCCAATAATCCTTCTGATTTTCATCCAAATTGTCATACGCTCCAAGGTACTCGAGCACCGGGAATAATGCATCGATGTATCGCGCCAGGAGAACACTTTGATGGAAACCATTGTGTTTAGGGGGTACAATGCTCTGAATATTCAGTTCCATGAGACCGTGTGATGAAGTCTGCATGGACTTGAGAGCTTTTTGGATTGATTTTTCATCGCTCAGGCGCAGGTCCACGTAAATCATGAGCTTCAGAAGCTTCGGGCACCAATGACCTATCTCACCCAGGATCTCAATCGAGGGCGAAGACGGTAAATCTATATCGCTAATGTAGGGCAAGCAGAGGTAGCGAAGGTTCTTCCCCTGTCCGCTTGCAAATACATCCAGGAAGTCATCGTGTGTAGCTCGTAGAGAGAGATTTTTTAAGGACAAGGTGACCAATTTGGAGGAGTCCACGAGCTTCAAGTCACGTAAACTTATCACGGGAAGCTTCCCTTTGACAATATGTGCTTCGATAGTTAAAGCCGTCAAGTTAGGGGGGATGCAACGCCAAGGACCTGGGTTAATCGTAGCTGCTGGGTCCAGAATTTCGAGTTTGATATCTTCCAAGAAAGAAAGCTCGAGGATGTCGAAAACTTGGTCAATTTGCTCATTGGTTCCTATTACGCGGAGCGCCTTAATATCGAGGGGTAGTCGATTAGATGCCCTTTGATGGCCCTTCATCACCATTCCTTTTCGGCCAAATTCGACAGTCAGATCGGCCGCCGATAGACCTATTAATTTTTCGATGTTAGTTATGGAAGAGTTCATAAACAACTTGAGGGAGCGCAATCCGTCGATATTGTCCAGGCAGTTAACTGCTTCACTGGAGATGCGAGCATCTATGCTGAGATCGCAAAGACCAATAGATTCACAACATAGAGCTGAGATGAATGATGTTGCCAGCATCTCTCCTCTTTCCCCTTCTATATTCCGAATGGTCACAGAAGTAAGGCTCGGCGTAAGGCAGTGGAAGAGCGGCCCCAAATTCTCGGCAAAATCGTCCGAAATGGTGGAAATTTCTATTTCCTTGAGGAGTGGAAACAAGGTTTTTGGATGAAGTCGAGCAATTTGAATGTAAACATCTTTTCCTACGGCATCTTGGAGTTCTCTGCACTTAAAAACGCGAACGTATCGCGAATACATGTTGAAGCGGCTCCAGTCTTTATCGGAAATCTGCCCGACCAAGGTCTTATGAACGTGATTAGCCAAATTCACTTATACTCCTAGATAAATTGATGATACCCACATAATATTTGCCCAATTGTCTAAATTGAGGAAGGATTCCTAGAAGTGGCAGTAAGGATGAGAGCGTCCTCCAGAGAGCGTTGATTGCAGGTTGAAAAAGGGCTTTGGAGGTTTGCGCAGCCCAGAGAAGTGCTTGGTTCCTCTCCTGTTGTGCAGGACCCCATCCGTCGAAGAGTCCATCCAGTTGAAGTATGATTTGCTCGAGTAGGGCCGGGTTCATGAGAACCCTGGTACTTGCCACGGGAGTATTCTGGCGTCTTGCGGGGATATTCTGGCATCCTACTGTGCGTTTTAACCTGGGAAAAAATAATGAAATATAGCTTGAATATAGCATAACATCTTTTGAAGATGAAGGTACACACCACCGTGATGGTGGTCCAGTACCACAAGTGGACCTAGCGACTAGTTTTGTCCGAGGCATTCGAACTTGAGAGGATCAATGTAGTAGGAAAACCAACTGCATGGGGAAGAATGAGGCTGACTAAACAATCCTTAGCGGCGCAAAGCGCCGGTTTTGCAGGGCTTGATACTAGAAAAAGTTGAGTTTCGTTGTTTCTATGTGCCAGAGTCGGACAAGAATAAAGGAGTAGCAATGAAAACCGGTTCACCTGTAGGAATTCAAGGATCCTGAGCGATGCTGCGCCTACTTGTGCAATACTTGGAATACCGCTTCTCTGACAAAAACCTGCCAAGGCCTGAACCACGTGAAGGAGAAGCCATAGAGTTGCTGAGTTCTTGGAGCTTCTAGATCTCAAGTTGCTCATCCTTTATACAGGAAGAAAGATACGAGTGATGAACACAAGTACAGTAAACGCGAATGGGGGATGAGCAAAATATTTGATGTTTGAACTAGTTACGTTGAATGACATCATGAATTTCGGGACTGGCGGCACTATGGTCTATTTGATCAACCAATGGGTCACGTCATCCAACTCCTCCAAGGCCGCGATTTGTCAACGTCCAACCTCTGCATCCCTGGGGTTCAACACCTTCCGTTTCACCCAGCAAACGGTTCATAAATAATATGGGAATGCAATACCCAGGCGTGGAGGCTGTGGAGCATATGAGTCGTTATCGGGAGTTTCGACTGTCACTGATTGGGATCCTTTCTTGAAAGCGGCTATCGCAGTAGATGGCAGCGCAGTTTCCGCTGACGGAGGGGGATGTGCGATAAGGATAGGCGTTGGACATAGTTTTGAGAGGGTAGAGTAGGAAAGTAAGGGCCCGGAGACGGAGATAATCGAACCAAAGGAGCTGGGTGGCTGATGCGGTGCTTTTGTATGAGCTGGGATTTCCAGCGATCTAACACAAACTCGGCAGCCACAGAACCTCCTTGGGCAAAACCAAAGAAATGTACAAAAGGAGAGATAATGTGCGGCTCGAACCACACATTCTCTGCCTCTTGTATACTGTTTCCTGCGAGAAAGGAGAGAGAACATCTGGTTCGAAGAACCGCACGTTCTCTTCCTGTCGCGTACCATCTCCCACAAACCAGGAGAGAACGTGAAATTCTTAGAACCTCTATACGAGGATCGGCCATGCACAATTGTCAAATGTTCCACGAATTTAGACAGAAACTGGAAAGCCAGCGTTGGATTCGGGCGCTCTGTCGTTTCTCCAAGCTCGTCGAATGAGCTGTACCACTGATAAGCTTCTTCGTAGAGGAACGAGACCCTCGGTAGGAATTAGTCGTTTGATGAAACCAGGGAAGGCAGCTTAGCTACTGCTCTGGTGCTCGCAGGGAGAAAACGGCCATTTGAGGAAGTTTCAGTGCTTTGCCCAACTTTTTGAATGAGATATGTGTCGCCTGCGGTTGAAAAAGGCAGTGCGCAGACTGGCTCGTTTCAACCCAACATACCAAGACCGTGGAGAAATATAGGGAGATTCTCGTCTGTCCCGTCATCGCTAGGGCCGTAGAAAAACTGGCTAGGAATCTTGGATGTCTTTGGTGGTGGTTTGACTTTTGGTATGGAGGCCGATGGCGAGGCTTTACTTACACTGGACAGCTGTTGAAAGCAAAACAAATTAAAGAAACAGCCAAAGAGGCAGGGCGGCCGATGAATAAATACATGCAATCACGCAGCATTCACACCATCCTCTGCAGCACGCTGCCTCGCATTCTTGGCAGCATTCGCAGCTGTTGCCTCTTGCTTCTCTGCTTCCGCGCGGGCAGTCTAAGTTCATCGCCATCAGCGCATATCACGAAAATGAAGTTAAACTCTCTGTTAGTTACCTTCTCAGCTTCCTCCTTCTGCTTCGCCTTGAGCTCAACCCTCCACTTTTCCTCCTCTTGCTATTTTGTTTTCTGAGGAGCGCCGAGAGCAGCAGCGCGTTTCTTGGCTTCATGCGCCTCCTTCTCCCATTGCTTGACATGCTTGATATGAGGATCGAGGCTAGATATATGCATGTAGGTGGTTAGTGCCAAACCGAACGTGAATGGGGCCAAGCGCAATCTTACCTGAGAGTCATATCGATGAGACCTCTCAGCTTGGCGATATCTTCCTTCTATCTGACAGCGAGCTCGGATTTATTCTTCTTCTTGGCATATCGTAACTGTAATCGTAAAAATTGGAATCAGGCACATCAAGGTAGGTATCGCAAAACACACCTATCGTTACCTTCGTTACCCTCCTTATCCAACCACGTGAAGCTTCTCCAACTGTCAAAGTTGTACCAGAAATCATAAAATCTCTCTACCTCCTCCTTCGACGAATTAACCAGTGACAGGCTGGGCCTTGGAGAACCGCGAGTAGAGCTCAAACACTGGCACATGTGTTTTAAAGAAGTCTAAGTCCTTTTTCTATAGTGTGAACAAGTGTCGGTAGCATATCCAACAGAGAGGAAGAAATCCCCCCCAAATTCGTAAAATTGGTACCTTGGCGAATTCAGTCGCGGTAGGGATATCCTCTTCGAGCTCCACGAAGACAGGATCGAGCCAATCGAATTGGCGGCGCTTCTTCGGTTTGGTGAGAACCTCATGGGCTTTTTGTATACACTTGAAGAACACATCGTCGTTCGTGTTTTGGTGATGCTGGTCAATTACAAGGAGTTGGAAACGGGGGTCGTGTTCGATGCCTTTTGTCTAGGTGGTGCTTCAGCACCTTTTTGCGATCCAGAGAATAGCAGATTTGTTAAAAATCCAACGGGGATCCAAATTCAACAACACCTATGGCTCCTCCTCACACCCAATGCTAAATCATCCTCCCCACCACGCAGCAAGGCGCTCGCGGTTCGGCGGTGAGATGCTCATCCAACGATGAGAACGATTGGGCATGGTGCAACGAGAGCTGAAGGTGCCCCAGATACGCAGGTCAAACCAGTAAGTAGGAGTGTGTAGTGGCCGGATGGATGGGGTGCTATATACATGATGGATGAATAAGATATTGTGCGGAGGGAGGTTTACGTGATTGTACCAGGAGTCGAAGGCCCGCTTGGGGTTTTGTACGACATGGGCACTGGAAGAATCGCGATGAATAGTACTTGAATAGCCACGGTGCCATGATGCTAGTTGGTGGTCGACTCGCAAAAATAGTGTTCCATTTTTGTCACACTTGTTGAAAAACGCTCGTCGCTCTATGTAAGCCTCTAAAACAACCTGGGAAACGTACTTGCAATGTCGGCTCTGCCTTAACCTGGACGATGGCCTTGGACTCTTATTTCATGGGGACATCATATTTGGGGAAAAAGTGCGTTATCATCGTCCTTCCATTTCGTATTTTATTTTATTTTTCATTCGGGGCTTCAAGCGCAATGAAGAGTGGATACCTAGCTACCAAGATATTCATGAAACCTGATCCTGGAATCTCCTTGAAAACCCCTCTCAGATGATTGAACGGTTCGATTCCTTCGACTATGTCTCAGGGAGCGTCTCCTTTCTGTCCTTGTACCCTTCAGCATTTATTCTTCTCCCTTGTGTTTTCTGGTTTGCCGAATCCTTTTTGGCCAATAATATCAATACTTGACCCAGATCTTCAGTCTTTCGACCCTATTGCGCGAGATGAGCAACTCCGAGAATATAACATCCCTATCACATACCCTTCGTGGGTTTTTCCAGACTTTGGCGGGGATGTGTCAACGAAGTGGTATCCCAGTAATCTCCCGAGCAGGTGCAGCATCCCTTGAGGTGCTTGAAGATTTTCAGGTGCTATTTTTTATTACTGCTCCTGCATCTAGTCTGACTCTGGCATGCAGAAACACCGAAAGCGCCTCATTCCTATTATGCCCCGAGTCTTCATTACTAATGACAATGGTTCCGATCCTGTAACCTTGACTCAGCTGGATCTCATGACTTCAGAACACGAGCTCAGAGAATCGATGTTATCAGCCTATAACGAACTCTTGGTGATGTTGGGGGGTTGGCGACCATCGCCTACAGAATGGTCTTGCAGCAGCAGTAGCAGGGCTTAGTGCCAAGGAGTTCTTCGACTTACCAGAGGATATACAAGAGTCTCACAGGATGAACTTTGTTCGTTCGCCCATTCACCAGCAGCTGGCGCCAGACCTGGTTATCTATCTGGGCTCACCTCCCCCAAATGTAAATATGCCTGCGATAGTGGGACAGATTCGATTTTCTGATGAACCCGTTGAATCTGATCTTCGTCCCTGGGATCCTCTCTGGGGGGATAGAGACACGTCTCCGACTGCTCGGGGCTGGACAGCCCGTTCAATGACTCCTCACTCGCAATTTATCTTCTTATCGGGCATATTTTCTGCATGGCCCGAGCGCTGGTCACAAGAGCCACTACTCCTTGCCACGAAGTACAAATCAACGCTTCTCCTTTATTTGAAGATAACGCTCTATCACGAGCTCGCCCACCATTTGCGCAGTCTGGTATCTCAGTTTGTACTCTCAGTTGACTTTTGACTCGTTGGTGTTTCCAGGCGCACGGTGTTCTTGACAACGACACTCCAGAAAAGTGTGTTGACGACCCCTCCAAGGCACAGCGTTATCGAGACCGTTCAGGATCAATTGGAGAAGCAGGCAGGCAAGCAGAAGCCATGGCGTTTGGTGCCGTTATTGATCTATCTTTAAGTATGTCCTGGCCCTATTTATATTCTGTCTGTTTGAACCAGCTTCCACAGGTTCGAAGGAAGTGCCTGAGCTCACATTTCGTGATCTCAATCGCGGTGCCACCTATGGTATTCCTGATGATCTTGCCGAGCTACTCTTTAATAGGATTCAATCCACTCCACCAGTTGATCTTTTGGCGATACGCGGATCCCAAGAACCGACAACTACATCCTCTCACCCTAGTCATATCATCGAAAAAGAGTCTTTGGCCAGACTCTCTGCGCCTTCTTCGAAAGCCAGAGCAAGTACAAACCTGAGCAAGCCTGATCATTCTCAAGGAACCACCCCTTTCCTTATTACTGGCGATTTTCTAGAGAAGATCGAGGCAGAACGACCACATCTGGATGCAGCAAAGGGGTCATGTGTGGCGAGTCGGCGCAAGTAACTGATATAAATTTTGGCTCTATAACTTTTGTCACTCCTGTTGAGCCTTCTCCTGTGCAGTAGCTACCTTGTGGACACCTTTTAGTTCATTATTGTCGATTTGAATGATGTAGTTTTACAAAACGGAATAAAAAGATTCGGGAAATACGGACCCTCGTGAATATTATGA
>Ga0307517_10013629_pt1 | contig 11017 bp, 7 predicted proteins | sample 23_EM_MG_FD_194515 | JGI IMG/M metagenome (GOLD analysis project Ga0307517, IMG submission 194515) | Populus trichocarpa ectomycorrhiza microbial communities from riparian zone in the Pacific Northwest, United States - 23_EM | ecosystem: Host-associated > Plants > Roots > Unclassified | place... | reverse complement strand
TCACCCAATGTTCGGGTTCACCCTACGGTGATAGGAATCTCATCAAAATCGTTTGATGGGATTTCAGGGTAGCGCGTTTAAATTTAAACTCCAACGCAGCCATCATTCGCAGGTGTGACATCGTCCAGCCTTTGTACTCTTTTACCGCATCGTTTTCTGTGCGGAAAAAAACAGTAGTATGTAGCTAGATCTACCTAAAACTCACCTGCCAGAAATTAGAGTAATCCGCGCCGATTTGTGGGAGAAATCGAACTGGGGGGAACACGGAGACTGTGAATGATAGTACTTACGCTGAAAATGCAGAGACAAAAGACCTTGTAATTGGGGGCCAGATAAATAAACACGTTGTAAAATGCTCATAGACGCGTGCAGCTTCGTCGCCCGCTTTCTCCTCCTTCCTGAAGTCGCAGTGGCCTCATCTGAGCCTTCCCACACTTTTATTCTCATTGCCGGCTGTGGAATTCCCACGGGGCGACGACAAACTCTGTTTTGCTGATCACGTGAACACAGCATTTCTGGTACAAAGGCCCAGGGGATCCCCATTCACTGCTGTGGCCAGAATATTTGCAAATGGGATGTAAAACTATAAAATATGGCCATTTCCATGGTAACACTGCCAATAAAGGATTTTGCAGAGTGCGAATTGACCCGCAAAACGCGGTTGTCATTTTGGTTTTGTGTTTTGCAACCCTGCAAAATGAGCTGGCCACAGCAGTGATTGCAGATTAGAGTAGATCGTACACGTGATCCTGTAGACCGTATTATGCACTTGACTTGTATCTTGAGAGGATTACTGAGCGGCCGTGTCAAAAACTGGATGCTAACTTCTAGACTCTTACTGGTCTAATATTTGACGCCTAGTCTCTCCTAGCGCCATGGTATAGTGCCAGCTGACGTCTCCCAAGAGCTTGGGCATCCCACCCTTTATTCATTTAAGATGCAGTATCAGCAAAGTATCAGTACTCGCAGCTTCTAGGTGCGATGTTACCAACACGGGAGGTGCGCCACTGAGAACAATTTTGATATTTAATCGCAACGCTTCCACGCACTTCAGATTCCTACCAGCGCTCATGTCTTCAACTTCTAAATTACTAATCATCATTATGTTATTACCAACACCCCGTATTTCCACCATACTATTTTTCTCTGCTTTCGGCGCTCGCGCGGAATCTCCGGCTTGCCATAATACCTTTGATTGGATGTTTTGGCTTAGGAACCAAACCACTGGGTTTGCCCGCAAGTGTCCGAGTAAATTTAAATAGAACCTATTAGCATTTATCACCATTTTCGAAAATATAGTTATCGAGCATGGAGAAAGTTCATTTTTGATGCCACTACGATGTACGTCCATGAATACTGGGGGAGTTTTTCCCATCCCGAAATTCTATTCGATCTGTTAGTTAACGGGTACATTCGAGGGGGCAGTCCCACATGAAGTGAATTTTCTCCCCATAAAAATAAGTCTTATAGAGGAAGCATGAGCATGCTATAGATCCGGAGCAATGCATGATTAAGTTCGTTTAAGGAGCTTCAAGGATAAGCCACTTTAAATGTCCCTATTTTCAATCCTACTCATGAGTTCAAAGGAACCAATACCAATATTCCGTAGCATTCAGCTGCGGGCGCAGGGGATTATTTGAATATGATAAGCAGTCCGTTCCGTAATCGTATGCCATTATATTCCGCCTTTCCGAAGTGACCTGAGCGCTGAGCGCTCTGTAGTCCCACAGACACGTGCCTTTCATTGTTTGAATGGTTGATTTCACTGTTCTGATTCAATGTTCAAAGCCCAACATTCAACTCGCTCACTGTCCAGCTTCAGTTCAGCGCTCAGCTTCAAATATTTTAATCTACCAGTCTGCGCAAAGACCTCATTTGCCATCTAGATATTTGTCGGAAATGAGTAAATCGCGCCTGCTTGTCACCCTTCAACATCGAGGTGGTCGTCCTGGTTTTCATTGGGAACTCGTTCAACACCCTAAATTCTGAGGAGAAAAAGAAAATCGCCAATCAATCCCCTGCCATCGATTCCACATCGCGAATTCAGCACAGAAGAATGTCAAACTCCTGGATGATGGGAAGCTTGCGTGGCGATTCGGGGAAGAGCCTTTCAACTGTCTCATGCCTGGGAATGTCGTCGCCCGCATCCTAGTGGCCAAACTCATCATCTGAGAAATACCCAACTAGGCGAGAGGACTCGTGGATAGGACAGGGTAAGCTCATGAAACACGTCCTAGAAGCTATCCCGCTTGTTCAAAACGACCTCCATTGCACTTGTCGCGCTTGGCTTCAACAGGCTTTGAAAGCATTTCGAGAACAAGGCGGCGATTTTGTGACGATACCACACATTGATGATAGGGGACAGACAGAAGGCGCTGTGCTTTCTTTCGGGAATGAAGCAATGGAGATAATAAAGTGGCGAAAGAGTAATATTTGATAACTGGGTGACTCCTTCCGCAGCGAGATACATATGAGGCTGGGATGACCTCTTCCTGTCCGGAATAAACATACCACGAAAGTAATACTTCTCATTGAAAGCGTGCTACTCGTATACGCCGTGTGAGTGCGAAATATTTAAAATCTCATTTCAATGCAGGTGCTCATCCCTGACAATAGCCTGTGAAAATTTCCTCCCTTTAGGGTGTCATCCATACACGTTTCGAGGCGGTTGATTTAAAGCCGGGTTTCGCGCGTCTGACCAGGAGAAAAACGGGGAAAAGCTGCGCCGCTATGGCTCTTCTTTTTACAAACTAGATTTGACGCCCGGTACGGTTACCACGCTCAAACTCCCTAGACGGAAATAGAGTATCACGTTGACAAGAATTTCACACTACAAATACAAGATGTAAATGTTTGGGCTATTTTCTCCCACCTACATCAACGAATTGGGGAGCCTGGCCTGTCTACAGGGATTTCAACAGGCGCCCAGATACTCGGCCATCAAGTTTCTTCCTGGTATTCGTTCTATAAAGAAAGCTGTCCAACCAACGCGGGTTGCACGGGCGTCTGAAATGTGATTGGAGGACATGTGATGACGTGTGATGGAGCCGGCCGTTTTGCCTATGGTACTTCTAAACCCACAAGTAAGCGCCGTTGTAACACCGGGTTTGGGGTTACCACCCGTTTGGTTCCACATACACCACTGGCTGACGTGTCGAGGGTCGGATCCCATGGTGCTGGTGGCGGCGGCGGTGGCAACATCATTCAAGTTTTAGTTCTTCGTTCCCAACCGCTCCCACGTTCCACTTGCCGAGCAATCACAATAGTCGCCCGACTCGGATCCCGTACTAGCGTTACCAAACCTATCATCTCACGACCTATCAATGTCATTATGACTTGATCACTACTCACTGTTAGGCGACGGAATTTTTGCCGCTGAGTGCTATTTAGCGCCGCGGACTCGAAAATAGTAGTCATCGCGTGATACATTTTTCAGCTTCTGGCTTAGAAGCGCACTGCCTAACTGCGCAGTAAGTCATTTGATCACTATATAGAAGTCGACATTAGTTCTGCTACCGCGGTGGTACTAAGCTGTGAAACGCACCAAATAACATGTGACGTAGCTCTCCACAGTGAATACTCAAATGGATGAAGTCAAAGTTTGGATGACTCTGCAAAGCTGCTGTGGCAAGGGGTTAGTCGTCTCAATATCTCATTAGCGTCAAACGCCGTCCAAAACAAGAATCCATGTAACGAAAAGAAAACAGTCCAGTAAGTGCTACGAAGGGTGGTCATTTACAACGTCCATTCTCGTGTCCCATCTCTATCAAGATAGATGAGTTCAGGTAAGGCGAGAGGAAAGAAGTTGACTACGTACCGCGAGGTAATCTTCGACAGCCTTTTCGAGTTTCGTCTTGTCATCTGCCCATGCCAACCTTGGTAACTCCTTCGCGCGTATGATATCCAGTTTGTTCGTCTTCAGGTACGCGATGAGATCTTCATCTGCCATCGCCTCTCCAAGGAAGAACGGAAGGTATTGAAGGCCGGCCTGGAATGTCTCCTTCGCCTTTTTCTCTCGGAACATTTTATCTTCGTGGCCTTCTCGATACCACGTCCATTCGCGAGGCAACCGGTATTCAAAGATGTTACCGCTAAAATGAGGATGTATCAGTTAAACACGGAAGGGGAAATGTAAACGAAGAATGTACGGTTTTTTGGGTTCAAACAAATACTTCGCCATCCGAAGTGCAACCTGAGTATAGTGCTCGCTCTTCAATTGATATCGCCCTGATCGATCGCGATCGGTGAGGAACTGTGATAGCATGCGTCGATACGGATCATATATTGATTTGAGCCCCATCAAGTGAAGGCTCCCCCTGTCGATCGCCTCCTTCTCGTTGGTCTCACTCAACGGGATGCAGAGAAGAGGCCACACGTGAATCCAGTCCCAAAGGAGACCCGGATACGTTACGAACGTCAGCAAATCAATGAGGAAATCGTTTGCGAAGTAATTTTGTACTTCTTTTTGAAGGTACGCGTCCCATGAGCGCATATGTAAGGCATGGAGATTCTTTCTGGGGTCAGGGTACGTCTAATAAAAAAAGGGCAAAAACATGGTACCCGAAGCCGAGCGCCAGTGAGAAGAGAAGGACGACGTATAAGTTAAAAGACTTACAAGGGTCTGGAACCAATTGAAAAGATACGGCAGCTCTATCCAAATCTGTTCAAATGGCCCACCGCCATCGTTCCAAGTCTTACACGTTGTCACCCAGACGGACAAATCGAGGTTCGACAGGTCTGTCAGCAGTTCATGGGTCAGAACGGATAATCGGCAGTGGGTGACTAGAGCCTGTCCGGCATATTGGTGGACGAATTTGTGACCTAGAGCCTGTCAGTGGGGATATTTTGAAACAGGAACGTGGACGCTACCGGAAAGAATATTCCGCACGCAACAACGTGCCAATTCCGCGTGTACCTTTACAGCGTTAATAAAATAGCGCCCTGCGCGGGACCGGTCGGTCAGGAAATCGGAGAGGGAGTGGTGGAGGATTCGCAATCCTTGTTCGGACACCTTTGCGTTGGATGGTTGAGCAATTGTATTGCGTCTGGCGTCGGGGACGTTGAGTATAGCATGAAGGTCAGTTAAAATAAAAGGAACGTCTCCCCGATTCAGCGAAAGGAGCTCTTCGAGAAAACGGGGATCCGCGACGGGTATTGGAAGTTCGAGTTTACCCAAGGCGTCTTTTCGCGAGTAAAGCTTCTGGGAACACAAAAGAGCGCCGAGTATACGCAAGACCCCTTTGATATTGTGTGCAGACGCGAGTATATGTCGATACAAGCAATCGAGCTCAGCAAAGGGGATATCGCCCAAGGGGTTAACTATCCTCAAGACGGCCTCGAGGCGCTCCACGGGCCTATGTTGTGCCGAGTCCACATATTTCATCACCGTTGTCGCATATATGAATTGTCCAGACGTCCGCTGCACGAGATTCTGCATAGTTTGTTGGGATGGCCAATCGTGGGGTATGTAGGTGCGAAGTGGATGGGATTGCCGAATTTGCTCGAACTTGGACCACAGATATCTCCGTATTTCGGCGTCGGACATATATGACTCGTCCAGAACGATCGTATAGATCATCTCGCGCAGGTCGTACGAATTGAAAGAGTCGCGGATAGGGGCTTCGGGACGGCTAGCGACGAGGATGAAGAGGGGCAATTTGCGGTGAATAAGCGCTGTCGAGAGAATTCTCACAATGTACCGCTGGACATTTGCGTTCTGGCATTCATCTAGGCCATCGATGACGACGAGGCGTGCCCACTGTTTCCCAGGGCGCTTATCACCGAGAGTGGAGTAAGCCTGCAAGAGCGGATTGACGATAAGAGCCTGAAGTTGAGTTTCAAGCGACCCGCTGAAGACGGAGGTATCGCTCTCGACCGCCTGGGCGATGTAACGTCGAGTTTCGGGGATCGATAAGGATATTTGGTGCGCGAGGGTGGCCATGAGGTGCTTTTCCGTGTTTAGGCCCGCGACGGATCTGGAAAAGAAGAACGAGGCTGCCAGCAAGCCTTCCTCGGCACACATGTGGGATATGGTTTGCGCGATCGACGACTTCCCAACGCTGTTTGGCCCATACATCCACAACATCCCGCAATCTCTCCTCTCGTCGTGCAGCCAGTTCTTGATCATCAAGAAGATTGCTGACCGTGTTCGCGGGTGGCACTTAGGAGGCTCGTATTTAGTTCCAGAGTCGAAGGAGGCGCCAGGAGCGGTGCGTCGTTCAAGGGTATCAGCGCCTAAGGTCGAAACGGAGCTCGTCGTGAGGCTACGCATACGTGAGAACGATATCAACGCACCTCGCCGCCAGCTGGACGCTACAGCATGCTCCACAGCCATAGCAGCACTCGTCCCATTTCCAGCATTTTTCGAAGATCCACGGGTATGTCTTGGAGGAGCGGTGGTGGCGGTATCTGTGATCATGATGGGGCGAGGGAAGGATGGGCAAGCGCTCAAGGTGGGAACCAAGTTATGGAGTCTGATGCACTGCCTCGTTTTTCCACGTGTGTTGTTTAGGCGCCTTTGAAACCAACCTGCATCTTTCAAATTAGGATAAAACCATTTTGTCTTTATAAACTCCGTACTTTCTCCCGAAGGGCTGTCACCCCTGGGCGTTTATTATCATGTGGTAGGCTTTGTTGTAAGTGGAAACAAGCGCTCAAGGCCCACAAATGACGTCGGGCGTCTCTAATAAGCGCTGAAAGGAAATCGGTTGTGTGGGGGATATCGTCAAAGGAAGAAAACCTGCGGACAGCGAAAAACGTTTTCGGCACTCAGGGCCGATTGCTGAGTGTAAAATTTCCTCGTGGTTGCAAGGCTTTTCTAATCTTGGGTATAACCTTACCAGCGTGGCCGGACAAAAGAATGAAAACTACACTCCTTGTTTCCTCATCTTGAATACTTGAATGCAAGATGCATCTTTTTGTTTTTCTGCACCCCCTTAGTTACAGACGATCATGAACCTCAACTGGGAATTCCATTGTTGTCACACGCGTGACGGCATAGCACCACATTTGGCGCCGGCGATCCGGCGCTTCTTGATATGGATGTCTTACTTATCTGCTAACGATATTTTTGTTCCTTGACGTGTGTCCGGTTCTGAATTAGTCCGGTTCTGAATTGCTCTGTAATCTCTTTCCCGTGTCCAGCCGCAAATAACTTTTCAAGGTTTGGTGCCGGATGAACGCACCTCACCTAATCAGAAACGTCCAAGCCACTACCCGTGATTGTACTGATATAGGGGTTGCCGTCAACTTTCGAAGCCACGTTGCCACAATGAGGAAAAAGGCGCTTAGTCCTAATTCACGTGACTCGGCTAATTAAATCTCACACTGCCTCGAGGTTCAGGTTACCAGATGTGTGCGGGAATGATGACGATTCAATCGAAATGACTCATTCATGAATTGAAAATACTTGGGGTAGAGGCGCTTGACGCCGCGGCGGCCCGAGTGAAGGCTTCCGTAATTTCAAACCCGGTAGGAATTTTTCAGCGCCAATGTGTTTCAACACCACCGACACTCACCAGAGGCTACCCCTGAGTTCTGATTATTGGGATACTTTCCCCCCATGCATACATACGCCTAAGCCTTCTTTGATTATCGATTGCTTCTGGACCAGGAAGCGAGAACCCAAGCAGGCCTCGTGGCAACGACATTCAGGTTCAACGTGCGGGATATCCCGTCAACCGACCGAGACCCGAGCGCCAGAATTCCAATGTACAGGGGCTAGACCCCTAACTCTTCGGCGCCTGACAGGGTAATCCCGTGAAATTCTCCGTTACGTCGAGTATCACGCTCGTTTACTCAGTAGTATCCACCACAAAACCTCTTAAAGTTTCCCAACAACATCCCCATGGTACTAGCATTTCACCGTGGTTTTTCCGGGACCTCTAAATTTTCGAGCTTGGAGGAATAGTCCCGGCGCCCAACGGGGGAGTCGGCTGATCGCGGTATAAGGAACCGATCATACCGGACCCTGAGTAGTAATGTTACTTTAATTTTCATTAGCTTCCTTCCGAATCATCGAAGCTAAGAGTGGTGTCATTGTCGATGTATCAATGTATGTGAATTGAAGTGCCTCTATTAAATCACATTTCATCTTTGTTGGATTTCATTGAATTGCTTAAGAGTAAACTCAAACTCCCCCGTAGTATAACTTCCCGTGAACTTCCCTTTCCTCGAAGCATGAAGTGCACACCAACTCGGGGCGTACCTTTCGCTGTTATGGTGGAGGTTACGTTAGCCTTATCAGAGTTATCATTTCCCAGCCCTCTGGGACGCTTCTTTTCAAGTTCCTTGACCCTATTATGTTTACCCCAACCGTAAACCTGGTAAGCGCTGGTATATTCTACCTGAAAAAAACTGCCCTTATCCCCGACTTGCGTCTAAACCTTAAATTTATCACGAAGGTCCACGGCACGTCTTTCAATCCATACATACCAACAATCCTTATCGATGAGGTACTTGCTTCCACTCAAAAATTTTTATTAATGAAAGCACCTCACCCATAGAGTCTAACCAACGGTCGAGCCTCAGGCCTCATTCCGAGTACTATTCGATCCTAACTTTCGTTCAATTTCCCATGTTTGTGCTAGGGTACGTTTAGTGATTGGTATTCGCGAGCGCCCATGATCCCAAGCGCCTCGTGGTAAAAACGTGCTGTGGACGACCCGCTTTTCGTCCTCAAGTCTACAGCTGGCCGCGTCTTCATGTGTACCGGGCATAACCCCGGCATCACTGCAGGTTCGGGTTCACCGCCCCAGCGATTAATTTCCAATATACTATGAAATGCAAGCGGGTCTCAACACTCCTGGTGTTTGAGGCATTGGGGTGGCCTCGTGGACGAGTACCCTCTCGTCTTTCGCTTCACGGTGTTCACCTGATGAATGGCACGGGACAGAGCTTCATAGGATTTGGGAATTCCGAAAAACGTCTACGCACCCCATATATCTCAATTCGTTCCGCAGATAACATTCCCTAAGGCTCTGTGCCAATTTGGCAGACGTGCACTACAGTGGCGGAACTGGAGCTACTTTCTTGACAGTCGAAGTAGTGCACTGGCGTCAATATTACTTCAATCGCTTCAGAAGCATGATCAATAAAAACAGCATGTACGTATGGTTTCATAATAATTGCAAGCCCCACGACCATTTCCGTTTCATGACCCTTATCACGATATGTTTAGATTTCTCTGTGCACTTTCGTCTGTTATCAATCCATCTACGATATCAGTTTCCACGATAATCTCACGTTCCAGAGGATCGATCCGTATGTCCACTATAATCAGTGCCCATCTCTTAATCCCGTTCTAAGGGCGTTTCCGCGGTCATATCATCCACTCTGAGCTGTAGTAAGCTTCCTAGACAGTCAAGGAACGCTCTCAAATGAGCAGCGCTCCCCATTTCTGTTGAATGTTGATTTTGCGATCGAGCATTCCTTATTTCATGTCCCCTTGATATGTCGAATTCATTTCATTTCCGAACTATGTAACTGAAGAGCCCCGAGTCGTCCGTCGTCCATACTTATATGCATTGAGCCGGTATTACAGGGAGACTTGAAACTTCTAATCGGGTGACCTCCTAGGATGAAACTAAGGGTAGGCAGTTAATGTGGCGATGTTGGATGGGATGTTTGGTAATAATAAAAAAACAAAATTTATACTGTAGATTCCCATCTGTCCTTATGCCCTCCCTTTCTTCAACAGTTGAATACGACTCGGAATACATTCTTACCGAGTACATTTAGAGTGCACGACATCGATGTAGATATGAGTTAAGTTGCCCATTCAGCACGCTCCCTTTTTTAAGTTGATGGCCCCAGCATGAGTGAATTCCCCATCCTTCGTTCTAGCTATCTGCAAAATTGTAGACGTTTATAAAATTTCCGGATGTGCGCCTAACAGCCACAATAGGTACTTAAGCACGACAGGCGCCACTATGATGTCAAAGGTTTGAGTGGAGTGTTTGGGCACCGCGAACCGTGCACGCCAATTGATATTATCAACTAGAACTGCATAGGACCCGAACATAATGTGGAGTAATGGGAGCAATGCAGCGCTCATCATTCCGGTTGTTTACTACAAATAAATGCGGACATGTCGGAAATTTCAAAACGTCTACGGTTTTGCAGGTAGCTGTCAAGTCGATGTGTATCGTAGCCATACGTAGCAACAAGCGGAAATCCAGCATCTTAGACTAAGACAAGGACGATATTTCTTGAACCACCTTCCTTCTCCTCCTTCGGATTCCAGTTGACTGAAAATCTCTTCTCTCACGAGGACTGTCCAAGGTGCAGCTATTCCCCCTATTCTCGGAGAACTTAACAAAATGTTGGCACTGTGTGGAGAGTACAAACACGGGGCGTGGCGCAATGTACCCTGGATGCAGTGTATATGTACGTAACGATACCCGATCCATACACAGTTCCGCTGTGGAGAGTATGGTTGAGGCTCAGGGGCGTTGAACTTCCGTAGTACATGTAGAATTTGAGTGCACGCAGATGGCTCCTTAGCAGGAATGAACGCAATAATAACGTCCTCGATCCAGTAACTCCGAATTGGAAAATATTAGGGACATGAGGCGACATACTCCACCTCGCTGGGGTTCACCTAGACGCCCAGATTCGCACCCCACTATGACTCCACCTCGTATTCCCTCCTTCCTCTTTATACGGATTAGCCACAATGACGACATAGATAACGAAGAATCCTTCCAGACTTATGGATGACCTATTTCATGTGGAAATACAAGTATCGCGATCGAAGGTCCTGCACCCCCAGCTCCACACCATGCCTCAGCTCTAGAACAGGGAGAGGGGGAATCCCGCATCGGGCGATCCGGGACCGAGACAAAATTAGTGTAGCAATACACTGATGCGGAACGCGGCACTGGTAGCCCTTGTCCGATGGATGCCTGTGAGGTGGGTGTATTAGATTCTATCGTCTTCGAAGTTCACGAGATCCCACGCCGCTTACAGGTGGCGGCGTGCTAAAACAGAACGAAATAAAAGTTCATAAATATTCAGC
>Ga0307517_10013628_pt1 | contig 11019 bp, 9 predicted proteins | sample 23_EM_MG_FD_194515 | JGI IMG/M metagenome (GOLD analysis project Ga0307517, IMG submission 194515) | Populus trichocarpa ectomycorrhiza microbial communities from riparian zone in the Pacific Northwest, United States - 23_EM | ecosystem: Host-associated > Plants > Roots > Unclassified | place... | reverse complement strand
GTAAAAAAAATTTATTTGAATATTAATTTTTTACACGTAATTTTTTCTTATGAACAGTTTACCGTGGAAAATTATATATAGTTTGTTGCAAGTGGCTTCTGTTGAAAAGAGCGTGGCAGGTTAGGAGGAGTCGTATTTATGGAGAGGCCAATGATTGTACCGATTAGCTTGCCAATCATATGCTCTCCGGTGCCTTCGCTCTGCTGCGGAGCTGATTTTTATCAACAAAAATATGATTATTGGATTAAATAAATTAGTTTTATTTTAATTGAATAATAAAAAAATAAACAGGATCAAATTTTCAAAAAAAAAAATCACAAAAACCTATTGAATTTTTATTTTTAAAAATGAACAAATGATGTAGCTTAATTTTTAGTCTATTAAATACAAAATGATAAAATGTAGTAGAAACACTTAAGATATTGGTTTTGATCAACTCGAGTTAACATGACAAAATTATAACCTCGATAATCAAAAGCGAGCCAACCTAGATTATCAAGTTAAAAAGAAAAAAGAGTCGATGAATCATAAATAAGAAAGAATTTATTTTTTTTAATTATAAATAATAAGATTTGTTTTATGGAACATATATATAAATATTAATGGATTATATCTTTCATTAGACTTCCAGACTTATCTTTTTTTAATTATATATAATAAGATTTGTTTTATGGAACATTATATATATTTATTTATTTATTAATTATATCTTTCGTTACACTTCCGGTCCCTATATTATTAGGAATGGGACTGCTACTTTTTTCGGTGTCAACAAAAAAACTTCATTGTATATGAGCTTTTATGAGTGTTTTATTGTTAAGTATAGTTATAGTTTTTTCAACCATTTGTTTATTCAACAAATAAATAGCAGTTTTATTTATCAATATGTATGGTCTCGAACCATCAATAATGATTTTTCCACAAAATTCACGTCCCCAATTACGAGATCGAAATAACATGATATAAAAAAAAATATCAACATATATTAACCATTTAAATCAATGACCTAAATCATTAGATTCGAAGAACTTTATCCAAAAAAACCATGAAGCCGAATTCTCAATTAATCAAATATTAAAAGATGAATTTGAAAAAAATAATTTCAATTATACAAAAGGATTCAAAACAAAAAATAACAATTAAAATAATAATGATCAAAATTATAATATAAAATAAAATTTTTATTTTATTGAATGATGAAATTGAAAAGAAAATCCATCTAGTGAAAAAAAAAACATTGAAAAGAATGAAGATCAAAATTGACATACAAAATAAGTTTTATACTTGATCAAGGGGTGAAATTGAAAAGAAAAATAAACATAGCAAAAAGACTCAAAAAACTAAAAAAAAATAAGGATCAAATTGGTAAAAATAATATACCATTAATTTGAATAGAATGATGAAACTAAAAACAAATAAAACTTTTACAAGATGACAAATTAAAAAATTTAGAAATCAAAAGAATTAGGATAAAATTAAAAAAAAAACGTAATATATGATAAATTGAGATTAAATGATGAAATTGAAAACAAATAAAACATCATAAAAGGGTCAAGAGTAGAAATTAAAAATCAAAAGAATAAAAATTGAATTTAAAACATTAACAACAAAGAGGATCGAGTTGTCATTTTAACGGGAGGAGAGAGAGAAAAGAAGAAGAAAAAAAAGAGAAAGGCTAATAACATATATCATAAAAAAGAGGACCATGCTCTCATTTTAGGGGGAGGAGAGAGAAAAAAAGGAAAAAAAAAATTCATCAGCGACAAATCGACCACCCATTACCGATATGCGTTCATAAAAAGAAAGAGGACATGACGACGCTTTCAACAACATGATGGGAGAGCATTTTTTGACCCCGGAGACATTGCATGCACCACTTGAAGGGTGCAGGTGCCCCCGTGTGCCACACACACCATCTACCTTTTATTTTCTTTATCTATGAAAAGACTCAGTTGTCCCAAACTGACATGATAATAGCAAAAAGATTTTTGTGGAAAGACAGAAAAAAAACATCGAGGTTAATTTTTATTTTTTTGACTTCCATAGGTATCTTAGTTGTTTTATAGTGTGTTTTTTTTTTCTATGTTCAGTTAAATATCAAAATACCTCTCATCGGACATGATAATTATAAAAAATATAAAAATACAAAATCACTCCTTTTAAAACTTTTACTTTTTAAAGCATTTTTATCATTTTACTTTGCTTTTGAAATATAAAAAAGACTTACTTGTATATGATTAATTTGATAATAACTAGTACATGAAAAGATTTTAATATCCTTGATAGCGCTAGTTTTAGTTTTTTCAACATGAAAGATAAAATCACCATATATATATATATATATAAATAAATAAATAAATAAATAAAAAAATAAAAGATGATTTTTGATTTTGAGGTGCACGTGAAATCATTTCATGTTCTAAAATGATGAGTATGATTATGCAATTTTCAGTATAATCTCATTATTTTTTTTAATTATTCAAAGTGAAAATCTAAATCTTGATTGAAAACAAAAGAGATCAACGGTTTTCGTGTCTTCAACATGTCATCAAATCAAAATCTTGGAACTCGTCACTGCCAGTCGTCACTGCCAGGTTTACTTTAACGGTACGAGTTAAGACCGTTTGTCTATTCCGACATCGATGATAAACACACACGCACACACAATGAACACGGTGACAGGTAGAAATTAAAACAAAAAATAAAATAAAAAGAAAATATTCAACATAAAATAAAGAGGGCAGTGACAAAGATTGTATTTGTTTGTACTTTTAAAATGTTTTTTTTTAAATATTAATATATATTTTTAAAAAAATATTTTAAAATTAATTTAAATTTTAAAATTTTAATTTTAATAAAAAACAAGTTAAAACTAACATACAAATCAACCCGAAAATCAATCAATCAATCATAGAAAGCTGGGCTGCCATTTGCCGACAGCCATTTCAAATGGTTGCTTGCCACCACAAGGTGAAGTGGGGCAAAAGTAAAACAAGACAAACAAACACAAGGGGACAGGCGGACTTGTTTGTAGTTTTGCCCAGCGTTCATATCTGTACACCAAGGTTATCAATTCGATTTTGTTTTATTTGATAAAAATATTTTATATCAATTTAAAAAACAAAACAAAACAAAATAATTTTTATCTTATTTCAAATTTCAGTCCGTTCCAGATTTTTTAGTTAAATTTTAACTGGAATATTCCGGTTTCATTCCACATGTTCCGTTCCGGTTTTGAAAAGTTATTGAATCAAATTGAACCTGGTTCAATTTAATTAATTAAATCATCCAAGTATAAAAAGTTTTTTTTCATTACTATTTTCAATAATAATATTAAAAATTATTATTACTATTGTCATTAACAATGATATTAATTTTTTAAAATTAGATTTATCACTAATATATATAGTTTATATTCATGTTGTTTTTTTTCATGTTTATACTTTGTAGGAATTTGAACAAAACATGAGATGCTTTACATCCCATTAGCCTTGGTAACATTGACCTAATTTTATATTTAAAATATTTGTATTAAAATATTTTACTTTCATAATATTTTGATATTTTGTTTAAGTTGAATTAATTTAAGTTAAAGATCTATTTAATTTTGACTATTTAGAAATATTTTAAATTTTAAAATTATATTTGTTAAACATTGTGTTTGTATTGTATAATTTATAATTAATTTATTTAAAATTTAAATTATATTTATTGAATATATATATGAATAATATAACTCCAAAACGACACGTGAAAATATTCTAAAACTTAAACATTTCATTTTAATTAAAAAAATAAAACATTTATTTAAGCAAAATTAACAACCTTGCTCTATATTCTCAGAATTGTTTCGATCGAGTCCCTCTACAGTAAAAATCAGAAACTGAAATTTCCCCCCGAAAAGGACGGGTAGGTTACAGCCTTTGTCGGGCCTGTTTTACGTTACTGTTGAGCAGCTGTTTTATTTTTTATTTTTTCTTGTTTTACATTATTTTTAATTTCTGTAAATATTATCTTGAAATATTTATAAATACAAATAATTTAAAAGATAAACTCTTGACACATTTGCAATGAAAGTTAATGGCCTCAGCAAAGTGAAGTGTGTATGAGAAACTGGCAAATTAATTATCAAAACTGAAAGAAACCGAAACATACCAACCCCTTGGTTTTTTTTGCCTTTGATTCCAAAGCCAAAGCCAAAGAAGAAATAGAAGGAGAAAAGAAATCCTATTCTTTGCTTTTATGCACATAATCTCCTTAGCTTGACACTACCTTCTTTCTAAAATACCCCAACACTTGTAGTATATATATACAGGTTAGGGGTGTAAAACAAGGCAGGTTTTTTTGTTTGTTTGTTTGAAGAAGGGTTGGATTTGTTTTGGTTTTGAGGGAGAATGGAGAGGGAGAAGAAAGAGGTGATCAAATTGGAAAGGGAATCAGTAATCCCAATTCTGAAACCAAAGCTCATCATGACCTTGGCCAACCTCATTGGTATGTTTCTGTTTCATCTCTTTCCTTAGTTTTTCTTTATTTATATATGGAGTAGAATTATGGGCTGCCATTGTTTTCTCATTTTTTCTAATAGTTGGGTCCATTAGATTAGATTTCAGTTTGTTTCTGATGCGAAAGCGAAAGAAAGCGAATGTGAATGCGTTTTCTGTCTAATTTAATCAGAACAGGAAGAGGGTATGAACTCAGCCTTTGCAGGTAACATTTGTCTGATTGAGTCTTTGAAGGTTTTTGCAGAACATGGCTCTGACAGGGCGGAGTTTGTAAAACTATGTAAGAGAGTCGAGTACACCATACGAGCTTGGTATCTTCTGCAGTTTGAAGATTTGATGGTACTGGTTATTTTTTCGTCGTGTTTATTCAAACTATGCATCGCAATAACTTCGTCAAATCAAGATGTTTTAACGTTCATATTGTGTCTCCAGCAACTGTATTCTCTCTTTGACCCTGTGTCCGGGGCTAAGAAATTGGAGCAGCAGAACCTATCTCCTACTGAAATTGATGTACTTGAACAGAATTTCCTAACTTACTTATTTCAGGTATTGCACTTGTTCTTCATGTCTTTTTTATGTTTCAGGTCGGTTGGGTGGGCGGGCTTGTAAAAACAGGCAACACTATCATAAGAAAAGGATATTAGAGGTTGTAATGGTTAAGAAGGGAATAAGGATGGCCTTTTCTTTTGAAAAAGAAAAAAAGCTAGGACATTTTTGCAACTTTAAACTACAATCAATTCAAGAGAACCAAATTGGTTATTAAGCAAGACATGGCTAAGAATCAAACAAAGATGGGAATAAATCCACTGTAAACTCTAATTTCGTACTTGTTCTATAAAAAGGTGATGGATAAGAGCAACTTCAAGATAACAAGTGATGACGAGATTGAGGTTGCACTCTCTGGACAGTATCTTCTAAATGTTCCTATCAAAGTTGATGAATCCAAGGTTTTTGATCTCATGCCTTTAAATAATTTCATTTATAAGAGATGCTTGCTTTTTTCAACATTTTTTGTGCGCATCCCATGGATATGTTCATTCATCTTCAAATCTTCCTGTTCCACCATCCTTTTTTTTGCTGTGCAGCTTGACAAGACACTTTTGAAGACGTACTTTGCTGATCATCCTCATGAAAACCTCCCAGACTTTTCTGATAAGGTATTGCACTAAATTGAACATAAAACATCATGATCATTTAAAAACCTCTGCACACGACTGCCTTTGTGAGTATCAATCAACACAAATTTTCCCTGTTCTTGTGTTTGGGAGAAGGGGGATGCAGGAAATAATTTGATGACTGCCATCTCCAGTTATCTGATCTCTTTGAGCTATTGTTTCTGTTTGTGGGATTTGTTGGTTTCTGCACATCGCTTTGCACATGCCCTTATCTGTTGGTAGCCTCTTGATACCTGTGCAGCATGTGAAATGGTCGGCTCCTGGTCACATGTCAAAACCTTCGAAAAGCACCCAAAAAGATGAAAAACACTTTGGATAAGCACTAGCAACCGCATTACCAAACATTCCCTATTATGCTTGCATGCAATTTTATTCAATATATTTGCCATTGCAACTTCTAAATTTCTTTGATTTTCTGCACAAGGCCTTGCACTTTGCACTTCACTTCAATTTTAGAAATAATTGACGCGAACTGTGAGAGTTTAAGGTTAACTAATATTTCTAAGTCTTATAAAAGCTTAAAAATATCTGAATCAGTTTTGGATAGCTATACCATGAAGAGGGATTGCACTCCTAGAGCCAATTCTTTCATGTGAATTTTGGTCTTAACAATGCATCTTCATTGTCGCGTCTCAAACAGCTGCCATGAGTTTCATTATTATCTTTTACGCTTAATGCTCCACTTTGCTCAAGTTTTGATCACTATCGTCCTGGAACATTGCCTAAACCAATTGAATTTACATTCCAGCAATGACATGTTGCAGCAACTTCCTAAATTCTAATACCATTATGTACATGGAGCATAATTTTGTGATTGACTTTGCTGTTGTCTTGGGTTGTGAAATAAAAGATAATTCTAAAACAGTTTCAGTTGTAAGTGTCCAAATATCTTTTCTCTGCTTCTGCCATTTTGCACTATTTTCTTTTCTATATGAGAAATAAAGTCACTGCTTTTGGTACCAGAACCTGTTTCCTGGCCTTGCATAATGTTGGATCAGATGGAAATATTAGCTTTTAAGATTTTCAGATGATGAAGTGACAGGCTCAGTTTAACTCCCGTGAACTCTTCCTCTTTTGTGAAATGAATCATCTTCTTTCTGAAATGCTAGTCCGGCAACAGGGAGTCATACTATAACGAAAAAAATATCCAAAGCAATTTCAGTTTCAAGGATACCTTTTGTTTATCTATTTATGTATTTTGGTAAAACTTTGGATGTAGGGATCTAAGCTCCTTAACTTTATTTTATGCTTATTGTCAAATAGTTCATTTCAACTTGTTTGTGTCTTTATGAAGGTGATGGCTTTACTGGGTGACATAGGTTAGGGAATTTGATTTCAGTTTTTCCTGATAACTAGAACCTTGATGAATGGTGCAGGTTAAGCCACCTGACCAATATTGACCTATGTGATGCAATAAATTCCACAATGTATCAGACTCTGTCCCATATTATCGTGGTTGAATGCTCTTCACTGAATTGACATGTATTAAATGAAAGGCAGATAGGTTTTAAAGTGATAACTACAATACTTAAAATAGTTGTTTTCTTTTCTTATTATATGCCATTCAAGGAATCTAATCTTTATTATCACTTGTTTTAGTACATTATCTTTCGGCGTGGGATTGGAATTGATAAAACAACTGATTATTTTGTCCTGGAGAAAGTGGACATGCTCATTGGACGTCTTTGGGGATCTCTTTTAAGAGTAACTCGGTAAGCAATCTCCTGCCCATGATGTAAAAACTTAATTGTATCTAAGATATGACTGGACATAATTTTAGGGAGTCGAGATCTAAAACAGTTTGCATCTTTTTATATGCAAATGCATGAATGGTATTTACCCATATCAAATGAAATTAAAAAAAGATCATTTTCTTAACAAGCTTTAATTGTTACCAGCAGCACTGTTGATCAAATAGCATGGACATATGCAATTGTTTGCTATTAATGTTCCTAAACTTGAAGTGACTGATTAAAAAGGGACATACAGCATGTGATTTACTTTCAATGAGAATACCGTTCCCTTCATGATTGGCAATCTAAATTGTTTTATTCATTCCTTTCCTTTTTTAATTCTTTCTGGGTTTTATGGTGCTTGCAGGCTAGACAAAATTTTCGCAAGAAAGCCAAGGGGACAGCATAAGAAAGATTTAAAGAAGAACGATGACCTTAACTCCGAAGAAGATCAGGATGATTTATTTGTCGAAAGAATCCGACTGGAAAAAATGGATTTAAGGTTATGTGATGTTTTATTAAAGAAATCTCTCTCTCTCTCTCTTTCTCTTCCACTCTCATGAACAGAAGTTTGAGAAAAGTGAAACTAAATGATCAGTACCTGGGAGTGTATTACATCTTTTCCGCATCATGTCTTTTTTTAATCTCTTTACTGACTTAAATATCAGTTAATTTCAATATAAATTGTAATTTAGTTCTGCAAGTATACTAAGTTGAGCCAAAAACAACATTCTGGTCAAGATGCTGGAATTTAAGCAAAAGTTGGAACCTTGAAAATCTTACACTAGATCTGTGCCTGTTGTTATAGGACCTTAATCATGGTTGCATTTATATTATCTAATAAGTTACTATGTCTTTTGTTGGGACAAATTGGAAAAAAATGTTATAATGAATGACAAAAGGCATGTATTTTAGTTTTATACACTCAATGTCACAAACACCTGAGAAATGTGCTTTTTAAGTTGCATGTATTGAATCTCTTCTGGTTATCTTATGCCATGACATTCCTACTTATACTTTGTCTCCTCCAGTGTTAAAAATTTGCTGAGAAAGACTACAATACAAGAGCCTACATTTGATAGGATTATAGTCGTTTACAGGTATTGCTTATTCTCATTTATCAAGAAAATTATCAAGGGTGTGCTTCATATTATCCTTTAGGACCTGCATTCCTAAAAATCCTAGTTTTCACTTCGATATTTCATTTCATCATCCTTTAGACCTCTGTTAAGAAACCATTAAGGATCCAATTTGCAACTAACACTTGCACACACGTGCACATGCACGCGCGCACACAATGTTTTAAGGCAGAGCATTTACCATAAATATTAAGGATGCTCATTAAGGATCTTTCCTTTTCATATGGAATCACGTAACTGTTTTTTTTTTTTATTATTATTAATCATGATATCTAATTTATTGACATGAATGGCAATTTTCCAGGAGAGCAGCTCCAAAATCAAAAACAGAACGAGGGATATATGTGAAACATTTCAAAAACATTCCAATGGCTGATTTGGAAATAGTTCTTGTGAGATACTAACTGCTTTCTGCTTCTCTTAGTTTTAATTTTACTTTCTATTTGTTGCCCCATATTCAAGACATCTACTTTTGATTTCATGTTGAAACATCATTTCCTTTTTCAACAGCCTGAAAAGAAAAACCCAGGGTTAACTCCAATGGACTGGGTCAAGTTCCTGGTTTCTGCTGTAGTTGGGCTGGTGAGTTTTATGAATGAAGTCGCTTCAGTTGACTGCACTCTGGCTTTCAATCATTTTGTTCAAATGCACTCAACATGTCTTTCTTTGCAGGTTGCTGTGTCTGGTTCAGTTGAGATGCCTAAGGCTGATCTTTGGGTCATTTTTGCTGTCCTTTCCACAGTTGTTGGTTACTGTGCTAAAACATACTTCACGTTAAGTCTCCCTCCCTCTCTCTCTATTCACTTTCTTCACCTTTTTAAATTCCTAGAATGTCCTTATGTGTTAATTTTTATCACTTTGCATGTGGCAAATTGGTTGTGCATCTAATGAATGGTTCGCTGGAAGATTTAGATTGCATTCTGCACATTCCTTGTTACATGTTATCATCCTTCTTTTCTTTCTTTGATTTCCCCTTTTCTTTTGGTTCTTACGGTGGCAAGAGCAGGACTCAAACTTGAGACCTGCTCACTGATGTGGGCCCGTGAAATAGATTTTTTAGGAGTGCATATTTTAGAAAGAAATGTTAACTTCAATTTTGTTATTTTAGTTTCCTTTTGGTTTTCCTATTTTATTTGTTGGGTGCCGCACCATACCTAGATTGGCAGTTTTAAATGTTGAACATTGAAAGAAAAATTGAGATTTCTCTCAGAGAGTGGCGTCTCTAGTTTGTGATCTTGTTGGTGGTTCTACATCTCCCACTCTCCCAAATTTGATAAGGGTGAGTACCCTTTAGCTAAATGCCCACTGGTCGTATAATCTTATTTTGCTGTCCCATAACTGCTATGATGACCTATGCAGAATTTCATAAGGATTTGCAACAGTTTAAACCCGTGACTCAGCTTGCCAATTTAATTCAAAATGCTATTTTACCCTTGGCGTTTCATTTATGGAATGCTTTTGGGAGTGCACATAATTTGGTGTATGCACTCTGGCTGGAGGGGATTGACTTGTTGGAAATTCCTTCATTGATATTTGTAATGCCAGGCTTGTGTTTATTCGGATAAGGCAATTTCTTTTTTCAGATTTTATACTCACCTTCACCTAATTTTTGCTGTCCTGACTGTACACTGCAATTGTTATTGTCGCTTCCCATTTCAAGATTATGTTTTCTTAGCTTGTCTCTCTCGTGGTGTGTTTCTTGATTTAAATGTCCTTCATTCCTTTCTTTTATTCCTTGAGTTTTTTCTTTTGCCAGTAATGACTGATGTGGCTATTGTTTTTTCAACTACGTGCAGATTTCAGCAAAATATGGCTTCATATCAGAACTTAACAACACAGTCCATGTATGATAAACAACTAGATAGTGGAAAGGGCACTCTTCTTCACCTGTGTGATGATGTGATTCAACAGGAAGTGAGTTTCATACAACATGTTCACTTTTTTGCTCTTTGCAATAATTTCATTTTTGTTTTATTCAATGAGCTATATAATGTGTACAATGGTTCTACTCTCTTTTGAAGGAGATAGCTGTAACTATTCATAACATGCAGTTGACTAATTAATTTGTTTTTTGGTTATCCCTTTAAAATAACATTTCTTGTTCGGAGTTGGGAGAGGGAGTGGGAGTGGGGGAAAGGAGACTGGAGATTTATTCGTAATCAAGATTCAAACTATCACCTTTTCATTTACAAATTCTCAATTTTTTCATGTGGATGTGCTGTTTTAGTAGGATTAGATTATAATGATGCAATTACCTTTATCAGGCTTCTCGCGCATCATATATACAGATCTAGACGAGTCTTCTGTATGAATGTAGATGAAAGAAATGCCATTTTTTTTTAAAAAAAAAAGTGAAAACCAAATTGATACTGAAGAGAGATTATTTGCAACCTGTGAACCCCATTTCTGTGAGGACGGAGAATATACTCCAGAAATATTGAGGAATTGCTTCTGAAGATTTTTATGAAGT
>Ga0307517_10013627_pt1 | contig 11019 bp, 9 predicted proteins | sample 23_EM_MG_FD_194515 | JGI IMG/M metagenome (GOLD analysis project Ga0307517, IMG submission 194515) | Populus trichocarpa ectomycorrhiza microbial communities from riparian zone in the Pacific Northwest, United States - 23_EM | ecosystem: Host-associated > Plants > Roots > Unclassified | place... | reverse complement strand
AAGCATAGCACCAACCAGTCTTAATAGTTTTTGTAATCTTATTCTAAAAGGGTAGCTTAATTAGTCAGGTCCTGGATTTGTTTCCCAAAGGTCACAGTCTCACAAACTTCAGGGTCACGAAGGTTTATATTATCGTTAACTTCAGGGTCCATGAGATTAGTTGAGATGCACGCAAACTAATCCGGACACCCACGTTAATCTAAAAAAAAAAAAGTTCCCATAATCTTCGTTTTAATAAGATCGGCAATCAACGTCCACACATATAAAGGTGGTTAGCTTGACATGTATCTGCACAGCCTTTAAATGATTATAAGAGAACCAAGGAATAGACATGCTCTTTTGATGAGGAAATACAATGTCTGCGCGCAGAGATTTTTGCCATCTGAATTTGGCCATGACATAGACAGAGCTGATCCAGTGGAACCAGGGCTTACCATGTACAAAGAAAAGAGACAAGTTAGACGTTACATTGAAGAAGCTGGGATTCCCTACACTTACATTTGCTGCAACTCCATAGCTGCCTGGCCTTACCATGATAACACTCACCCTGCTGATGTTCCTCCACCATTGGATCGGTTCCAAATCTACGGTGATGGGACAGTTAAAGGTGCATCCTAACGGCTATATTTTCTGTTGATTTTATTTTTGTCAAGGAATATGATTCGAATGATTAATATGGACTTATAATTCACAGCATATTTTGTTGCCGGTTCTGATATCGGAAAATTCACAATAAAATCAATTGATGATAATCGAACACTCAACAAAACTGTTCATTTTAGACCTCCAAGCAATCTGCTAAGCACTAATGAGCTTGCCTCTTTATGGGAAGAGAAGCTTGGATACAAGCTGCCCAGAGTCACCATCACAGAAGATGATCTACTTGCTGCTGCTAGAGGTTGGTTTTAAATATAACTGCCAGTATTGTCTTCTGGGATAAACTTGTTTTTAAAGATCATTTTAAAAGCAAAACCAGAGTCAAATATTCATTTATCAAGCATGTCCCAGTTGTTTTCACAGCCAGTTTTCATGAATGCAGAGATGCGGATTCCACAGAGCATAGTTGCTGCCATTACTCACGACATTTTCATAAACAGCTGCCAAACAAACTACAGCATGGATCAGCCAAATGATGTTGACGTGTGCTCGCTCTATCCAGAGTTGCCATTTAGAACCGTTGATGAATGCTTCAATGATTTTGCCGTAAAGATGATCAGCAATCCGAAACTCGTTAACAAGCCAGCGAACAAGAATGGCACCATGATGCCAAATCCTAAACCAGAAGCTTTATTTATTACAGCATGATATTCGGGAGAACATATCCCTTTCATTCTCGTTTTTTTATGTTTCCGACGGAAAATCTATTGATATATTCTTCCTACCTAGGATAGGGAGATGCTATCAAATCTAGCAAAACCTGTTTCTAGCATAATTTTGTTTGTATGTTATGAGGGTGCGGTGCTGCGTTAGCAATATACTGCATTTTTCTATAACTATTTGGCTTTCTAAACAGTTCAGTCTACGAAAAAGTTGTGAACCTTCACATGGGCATACATCAAATTGTTTATAAAGAAAAGTCATGACCCTGTCGTCTGCAAATAACGTGACAGGCAACCCCAGCACTTGCTGATGAGAAACATTTCTAATAGACTTCTGGCATTAATATGAAGGACACTGGGTAACAAATTGGTTTAATGCAAACACTAAAGATGTCAAGCAGCAGCTGATAGTACAGATTAATCAAACAAAACACGCTCTTGTGCTTAATGCTCCAAAATCGACTTCTAAATTTGACAGTAGAGTAAATTAAAGACTAGACTTCAGGTCTTAGAAGAATGCATGATGGCTAGTCTTTGGCTGTTTTGTATAATAAACTTGCATAGTTGGGTGATCTCATTTTCTGACGTCCCTAAAGAGGAAAGCAGATTTTCTTTTTTTTACTTGCTTCTCGCAGTATAGGTCAAAGGTGCCATCAATATGATGCGGATTCTCAAACTATCACTAGTAAAGGTAACATGCAAATCTTGCCCATGAAATCAAAGTACCAAACAGTATTTACATTACAACTTAGAAGAGTATTTCAAGCATCCACTGCCAAAAGAAAATATACACAGAAATAAGTTCTTAAATGTTTAGTGGGTATATGTGGCACGGCAAATACTTTTCAGCATCTTGCACCAATAAAAACAAACTATTTACATTTTTTTTCATGGAAAAAAAAAAAGGAAAGGAAAGGTGCTGGCAACCGTGTTCTCTACATGTCCTAATGCACAATTATGTTAATTTGAACAAGCAGAACGCACAGAAGTAAAAGTTCTGGTCAGCTGTAAAAAGAACTTCCCTGCTAAAGCTGTTATACCTTATCTGCACACTCCAATTCATCATCCATATTACAAAACGCTGGAAGCTAAACATCATATACAGATAAGCGCTCCTCAACAGATACACGACAAATTGGACATTTTTTACACCTCTCACAGCAGGTGCTGCAATGCATTTAATAATCAATCAGCATTACAGTAAGGGAGGGGAAAAGAAAAATGAACTTCATATTTTAGCAGACATCAAGATAGAAACCATACCTGCAAAGGATACGATGTCTACAGGGGAGCAGAACCACACTGATCTCTCCCTCAAAGCACACCCTGCATAAAACTTTTTCCTGACCAGTACAACAAAATAACATTTAGATATCTCACGTAACAGACAACATACTAATGCAAATTCAAGTAACAGACTATCTCAAGCAAACTCCCATAATTTACAGACAGCAGACACCAGGATCTTTGGCAATGCATGAAGCTTTTTCATACTTTATTTCGGACAATTATAGTGTTTGATACACAGATGCTCCTTTGAAGATCTACGCTTGAGAAATATTCATTGGAGGTCTAAATTCCAAAATATTATGTGCACTAGGATGTATTTCTGTTTAATAACTAATTGGAGCTTGGCACTAAAATTTCACATGATGCAGATGTTTTTTTCATGTATGTATAATGTTTTGACAGTATTATTGCAATTATTGTAATCCAAAAAGTATAATGCAATTGACAAACTGGAGACAGAATTTCATGTTCCAGATTAAAATAACTTTCATTTAGATAATCAATTTCAGTTAAACCAGAAGGAATTCTGTTTAGGAAAACAAAAGTTTTCAAAACAGGGTGCTTAAATTGATGCATTTAACATTGCCATCATCTTCAGCATAACATCCATGTTCTGAATAACTATATGAAATGCTTCGGTGAGATTAATTTATAAACATAAACCACATATTCTTCTCTATATTAGTCTCAAATTACAAGAATACACATACCTGCATGCACTAAGGAACAGTACATGTTTCTTTCAGGCTCCTCTTCAACTTTTATTTGAGGACTAACTAATGTTCACTAGGATATTATGCCAAAATTCAGAATTACTGCTTTACCCATTTTGAAATCATTTTAGTTCATCAATAAACCTAAAAAGTTGACATAGATTTACATATTACAATTTTCAACCCTTGGGTAAAACATGAATTGAACTGATCCACAAGGCAGAACTAAGTAATGGAACTAAGAATGTTCAAAATCATAGAATAAGGGTCCTGCCCTAAAAATGAAAAGAGTGATGCTTCCCAAAGAATAGAAATTATAGTATTCCTGTGTTCAGACCACGTCCCTTGATTATGAAACTATAAGTAAAGCATTGGGGTATTACATTTTGAAGTCTTTCAAACTCCTGCTGGCTGTATTTGGTGATTTCTGTCTGCTCACCAAGAGCTGCTTGAAGCCTCCATACCTGAAATGTAAGAGAATCATTCAAGAATGCAAAGGTGGACTATAAAGGGTCAAAATCAATGTTTGCATTGGCCAATAAAAATCCATGGTTGGATCCAAGAGTAAACAAAGAGAGAGGGAGAGTTTGCTTATATATATAAGTGAAACCTTGTCTTTGCAACAAATAGAATACAAAGAAAAACAATGAGGACTTTATTACCTCCTCAGCAAGATCCTTTTTAGGCATTTTCTTCACTATCTCAGGAGGATAACCACAGAAAGTATTATAACTACACATCAATGAACCAAATGTACAAAGATCAGAAACGAGCACCAATTTGTAACTTTTTATGAATTTTATAAAAACTTAAAAGATTTAATTCAACAGCTAAAGCACCAAAGCAACCCACTGAAATGGAGAGGGAGGGGGAGAGAATATAACACTTGTGGAGAATATTCAAAAAAGAAAAATTGAGGATGCTTGATCAATTGGGATTTGAGGATATCTGGTGTCAACAAAGACAAGTAAAGCAGTAGTGATGCTACCTGTAAAATTAATTGCATACATACTATTGAATCTAGGTTTACTGAGCTCTTGACTACGATTTAGGGAATGGGTAGGTCAAGGCAATCCACCCAACCCAGAATACCTACAACCATAACTCACTCCGCACCTGACCTGATCGGGTCAAGTCAAGCGGAGGGCTTTGTCTACTCATTAGGTACCCACCAGGTATCCAACCCGATTCCTAAAAAAAAAATCATTATTTGAAATCACATTAAATCATATCCTAAACAAATAAAGCAATGGGTACAAGTTGGGTGATGAGTCAGGTAGAATCCACATCCACTCCAGCACCCAGCCCTGGTAAAACCAGTTGGGTTTCACCTGCACCTGGTTTGACCCTGGTCAAACTGTGTAAAAACCTGACCCAACAGCTTTGAGTGACACTGGATACCCGAGGGAAGTTGCCATTCCTACTTCTATTGCTTTTTCCCCCCACCATATGCAACTTTCATTTCATGATTCTCCATACTTCTAAACATTAAAAAAATCTAGCAGTTCTCCTAAACAATTTTCATATTGCAGTCCACCATTCAAATTTAAACAGGTTTACAGTTTCCAAGATTGAAATAAGCAAAATACAGTTTCAATGATCTCAATCCTATTCTTATGTCCATATCTTTCTTTGACCTCACCAAAGGATATGTCATCCAACATGACACATGCTCAAAAAAGAAACAAATATTTTAGCAGTTTATGAACCATTATAAAATGTACAGAAATAGATAATATACTAACCTGGCATCACCCATGTGGTACAATCGGGCCTGTTCCTCTTGACTTCCCTCATCAATTGACCACCATCCCAGTAGCCTGTATCAAACAAATTGGGAGATACAGAAGATTATTCTGTTAGTAATCATACCACATCAAATACTTCCGCTGGCTCAGTGGAATCATGACCTTTCCTAACAGGTTAGGCTTCTGATGGAAAGTTGGTGATCACCTGGAACCATGGTGCAAGAACCCCAAGCAGTCATGAGCTCTTGAGGAAAATGTAAAATATCTTCCAGTGCCAGCTTCACTCCGTAATAAAAGAACAAGCTTCTCTGCCAACTTAGAAGCAGCAAATAATACACCAGCACCTTGAAGCAGGAAAAGCGGAGAGAAAAGAACCAGAAGCGGTATATTTCTAGCACCAGCAGGTGTTCCCTGAATTAAAAAGCCATTATCTATTAATATGTGAATCCCATCCAGCAGGCATGAATAAAAGTCAATTATGTAAGTACCTCTAAATGCATACAAAGGAGAACTTGGAAACCAATCAAGGGAATTTTCATGAGATGGCCACCAATATCTTGTAGACCACACATTCTGTCCTGGTGTTGATTCTCCTCTGGAGAAACCATTAAGCCACCATTCCAATCAAGATATCTAATCGTCATTGAAGATGAAGCTTCTCTTGTCTGAGAATTTCTATGGATCACTGGATTAGACCATTTAGTACAGACAAGAAAGGCAAAGCACTCAGCAATGCTGCAGAAAAAATGTTTAGATTTATCATTTCATTGTGGCACTAAAACCTTGAACAACATACCTCCAGCTTTATTATGTCTGAACTATGAAGCAGTACAGAAAAACAGCAATCAGAAAGAAAGAATCAATGCAACCTTACCTAAAGTTTATGAACAGGTCCCACCAGCCAAGTGCACCCACATCACCTGCAATATTTTAAGAGAGAACCAGAAACCAGTCATTATTTTGATATAAGCCATTACATGTAATGATTCAGTATAGATAGGATCACCCACATTATACAAAAGGACAAGTTTAGTTCACATTGTGGTCCATGGAAAAGAAAAGTGAAAATCAATTTCCACTATTCAGGACTACTCAGGAATGACCCCCCCCCCCCATAAGTGAGTGTGAAATTATACTAGACTAAGAAAGACATCACAGAATTACTCGAAGAATGTGTGCACAACCTCCAAAGTATCAATCAGAAAATTGAAAATAAGTAATTTAGTTTCTCTCTACAGTGTAGTCACATATTGTAATATAACTGACATTCTGTAGCCCAGCAAATGACCACCACCATTAAAGACCTGAAAAAAAATATGTATTTCACAAGCAATGCAAAATTTTGATTTTTAAGTTATGTTTGAATGTGCTTGTCCATATATTTAGCATTCTTGAAGAACCATAAAATTCATATCATTGAAAGGAACCTTCCACCCTGTCAAGCCACTTAATTCAATTGCAAATTTATTATGAAAAGCGATCCCCAATATAGCAAGAATGGGAACAAATAAGGGATGCCAGTAAGGAAGTGTTGGGATCCAATGAAGGGAGGAATGCATGTCTTATCCACAGCAGAACACAATTTTAATGAAATGTAAAAGCATGTATTTCACGAGCAGTGTAAAATGTTGATTTTAAGATAAGTTTCAAAGGACAACAGCTTGTCTATATGCTCAGCATTCTATACAACCATAAAATTCCAATCATTGTAATGAACCTTCAACCCTATCTAGCAACTTAATTTGGGATGCTAATTTATAATGAATGATGATCCAATGACATTTTCACCTGATAAATTATCTTTTTTCATGAGAGAGAGAGGGAGGGAGAAGGGAAAAAAAAACTCCATGATGGATACACATAACTTTCAGAGCACATAAAAAGGATCCAAGCTAATGGATCATGTATCTTGTTATCACTATAGCATTTTAAGAATAGAGTTTTAGAATCTGAAAATTTATCTAATACAGTCCCACTGCTCCATATCTCTTCCCCAAAAACCTTCATGCACTAAACATTCAATTCCTCTACAAAGCGTAAATTACCCTAGTGACCCCAACAGCTCCAAATGCCAACTCCAATTCATTACGCAGTCTTTGCCTGTTCCAGAGGAAGTTAGATTGTGTTTTCTCAGGCAACAGCTTTTAAATAACTAATCACAATTACTTATGGAACAAAAAGAAAGATTTTTTTATGTCTAATTACTCCATTCTCATTCCACATAAGCATAATAACAATAATAACCATGTAAGAGAACTTTCAAAAAAAAATAATAGAAATTTGAGAAGTGAATAAGACTATCTGAAAAGATGAAATTATAAATGCGGATTCTGGAATTGAAACTAGATAGCTGGGAAAAAAATCCCCAATTAATTTGAATGCACCAATGCAATTGTGTTTAAAAATCATGTGAAGTTAAGAAAGATTACCGCCCAGCTTTAGAAGGGTAAAGACTGTAGCAGCCACAAAGAAAACCATAGAAATTGCAACCCAGAAGTGCTACAAAAGTAGAATGGAAGTTCATTAATCCTTGAAAAAATTCATATACAACCTAAACCATCATATGAATTAAAAACCAACAAGCTTGAAAATGCCAAATTTGTAATAATGGCACCTGGATCTTAGGTAACATAAAAAAAAATGCATGATCTTGCAAATGTCGTATGTGACATTTCTGCATGAAAATAGTGTCTATAGCAAGATACTCATTTTGGAATTATCCAAAACCACGAAATACAAAGACATCTCTCTCTCAGAAACAGCAAATCATAATTTTCAAGATACTGCAAAAATTACAGCCATGAAACTTTATTTACTTTCAACAAATTAATTGAGTCCTTGAGGTATAAACTGTACTGTATAAACGTTTTTGTTAACAATTTCAAATAACTACTCTCTGTTAAGGAAGTTATTATGTTTGTTAACAATTTCAAGCAAGGGTTACATAAATTCATTATATGTTGCTAAATTAGTTCCAAGCCACTGACAAAATACTAGACTATGGCATGCTTTGAACAGCTCCCCAAGTTAGTACAATGACAAACTTACAGGCAATGTTTCCCATATCGCTTCATCACTAATGCTTTCTTCTTCTCCAGGCATAAGAGCCTTACACATTCTGTAGAAGAAATGAAACTCCGTTAACAATAGTACAGAATACAATAGTAATTACCAATTGGGAAGAAAACTTGGATATGGAGGAGGAAGGGAGGCTAACTGAAGTGTCATGTGTAATTCGGAAAAACAGTAATGATGTTACAGTAATTGCCAGTAGAAAATTGATGGCAAACATATTGTGAACAGAACTTAAATTTAGTTGAAAATTTTGGACGTGATCCTTTATATAACATTTGGTATAATTATCTTTTCATATTCTAAAGAGGTTGAACCCTTCGAAAGAAGATGTATTTAGTGTAAAAAGAACAATTAAGGCAAGCTTAGGGCAAGTTGTGCTCATTTAAGCCATTGGTGTTCTATCTCTCCAATAAGAATTAAGGAAAAGTTATAAGGTGGCCACTACAGTAAAGTATTTTTTTCTAACAATGGAAATGACTTAGAACTAGCATGTTAAGGAAGAACAAGCATGTCCTGTTACAAAGGTTCTCTGTGCCAATATGCAGTATGCAAAAATAGTATGTGATGTTAACTGCATATCTGTAAGGTAAATTACTGAGACTGATTAATATGCCAAAGGAAATACCTGAAATTGTCAATTAGAATAATTACTTCAAATGCCAACAATGGAATAAAGACAATCTTCAAGTTTACAGCAGCAATATGATAAACTGCAAGAGAAGCATTAAGAAAGTTTGAAGGTCCAAGCATTTAAATGATTATAAAACGACAAACAGAATAACTATGAGACTTGAAAAGGATGTTGTCACTTGTAATCCTCAACAGCATAAGAATAGTAGAAGGGGTTTAGTGTATACCATAAACACTTTCGAGATATATACAAAGAAGCAGTTCAAATGCAATAAGCAACGGTGTTGCCACAACTGCATGGCATGGCGCCCACTGTCCAAGAAAGAAAATCTCAACACTTTATATCCACAAATAAGATTGCTTTAAATCTCATGGACACAAAATAAAAGAAGGAAATATTACATGGCGATTACGTGGAACTGATGGAGCAGGTAATGAAAATCTTCCTCGAGCAACAACTACATGGAATGTCCAGAGTGGGAAGAAAATTAACCTGAAAATAAAAGCCAATACATATACATTATCCATTTTTCAGGCTTCAACAAGCACAGCATTAAATACTAGGCATCTAAATCACAACATAGTAGGAAGGACTTGAGATACAAGCATGTTTAAGGGGAAAAAAAGGAACCCATAGATAGCCTTATTAAGGGCAGACTGCTAAGAAAAGAAAATTTTCCCATTCCCCAACCCACGGCATTCCATTTCATTACCTTATATCATAGCACGCATCTTCTCCAACTAAATTTACTACAACTTAACTGAATAAAAACACAAAATCTGGACATCCAACCATTAAACCTTCTTTAGATTAGCATAGATTTTCTAACGCCTCTTTGTTTCATTGCTTCAACAACTGTTAGCAATTTCAAGTTTTGCACACATTCCAACAGAACCGAGAAACCCCCCTGCCATGATAGAGACTTCCGAGAACAATAGACAATAAAAAAAAAAAAAGCATCGTATTTTCAAAATCACGACACAGTAAAGAGAAAGAAGGGCCCCTTGTAAATAATACAAAATAAAACCACAGAAGATGATATATCCTCATCAGTTGGAGATTTCCTATGTTAATAACCATGATGGATGCCACAGTCGGACTCGGAGTCATAAAATACATCAATTCGAAAAATAGCAATTTACCCCAAATGGTTAGATACACCACTGGTAAGAACAAAGCTGAATGCTTCTGTTGTTGTTCTTTTTATTTTTTATGGAGAAAAAAAAAAGACTTGGGAAATTCAACTTCCCACAAAACTATACCATGTAAGCAATTCAAGTATGCATTCTCCAAAGAAACTTGTGAAATTCGTAGAATCTACAGTACCAATTACAGAAAAATCTTCAATTCGAAAATCCATACATCAATTCATGCACAAAACTGATAAGAAGAAGAAGAAAACAGACCACCAAGAGTAGGAGACGACGTGATCAAGCTTGAGGACGAGAAAGAGAGTGAAAGAGAAGAGAAGACAGTGTGCCGCTAGTGCCTGTACTGATTTCAATACTCTTCTCCAGTTCATCTTCTTCGCTCTCTCTCTTTCTGGTTTTTCTTTTTTGTGTTTGTGGGCTGCGGAATTGAATTCCTTTTTTTAGTTATATTATTATTATAAAGTGAGGAGGTTTCCTTCGGGTTTCAATGGGGCGATATTGAAGAACACCAATCCCGATCCCTTTTTCTTTTTATTTTATTATTCCCTCTCCCTTTTCTGTCTCTCTTTGTTTTCACGGCAAAGTAACGCAAGCATAATAGTTATCGGACTGACCGGGTTGATCCGGTTAAGAAATTGAATTTCAAATTATATGAGTTGACCAAATCAATACGAAAAAATTAAAATAAACATTAAAAATTTTAATATTTTATATAAAAATATTAAAAAAACAATCTATATAAATATAGACTACACATTCTATAAATAATAAAATTTAAAAGATTATTTCAAAAGATTTTTTATCCTACATTGAAAAAACATAATTTTTTTCGTATGAACATAGAATATATATATTAAAAGTCTTCAAATCTCACATTGAAAAATAAATAATTTTTTTCTTATAAACATAGAGTATATATATTAAAGGGCTTCAAATCCCACATTGAAAAAATAAAATATTCTTCTAGTATTTATATAATGAACTTTAAAAAGGGTTAATAACCAACTATATATATATATATATATATATATATATATATATATATATATATATATATATATATATATATATATATATATATAAATTATCTTT
>Ga0307517_10013626_pt1 | contig 11020 bp, 3 predicted proteins | sample 23_EM_MG_FD_194515 | JGI IMG/M metagenome (GOLD analysis project Ga0307517, IMG submission 194515) | Populus trichocarpa ectomycorrhiza microbial communities from riparian zone in the Pacific Northwest, United States - 23_EM | ecosystem: Host-associated > Plants > Roots > Unclassified | place... | reverse complement strand
GAAGTATCACTCTGATAATTACAAGTGTGGTTCTCTCTCTTTTCTAATATATGCTTTTCAAGCTATCAAGTCTAGAGACGATAGCTATCAACTCAGAAAGGAAAAGAAAAGAACAGCTCTAAGAACAAGAAAAGGAGAGTAAAAGCTTGAGAAAAATATGTCCATTTCTATCAAAAGGCCATCATATGAAAAGCTTACCTTGTTTAATGCTACTGCAGCAAAGACGATTGTCATCTATATAGGTTGCTTGGAGACCCATCATCCAGGATCCCACTGATGTATCGTCATGAGCATAAGCCTTTAGAGATGCGCTGTATGTAATAAGTAACCTGGATTAGTTTGTAGCTCACGTGGAGAGTGATGAAATTGTATGATCTTACAGTAACTGAAGTAAAATTCTGCACATGTGAATAACACAAGGATGGGCTACTCAATCACCAGGACTTCTAATAAGAACTAAATAGCTTACTTGCAATTAACACCATCTGAAGTCTGGTTCTTATACTTCAGAAAAGCATGCTGGGAGACTTCTATCCACTTCACATATGGCTCAATGACCATCATACAAAGAGAGGATTGAGGGTTTTGGACTGCTAATGTAGTAGAACTATACGATCTAATATTGATCCTAGAGTTCCTATCATCTACCAAATTGCAATGAGCTGCAACCCCCAAGTCCTGAACCAACCCAAGTCCATCCTCACCACTAAAATTTAAAACATGATTTCATACTAAAGCTTTCCCAGTTATAGAATTCATAACCAACCTGTTTATGTCAATATACCGAGCTAATTTTTTGGAGAGTATAAGAAGTGAACCAGCCGCATGTCGGAAGTACCTGAAATGATAAGAGATTGATGTTTATCCAATTTCTGGCCATTCAAGCAGTCTTCAAAACCATAAAGTGATGGCGCAGTTATCAACCAAAATTATCAGTAATACATATATAGGAAACATCTTACTGTGTTGTCATTCACAAGTTCAGCCACTTACGATTTTTCATCTCCAAATTTCCACCATTCAGGTTCATACCATGGGCTTCCCCTGAAAAACAACAAATGTTTATATATCCTTGAAGTAAATTCCAATAACCTCAAAATTGAAATGTTCCAGGGCTGAGAAAAGCTAGGAACCTCAAGCTGCTTTAGAAAAAAATAACAAATTTTCACATGACTTAAAAGTAAGAATGGGCAAATTGACGACTTTGCCCAAATGAAAGTATGAATGAAATGCACACATGCGTTGTAATTGTTGGATCAATACGTAATTATAAATGCAACAGAAAAATGGAACAACGCAGGTATGTATCTTTCATGCTTTCCAAACTACGCAAACGCTCTTGATGGAAATGATATATTAACTTTGCATAAATTCTACCAAGCAGATCAGAATGACAGCACTGAAACATGATGGCTGATAAGTTAGGAGAATAATGCTGTGTAATATGAATTTGATTATCCCAAATATATGGGGAAGGAAAGCCCAAAATTTCCATTAAATACTTAATCAATCTATAAAGCAGTTATACCGCATATTTAGATATCTGCAAAGTATCTAGGTAGTGAAACATAATTAGGGAGAAATAATATTAGATAAAACACGTACTCTTCAGTTATAACTTCTCCAGATTTCATACAGCCAATGTAAGCACTAGCTTGACTGCGACGATGTTCAAGAAGTTCAATTAATCCCTCTACACAAGAAAACACAGCAAACAACAATGAAAAGAAGTTTTAATGAATAAAAGTTGAATATCCTTCGTGTATGTGCAAATAACCAGATAAGACATTGAGCTATACCAAGATCAAGGTTAATATTGTTATCAGCTTTTACATAAAATTCCGCATCCCATGTTTGCACAGCAGTGCTAAAGAAGGACTTCACTTTCTTGGGCAATTCTTCTTGAGCCTCCTCATGACCTTCCTGAAACAAAATTAATGATAAGTGCACTTAAACTCCATCCAGAAGAATCCAAGTAACCAGTGAGAAGAGGAACACCATGCAAATACATTTGATTTAAAGAAAGCAAGTGAGCTTTTTGCATCCAGAGTTAAGTTCAAATCTAAGGAATATCTAGTGATTATGAACAGGAAAAGGCTTTATTTGAATCCAGGACATCTAATAAGGAACGGATAAAACTTTGAAAAGTCAGTGCCAATATTCATAACTACTGAAAGTACATAATACTAGAAAACATGCATGTGCACATTTAAAAAGATAAGCTATGAAATACAAATTTGATTGCATCACGTACAAGAATCAAGAAATCCTTTGTTGAACGATTTTCACCATTGATATTTCGATCTAAGCTATCCCCTCGATTAGCACTGCCAGTTTAAAAGTTATCATAAAATCCATGGCATTAGTAGCTACCTCAACCATAATACTGGTAGTGAAATTGAAATCAAACCAAGCAAATTGATTCATAGAAAAAATAATAAATCATACGCAAATAACACAATAAGACTACAGTGCAAGGGAAAACCTGCGACCAATCACAAAACGGATTACTACTCCTCTTTCCTCAAGCTTTTTTAAGGCATCACCTACAAAAGAAACAATAATGCTGGCCACTTACTTTTCAAGAAGTAAAGTATATATGACTATCATTCACATTGTGAAACCAACAAAAAAAATGATAGACATACTATGTGGCATGACAATGTCATAAGTAACAACATTCTGGTCACAGGGATGCAAGCAGAAAATCACAATAAGAAGAATAGGGATTTTATTTATTGGGTTTATTACCTTCCTAATTATAAAAGATTCTAACTAGAATTTCTTACATTTAGATTGGCCATATTTGGTATATAACATTCATTTTAGATATTTCCAATTTCATGTCTCTTGGTTTAAGAGTCTAATTAATTTTTTTATCCATGGTTTCTTTTATGTGCTTTGAGCTTGTTCTTTATTTGCTGCACCATGTAGGAAATCAAGAATCAAGATGTTAAGCCAGCAAGGGTAAGTGAGATCTATGATAATAACTATGTATTCGACAAGGGAGGGAAGAGGGAGGGAAGATAGCAACGTAAGGAACAACAGCCACTAAATTCCCACAAACTTCAATAAAAAAGAAAGGAGAACAGGATGACAACGAAGGTTTGTAAAAAACAGAGGAAATCAGTACAAAAAAGGGAATCGTCAAGTAAATATTCCAGTCTTTCAAAGTCAAAGTATAATGCCATTATTTGTTGCTTTATTGGATGAAAATCAATGGAATAAAAAAAATCCAACACAGTATACAAAACCAAACAAAATTTGCAACCTTAACAATTATTCAAAAGAGAAAATACTACAATGCCATCATATTATATATCAAACATCAACTAACCTCTTGGCATCCAAGACCCTCTAAACACCTTCCGCTTCAAGTGACTACCAAATCCAGTATATACACCAATGACTGCAAGAAACTTTTTACCCGACGAAGACTCATTTTGTGACAGCCGACTTTTTATGTACCCTTGACTCTTAGCCAACGTCAATTCCATTTCTGCCTCCACTATCCTCCTCTCCAAATCCCTACAATTAATTAATCACCATCAACAACACCAATTCATATCACAATAAAACAAAATTCAATTTTGAAAAATTCGAAATAAATAATTAAATAAAGAAGACAGAAAAACATACTTGCATCCTAGCACAACTAGCTTATCTTCGACTGTAAGCAACTTCGATCCCTGCAGACAAACATGCGAAGCATCACAAAAATTAATATAATTTTTCATTTCTCTTATGAATAAATAAATAAATAATAAAAAAGGGATCGATACATGAACCTGAGCTACTTTTCTCTGTAGAAGATTAGAAAGTAATGTTCTGTTCTCTGCGTCTTGCCATAACCTAAACCATAGCCAAACAGAACAAAACAGAAACACACCAATTACAATTAAATCCATAATTCTTAATTAAAATTAATTTATTTACTATACAACTCTAATCACCACGATCTCAATAAATTATCGCTAAGACATTCGCAATTACAAATTATATCCATTTTTTTTTCTTTGCCAAACACGTCCTAATAAATGCTCATATCGAATATTTTCCAAATTCCATCAATAAAATTCAAAATTAGTATAATTAAATCCATAAATTCTCAATAATTATAGCAGCATTATTTTTATTTTTTTTGATGATCTGATATTGAGAAACAAATGAAGAAATGATGGAAACAAACAAACCGGCCAGCAACGTAGAGCCAAGCGAAGCAAGAGAAGAAAGCTAGGAAAAGAGAAGGTTTAGAGGTCTGTAACGGCTTCGATCTCCATCGCCGCTCTGGTTTTGTCGATAACGGTATACTGCTCTCCATGTCCAGGGTGAGAGAGATACCGTATGTTTATACGTATGCGTAAGTAAGTGGATCGTATTTTAACAGGTAAAGAACTATGCGATTTGACGGAGGAATTGGTATGTTGGTTGGTTCTGTCGGGATGATTATTATTATTTAACAATGGAGGAGGAGGAGGAGTGTTTAAAGAAGTAACAGTGAATTGTTTTGCTTTGAATTTAGAATTAGATGGCGGAAGCCGTTAGGGCAATTATCGGATGGGAGAGGCTGTAGAGTAGTAATAGTACTGAAAAGTCAATTCACCAGTAAGATTAAGTCAATTTCATATTTGTAGAAAATATGAGTATTTGTCATAATAAAAAATGGAATTTTTTATTTTTACTAAAATATTTTCTTAATCCACTTCCTGTTGTTACTTTTTGTATTAAGTTTAAATGAGTGGAATGAGTTGTAAATCTAGGATTAATGTAGAAGATTCTTTCTGTTACTTGGGCATTGTTTGTTTTCGGTGCAAAAATGCTTCTCAGAAAATTTAATTGTTTTTTGCTTCAAAGAAAAAAAGTGTTTTTACTTCAAAAGTCAATTAACGCTTTGTTATTGATATTTCACTATTAGTATTTATTCTTTTAAATTTTAATTTTAAATTTTGATTCTTTCAATGAAAGTTTTATTTATTTTTAATTTAATTATTTAATTTAATTTTATCATATATTATTTTTATCAATTTTGTCCTTATTTATTTTTTTTCTTAGCTTTTTTATAAAAAATTTATTGATTTTGAATTTTATCCTCAAATCCAAATTTATAGTATATTGTTTTTTCTAGTTTGATCCTTATTTTTTAAAAAAAAAATTCTTTTATTAAAGTTATTTTTATTTTCAGTTTATTGAAAAATTTATAGTTGCCCTCTAATTTATTTTTTATTTTTATTTTCATCTTTGTACTTTTAATTACCACATTTTATTTTAGATCCTTTTGTGCAAATAATTTTTTCCCATGATTTCACCCTTTAGTATTTGATTTGTTTAGGACTGGACTTCATTATTTTTATGTGTGTGGTGTTTTTGGTCTAATGATCCGGATTATATGTTTGAGAAGCTAACGCAAATCGACATCATTTTTTTCTTTTCTGAATTCATAGTTCGATAATAGTTTTTTTTTAATTTAAAAATAAAAAAACCCATCATTCGATATTAATTGCTATTTGTTATGTTTTTCATCTTCTTTTGATTTGTTTTCAATTCATCCATAATCATTTAGTTTATTTAATTTTTATATAAGATTTTATCTTCATTCTTTTGATTTTTTTTTATCCTTTTACTAATTGAGTTTCTTTTCAATTGCATTCATAGTATTTGATTTCAATTTATTTTATGTTAAATTTGATCCCCGTTCTTTTTATTGCTGCTTATTTTGTTTAGGACCCTTTTTAATTGCATTTGTTTTTGTAATTTCATCCCTCAATATTTTTTTTATAGAAGATGTTTTTTTTTTTTTTGGTTTTTATAGGGTTAGTCCCAACATCATAATCAGGATCACGAGTTTCAAAAGTTAACACAAGTTAACTTTAATCTTTTTTTAGGTTATCCTTCTATAAAATTGATTTATTTTTAATTCCATCATTTAACATTTAATTTTTTAAAAATTAATCTTCATATGTTTTTTTAAAATTTAAGATTATCTCAATTCAAAAGCACAACATTCATAACACGTGGGATTTTATTACCAAGGAAATTATAAATTAGTTTTTATAATTTTACAAATTAAATTAAATAATCTATTTGGTTTTGAAAATAATTAATTAATCCTTGTAATTTATATCTATTTGTTACTTGATTTTATTTTAAGAAATATAAAATAAATAGATAATATGTGTGATTGACAAGGAATAAAAGGATATTTTTTAGAATAGAGAAATATCAAATTAAGCATAGCACTGATCGTAAAAAGATTAATTAATTATTTTCCTCATGATTATTCTAGCAACAACTTTTGTTGATCACCTAACTTCATCAAATCCAGTCAACTCATAGTTTTGATCAAAACAAGGAGAGAAAAAATGAACTGAACACAGAAGTGGCCCTTGCTCTTTTCACGACTAGCAGAGCAATTCTGTGGCAGTCCCTAAGCTGTTTACTGGGTTTTTTCTTCCACGACTTCAAGTTACCATGATTTCTATCAAATTTAATTATTTTCTGTGACTGAATTGGGTGAGCAGATAACAAAGGAATGAAGACTATTGTAACAATCACCCTGTTCAAAAAGATGATAGAACAGCCCACACAGATCACTCACAGCATCTGTGTCCAATGGAATAACTTCTTTTAACTTCGTTCTTTGCAAGAAGCTTCGAGTTTAAGAATCAACATGTCAGAGACAGCACATGGAAATTAGGGCTTTGGCTTTGTCTATCCATCAAGCAAACAAACTCGTGAGTAATGATGTCAGTGTTACACAATTTAGTGTTTTCCAAGTAAATTCATCCATCAGAGCATTGTCAACAAAGAAAAACTAGCATCTCCCAACTATCAGATTGGAGTGAAGATATGACCGAGGATAGCAATAATGTTATATTACTTCTTTTAGCTTCTGAATAAGAAATGGATGAGCCTAATTCGAATAGAAGGATCGCATTTCACCTCTAATTATTGCTCCTTGCAGCTCCTGGCAACATACTTGCTAGGGATGGAACTCCTTGGTTTCTCATTTCTTCTTGTGCTCTCTTCATTTCTTCAGGATCTGTTGTCAAACATAAACAGATTAATACGGTTGGTAAGGAAAGAAAAAAAAAAACAGCGGAATAACATGTCATCTATAGCAGTCGAGTTTCCAAGTCTGGCATAATGTTGTGGAAAGCTCCACTAATCTTCAAATGTGCATTTGGTCATATAATACATGAAAAGACAAGCTCCAAAAAAATATAAAAACATGTGTAATGGAAGCCCAGGTTCATGTCAACAGTCACATAAACAGCAAGTTGTCAAACTCGTTGATAGAAGGTTGAAGGAAAATGGGCATGTGAAAAAAGGCTTGTCCAAGGAGTCTTGCATGTGAAAGCTACATGTTTGAAAATCACACGAGGCCAGAAAATAATTAAAACAAATTAACATACTTGGAGCTCAAGAGGTCACAAATTAAAGATTGAGAAATGGTAAAACTATGTCATTTCACTTGCTAGAAATACTCAAATAAGATTTTCTTGATAATTTGTACGGGAAAATAATGTCTATGGCTGAATGTGTCAAGAATATCAAACATGAAAATGAAAAGAATCAATGCATGTGAAAAAGTACTAGCCATATAAATGGCTATTTAAAATCCTAAAATTCCAGAATAGGAACACAATTCTCCATGACTTCCTGAACCAGTTACAGCAAATTAGTGGATAATGGATGCAGCGGAGTAAAAATCATGTTCTTCTGCCGGTCAAAACATTGCATTATTAGGCAGTACTTCACCTCATAAACCCGTCAAGTGACATTATGCATTCAAAAAATCAAATCTATGAGCCAAGTCAACTATCAAGTCTAGTGCAATTCCTCGAAGCCATGCAATTTGTGAACAAGAGTACTTTACCCATGTTTTCCATTAATTTTGGCATCACAAACATAACCAACACCATAAATCCCATCATGAGACCCATCGGACTTTTGACAAGAGACATTATGGAGAAGGGCTCCCTAATCTGCAAGAGAATAAGATATTTGGCGAAAAGGTAGGTTAGTAATTCCTTAAATAACTATATCAAGATGAATAGAGAGAGAAGGATCAACCTCATAATACTGCTCTTCCTTTAATGGCTCTAATACCATTTCACTCAGACTCCTCCTTTTCTCCGTTAGTGTTGCCTGAACCTTACCCGGGAATCTAGCACTAACATCGACTCGGACCTAAATGTTTTAAAGAAAATTCAATAATGGGAATATAATACTACATGATAATTCACTAATCAAACTTTACAGATTGAAAGACTTACTGGAGAAAAGAAATAGCCGGTAGCAACCACTTCAATTAAATGGGTCCCCGCTGGCACATTATGACTTTTAATAGACAAGTCAAGGAATGAAGTAAGTAGAGAGTGCTTATTAGCATCCCCTTAATGCTATAACATCCAAGTTTACATGTGAATACAGTTACTCGGTCAAACCCTCAGCACAAATACCCCCAAAAACCTACAACCAATGGAAATGGGTATGGTTTTCAAATAATTGATTTGATTAAATTACTAAAAGGGCATATGAAGAGTTGAATCATGCTATTTAAAAAAAGCATGCCAAGCTATCACCGAGTCAAGTTCGAACGGAACCATGCATAGAAGAAGGAAAAAACAGTAGGATACAATGAAAAATATCCATCAGGCCTCAGAAAGGTAACATGTTGGCCACCATTTAGTATAACTTTGACATTGGATATCTTTCCATGACCTCCAAGTCCTTTTGCATCAATACCTGCTTAACAAATTCAGGAAAAATCTAAGATGAACTAAAAAAGAAAGAAGGATACAAATAAGAAACATAGATGTAAGAAGTACACAAAACAAAATATACTCGTTAATGCTGTTCTAGACAAAAATAAGCCACAAATCAACAATCTATTGATACTATCTTCGCCGAGGCAGAATAATATTTGACCTTGCGCAGGCTAACTAATCCGTGCCATAGTTTCACATTATATACATTACCAACATTAGTGACAAAATCATAGTGATATAGTTTATTTTGCAAATTCTACTTCGCAGACAGAGGATGGACTTCTGCTTCTAAAGAAATCATTATCATGACCTTATGCTATGCATCGGTTTACTCTCACCTTTCCCCACAAAAAAGAACTCTTTTTCACAATCGAACTAAGATTAACAACAATTCACCAAGGATGGACTAGAACAATTAAATTCACACGAATCCCCGACCAAGATCCCAACATCAAAATCCATCATCCATTAATACCCTCATAAAACAACAAACAACTCCTTTCTACCGTAGATTTTACACATTTCTCAAAACAAGAGCAATAGGATTTAGAACTAATTTGGGCATCCTAAAAATGGCCCACAAAAGGTCTCAACAAACCCGAAATTTTTTTACCAAACAGACCAAGAAAAAGACACCATCTTAAAAATAAAATTATTGACTGGAGTATTGAGTTTAAGGAACATAACAAGAAAAACTTAACATGGAAGAAACACGTAAATTGCACAAAATAATTACCTGGGATCTTCACTCTACCGTTGATTGCGTAACCATCACCAGAAGACCTGGTAATAATGAAAACAATAACTTAATTAATATCAAAATAAGCAATCAACGTAAAAAAAAAAAAAAGAGAGAAACCTTACCCAGATGAAATTGCGAGGGATGGAGAGAGAAGAGAGAGGCATAGTTGAACGACGAGGAGGAGAATCACCGGTTTCGATCTTACAAACGATGCCATGATAGCAGCTTAAAATCAGAGAAAGCTTCAAGCCTCCAGCAGCTGACAAAAACTAGATTCAGTCCTTTTAGAAAAATAAATAGATAAATAAATAAATTTTGTGTGGTTTATTGTTCATTTGTTCTGATGTAATTACTAATTAGACAATAATCCTTATTTTTACCGGTTTTCGTTTTTAATATTTGCAAAAAAGAAGTTTTCTATCAATGTGGGCCTAAGCCCATAGTGCCATGGCATTAAACCAAGAAAGTTACAAAGCCATTTTAGCCCAAAATATTAGTACAACTGCACAAGTGAGTTGGGGAAGTACAAAAAAAAACAATTTTTTTTTTTGGGTTTTATATTATTCTTTTCATATTATAATTAAATCCACTCCGATTTGGTGAAAAAAAAACGATATAAAAAACCAGCCATGATGCTACAATTATTAATAATTGCGTTTTGTTGTTAATTTCTCTCTCAAGTTTCTATGTAAACCATCCAATCTAGATTAAAGAAATGAATTTATTCATTTATGTTTGAATTATGGTAAAGTGTTTTTATTTAAAAATATATTAAAATATACTTTTTTATTTTTTAAAATTTATTTTTAACATAAGTAACTCAAATCATCCAAAAAAAACAAAAAAATAATTTGAAACAAAAAAATTCAAAATTTTTTAAAAGTACATTTTAACTACAAAAACATACACCTCTTTAAATTAATTTGAAAATAATACATGACCCTTAAATTAAAGAAGAAAAGGAAGAAGAAAATAACTTTTAGAAGGTTTCTAGTCTAGTCACTCTATGGGTGTTAATTCCGATTTTTTTGCTATCAGTAATTGCATTTTGCACATGCAATAAGAGCAACGGTATATATATATATATATATTTTAGTTTAACGTGGGTGTTCAGGTCAGCTTGCACGCACCCCGACTAATTCCACGGGCCCTGAAGTTAACGACCATGTAATCCTCCAGTGACCATTATATGAGCAACCACAGGGCTCGAACCTAAGACCACAGAGAAAGCAAATTTCTTGATCCCAAACTCTTACCATCGGTTCACCATCTAGATAATTAACAGTATATTAACAATATCCTAAAGGGTTAGTGTTTTTATTATTATTTGTATTATATATTAAAGTAGTCTAATAGTAACTCAACTCTTGACATAAAAAGTTGTAAGAGCAGCGGAAAAGAGAAGAAATTATTTTTTTTGTTGCGATGCATTTAACATTAAAAAATAATTAAAAAAAATAATCAGCATAAATTATGATGGGATTGCTGACCATGAGAAAGAGGAACC
>Ga0307517_10013625_pt1 | contig 11020 bp, 7 predicted proteins | sample 23_EM_MG_FD_194515 | JGI IMG/M metagenome (GOLD analysis project Ga0307517, IMG submission 194515) | Populus trichocarpa ectomycorrhiza microbial communities from riparian zone in the Pacific Northwest, United States - 23_EM | ecosystem: Host-associated > Plants > Roots > Unclassified | place... | reverse complement strand
TATACAATATATATTTGTATTAAAAAAATATTAAATTAATAATTTTTTTAATATAATTTTAATATTATAATATTAAAAATATTTTTAAAATATATATGAACTATAAAACCAAAAACCGTGGATTTTTTCAGGACTAGAAGCCCTTAAAGACGTCCTTCCATTTCTACTTGAGAGTTAAAAATGTCTTCCATACCATTTTGAACAACTTGCAATCCAATATGTAGCTTTTGAGAAAAGCATAAATTTAATGAGACATTAGAAAAAAAAAAATAATAATAATAATCCTCCTGCCCCACGTATGTTAATTCCTTAAACCATCCACGTGTTAGGCATTTATTATTTAACAAACTGACTGAAAATCCAAATCAATTATCTATAATAAATTAATTTCCTTATAAATAGAAGATTATGATAAAAAAAGATTTTAATTAATTAAAAAATAAAAACGTGATTAATGCCAGCCACGCATAATAGTCTAAGAGACTGCCATGTGTTGGGTGTGGGAATTTCTGTTGTATTATATAAATAAAAAAAACATGTTTGATAATATTACAGTCACCAATATACTTTTTTACAAGACAAACTTAACTTATAAACAAGCATGAGGTTTATTTATTTTTGACAATAAATATATTTTTGAATTAGTTTGGAGATTTAATTTTTTTTATTTTTACATTTTAGAAATATTTTTAAAAATATTAAAAAAAAATTATTTATTTTAATTTTTTTTTATTTTCAGATATTTTAATGTATTGATATCAAAAATAATTTTTTTTAAATAAAAAAATATTATTTTAATATATTTTTAAGTAGAAAATATTTTTTTTAAAATCTAAATCAAGAATCTTCTAAACCTCTTACCCAATGATTTTATAAATATATTTCCCACGTCAACTTAACTCGTTCATATAAATTTAATAATTTTTTTAAGTATTGTTTCCAAAATCCAAATCTAGAAAATCAAGAAAAGAAACAAATATTCATCACCGGCCAATTTCTTTTTCTTTTTTTTTTCATAGATGGGATGAATATTTTGCACGCATGTTTTGTCTCTGTGAACTGGACAGCAATTGAAAAGGAAAAACACTCTTTGCAATCTCAATTTAAGAAATTTTCCACTCAGGAAATTTAGCAAATGCTCACAACATGCACTGCCCAGTGCCCACTCTCTTTACCGTCTCCCTCTCTCTCTTCAGTCTAGGTCAGCTCAGTTGCTCTCTCTCTCTTTCTCTTTCTGTCTCTCTACAAAAGAATTTTCCACTTTTTCTCCTTTGAAACAAACCCAGCCCCTAAAGAAATCCACAAATTCTGCCCCAACCTATACAAAACGACAGCCTTCTGCGCCATTTCTGTTCATCTCCAAAAAGACCATCATGCTATCATTCCTTCACTCTCTTTCCCCTCCATCTCCTCCTCATCCTCCTTCACTCTCTCCATCTCTCAAGAATCATACCCGTTGACTTCTTACCGTTTAAGTCTTGATTTTTACAAGAATTTAAGAAAAGAGCACTACTTTTTTGAGAAAAAAATGGAGCAAGCAGTTCTTGATGATATAATCAAGAGGTTATTAGAGGTTAGAGGCAAACCCGGGAAGCAGGTTCAGTTATCAGAGTCTGAGATCCGACAACTTTGTGTGGTGTCTAGAGAGATTTTCTTGCAACAGCCTAATTTGCTGGAGCTTGAAGCATCCATCAAGATTTGTGGTATTTTTTCTTTCTTTAAATTTACTTTCGTTTTGTGTTTTTGAGTATATTAAGAAGGTCCCATGTTTTTATTTTGGCATCCCGTCTGAGTTTTTGTCATTTCTATACTCACTTTACCTTGTTTATTTATTTATTTTCTAAGGTTTGGAGGGTTTTTTCCTTTCTTTTTTTGAATTCGCGATTGTTTTTTGAAGTAAAGATTGTGTCTTTGATGACCCTAGTAAGATGTGGAGCGTCTTAGATGAACTCCATTTTGTTGATTTTGTAGGATTCTTTTGTGTACTGGGTGTGATTTTATAGCTTATTTTGGAGTGTGTTTTGGGACTTGTGTTTTTGTTTAAATGAAAGGTTCAAAATTTACAAGAATTATGGTAACCCCATTTGGTGTTGACTAGTTTGTGGTTTTGGATCGGCTGGAGTGCTTCATTTAAGTGCCTTTTGGTGATTCTTGGTTATCTTTTGATGAATCCTTGGAGAGTTGGTTTGGATTTGTGGTACCTGAAATTGAAGGTTGCCACTTATTTGTGATTTAGTAGGGGTTTATTGCATCACAACTGAGAAAAATCCTAACTTACTTCTGCCCTTACGAAGTTGGCTTTACTCGATATGCCATGTCTGGCTACTTTATCTTCTCATGCTTGTATAATTTTTGGAGAAAATTTTGCCAATTGCACTTGGTACTTGGGAGTAGCTTGTGAACTGGGAGCTTTATGATTGTTTAGTTTGTGAGTTAATTTTGTCCTCTCAAGTTTGTGGCTTGCAACCCATCATTGCTTCTTCTTTTCTATTTTTTGTGCTTTAAGTGAGCCCAACTTGGGGCTTTGTTGGATTACTTCTTTTTTGGTATGTTTGTTTTGTTTGATTTTTATTGATAGATGGATCTTACTGGCTTGTGCATGCTTTGGATGCATTTAAAATGCTTATTGACATACTTTGGCAAGATTGTGAACTGAAGTTTACATTTTATAAACTTATCAAGATTAGGAGTTCTCAATATGTCTAGAGAGTAATCCAGTTGAATCAAGAACTACAGACAAAATGCATATTATAGTTGATTAAGGTTCAGTAGCCTTGTACGAAAGAAAAAAAAAAGTTACTTCAAGAATCTGAACTCGTAAATGCTGGCTTGCATTATGATTCCTTTTCAGTTAAATGCAAATTCTTGTCACAATAACAAAATTTTGGGGCCTTCTAATTATTACCCCCATAACTAAGTTATACATCACGTTTTCTATATATTTGTAGATGGCAAAATCACATTTTGCCATGCAGGAATGATTATGAAAACTGTGCTGTGGACATTGCAATGTCTGATTGGTTGGGTGCACTAAGTTCTCTCTTCGTTGATTGGTGGAACAATCGCGTGCCTGTGTTCTCTTGTTGTGAAGTGTTTGAAGATCCTTTATGAGGATATTCATTTGCCCAAAATACATTGGTTGATCTTATGAATTTTATTTGAAATGTGGATTCATGCTTTCTTTTGTTATTTCTATTTGGTGCTAATGTATATGCTTGTATGAATTTATCTCCTGTTCTGTTAAGGGTTCGCATATCCTTTTTAGGTTTTTTTTGGGGGGAAACGATTGTTATGGAGTTGTTTTGTATACCTTGTCTGTTTGTCTTCCATGACCTCGGGCTTCATTTGGTGCATGATAGTATTCCTATTAGTACTGTATGGCAGGACCAGAGTTACTTAACTAGTTCCCTCCCCTGGAATTGCTATCCTGATCTTGAAAACCGGGGATCTTTTTTTCGATTTTTAATAGTTTACAGTGGATTTACATGGGTTAGAGTTTAAATATAAAAGTAATACTTAAATAAGAAACGAAATATTCTGATTTGCAGAAATCTATTCTCGATGGAAATCTAAAATATTACGTATTTAGGTTGGTCTTTTCAATTTCTTCCCTTAAAGAAAAATTATATACAGCTGACCCTGGAGAAGATCAAAGGTTTTTTTTTTTTTTTTTTTTTTTAGGGGGGGGGTCTACATGCACCCATAAAAAATGAACCATGACTTGAAATGACGACCCTACTAAGCCTTGCTCCCTTTGTACCATGTTTTGGGGGTAGCAAATTGTGTACTTGTTCTGCGTACCATAATGTACGATTCTCTAGGTAACATGGGGCAGAACTTGCTCAGGATTTTGATTGCAGACTAGCTATTACATAGTACTTGGCAGTTTTGCCCTAAAACACCTGCATCATTGCTAGTATGGCTATTTAATGCTAATTAGTATTTCCTGTCCTATTCTTTTGGTATTTTTATTCAATGACCGATTGAATACCTGTGAGGTTTATAGTTTCTTAGATGTCAAAGAAAGGTCGCTATCTGCTTTTCGATTTTAGATGCAGAAGTCTAATGCTCTTGTTAATATTTGTTCCCAAGTATTGTTCATGTAATAATCAATGTAAATGGCTTAATACTATCAAAATGTGAATCATATACTTTTTATTACCAATACCTATCACTTTCACGGGTATTATTTTAACTAATATATGGTAGTTTTTTCTTCTTCTTCTAATTTTTAATAGATTGTTTAGAATTATTTATCAATGGTCAAATTTGAATGTTTATTAAATAAACATGTTTGATTTTCAAATAACATTATATGATTTTGTTGATTATAATTAATTTATTTTGTTTAATTTTTTAGTCATAAAATATAATTTATAATTGTAATTAAATAAAAATTAATTATACAATTCAATTATCTTGCAAAAAATAATAATTAATAGGTAGGGTAAATATATATAACTCTTAAAAATGATAATCACTGAAAGAATTTCACTTAACATTATGTTATTACGAACCTTTTTTATTTTTGAAAAGTTCTTTTCAATTAATTATATGTGACATGATTATAAATTAACAATATATAAATGAATACAAATTTTGTAAATTCTATTTTCAATAAATCTTGCATTTGTTCAAAAGAGTAAATATAATCGTAAGACAATAACAAATAATAACTATAAAATATTAACTTAGGATTCAATTTAATATTTTGGTGTAATTTAATCATTTTCTGATTCTAATACTTCATGTTTTTTATTGGCTTATTTTTAAGCTTTTAGAGTTTTGATAGTCAAAGTAAAGTACTAATATAGTCTTATATAGTGTGTGGGTAATTTGAGTTGCTTATTTTATGTTTTTTTTTTTTAATGTTTTTATATGATTCATGAATAAAAATATAATTAAAAAAGGGATTAATCTGTATTTTGGGATTCATCCTAAAAAATAGTCTATTTTTTAGGAAATAATAATCTTCTTTCTAAGAATTTTACCACTAATCATCTTTTTCTTAATTAGAGATGAGGTTGAAATTACTTGTAAATATTGGTGTGTATGTGTGTGTATTATAATGTTAATATTGTATTAAGGATATGATAGTCAATCAAAAGGTTTTATGGAGTTTTTGTTTTAATATATAGTTATGGATTTTTGTTATTTGACCTAAAAAATCTGTAAAAAATTCACATAATTTCCTAATTATTTTTGTAGCATGGTATTTTACTCTACGTAGTTGTTAGTTACCATTTTAGTGAATTTTGGATGATGCTTTATATTGATCCCTTCGATCAAGTAATTTTTTCAATTACTTGAGTTTTCAATGTATTAAACCGACCATCACACCCTCCCTCTTGATGAGCATGTTCAATGTTTAGTGATGTTTGCTGAGTAAATGAGCCCTTATTCTCTGTTATGTAATATTTTTAACCATACATTCTAGTTTCTTTGTTAAAGTGTCTTCTGAAAGACATTTTTCATGTAGAGAAAAAGCTGCATGGCATTTCTGATTCATAAACTGTGAATTTGCAGCAATCTACTTGAAAATGCTGTGCATGTGATTTCTGTAATACCTTAATTATTTCTTTTTGGCCATCTGGGCCTTGGCTTTACCATGGAGTAGCTCATCATCTCCTGAAGTTTCATTTACCCATCCCAAAATTGAACTAACAGGCCTTGGTCTTTGTCGCTCTCCGTTACTTTGACATGAAACTTCTTGGTTGTAACTCCTAATTATTGCCATTTCTTTTTGGGGACAGCACACTTATTGATTTAATTCTATTAATCTAATTGGCTAGAGCTGGGTTTAAAACCATTTTGGACTTTGAGTTGGCGTTTTACTTATCTATGGATGGTATTGCATTTGGTGCAAGGCTAAAAGTTGAAGGGGAAATTTTGCAAAGTAATTGTTGAGAGTGGAAAGATTAGTTTTTTAAGATGTTTGGTGTGTTAATAAATTGAAGGGTAAATTGTTAGTGGAAAGAGAGGGATAATTTGGTGTCTTTTGAGACAAAAGGAAAGAGAGAGAATGAAAAGAAAAAATATTCCTTAAGAGATTAAATTTTACTTTCCAAAAACACAAATTTGGGGGTTAATGTTTCTCCACTTAATAATTCACCTCTTTCCCAATGGGAACTTTAACCTCATTACGCTTGTACCACACATATCCTTAAGAACATTTTACTATGGTTTATGTGCTTGATGAATGATCAAATCTCCCATTTATTTTTGCTGGACGATGATGCATTGGTGTTGGATTTTTGCATATTGTACTCTTTTGTGGTTTCTAAGTCGTTGATTTGAAATATGTTATATGCTTGCATGAGACAATGGACTTGATGAGTCAGCTGGTTGGCTGAGAACAATCAGGATAATTAATATTAACGGAGGAAAGAATTATGATCTTAATGTGTCACTGAATTTCCCCCCTTATTAAGGAACTTTCAATTGTTGATGAACTCTGCTTGTGACATGCAGGTGATATCCATGGTCAATATTCTGATCTTCTAAGGCTATTTGAATATGGTGGTTTCCCTCCTCATGCAAACTACTTATTTTTGGGGGACTATGTGGATCGAGGCAAGCAAAGCCTGGAGACAATATGTCTTCTCCTTGCTTATAAGATAAAATACCCAGAAAACTTTTTCCTCTTGAGGGGAAACCATGAATGTGCTTCTATAAACCGCATATATGGTTTTTATGATGAGTGTAAGAGAAGGTTTAATGTTAGGCTATGGAAGACGTTCACAGAGTGTTTTAATTGCCTACCAGTGGCTGCGCTAATTGATGAGAAGATTCTCTGCATGCATGGGGGTTTGTCTCCAGAACTAAACCATTTGGATCAGATCCGAAACTTACAGCGCCCGACTGATGTCCCAGACACAGGTTTGCTTTGTGATCTTCTCTGGTCAGATCCGAGTAAAGATGTTCAAGGTTGGGGGATGAATGACAGGGGAGTTTCATATACATTTGGTCCTGACAAGGTGACAGAGTTTCTTCAGAAGCAGGATTTGGATCTTATTTGCCGTGCCCACCAGGTTTGACCTGTCACTGCAATTCACTTTCTCTTAGGCAGGCTTCTAGTTGAATTCATATCCTTTACACTATTACTTGTGGGGCTGTTACAAATAAACAATCTAGAGCCATCCTTTGTTGAATTGTTCACTTCCTTTTGGGAGCTGTACTTACTTTTGGAGTGGCTTTTGAGCCAATTGGCCACTGCGGTATTGACCCAAGAAAATATTCTCCAAAACTTTACCGATAAGTTTTTAACTCCACTGTGGTATTGGGTCTGGTTGTCCATTCTATGCAAACTTTGAGTTTTTACTGAAATTTGCTCTTTCCAAATGTATGTTGCAGGTCGTGGAGGATGGATATGAGTTCTTCGCGAACAGACAACTTGTAACTATATTTTCAGCGCCTAATTACTGCGGGGAGTTTGATAATGCTGGTGCTATGATGAGCGTGGATGAGACCTTGATGTGTTCTTTTCAAATATTAAAGCCTGCTGATAAGAAATCAAAGTTTAAGGCTGGAAACACTTCAACTGGAGCTGGTCTTTTTGGGAGCACAACTACAGCTAAGCCTGGAAACCCTCTTCCAGGAGTCAAGGTAAATGCATTACTTAGAAAGACATGAAATGCTGTTTTCCTATTGGAGTTTTTAGATAGACAACTAGAGTACTCGATGTTAATTGTATGATGATGTACCCTTTCAAGTTTGTAGTTCATCTATTTGTTCAAATATTTTGGTCAAGATAGTCAAGAGAAGTGATTAGTGCTATTCTTTTTTATGCTCTGGCAGAGCTTTCCATTTTTCATGGTTATCCTTTTGAAAGTGATTTGAGTGTATACCTTTACAGTTTTTATCTGGGACAACTTTACAACTTTTAGAAGGGGAAAAGCTTTGGTTTGTATTTAAAAGCAGTATCCCAGCCATTTTCCCATGTATCAGAAGATTTAAAAGAAACCTAAGAAATTGTTCATCATTTACAATTTGAATACAAGTTTTTCTCCTCTACACTTTTGTGGATATCCTGATACTTGTAAATGTAATTCTTCTTTTCTTCAATAAGAATAAATGTACAGTTAATATTTGAATTCTCACCTGTACACCAGTTGATTCGAGATAAATGTGCCACCATTTAGAATTATCAGATGTTCTGGTGGAGCAACTGTAGAGTTGGAGTTGGAAAATGGTACTTAAGGTGGCTTGTTTGTAGTATTGGTCAAGGAAAGAGGATTTGGGTAGTTTCAGGGAAATTTATTCTTTAGTCATGGATAAAAAAATTTCTGCCTTTCAAGAAAAAAATTAATGCTTTTAAGTAAGAAAAAATGATTCAACTCATGAAGTTTGTATTAGTCTGTAAGAGAGTCAGAAGTGTTCGAATTATTCGGCTTGCATGTGTTGAGTATGCTATGCTGAAAGTTTGATGATATTAAACAGCATGTTAACTGCCTTGCATGTATTTTATCTTTGTTGCATTTGACATGTGCTTGCATGTTACTGTATTTTACTTTTTACATATAATTGCTGTCTTATCTGTTTTGCTTCTGGTTTTGCAGTCCTTCCTTGGCACTAAAGTATGACTATTGGATTTCCACTTAGAGATCAAGCTTAGTTGGATCATGAACATGCTGAGATTGCTGTGACAGGAATTCAAGGTCCATTTAATTTCATAATTATATGCTGAAATTGTATAAATTGGAGGGGGGGAGGGGGGGGATAGAAAGATTGTTTTCCTTATATAAAGTTGGATTTGAAGGTAGAAGGCAGAGGTTTCCTTCTCTTCTTGATTGTACACTTATAGCTGCTAGAATTGCTGCTATGAATTATTTCCATGTTGCTCTTATTGTTCCGCACATATGTGAGATCCCGAACCATGTCGAAAGTTCGAAACAATATACTCGTGATTCTGGGCAAGCAACATGGACTTGGTTTTAACTATTTTTATGTTTTATTCTCAAGACCACCATTGAATTTGAAGAAAGCTGCAAAACACAAGGAAATGGACTGGTGTAATATTCCGTAAAGACTGAAGAGGTGCCCCCCTTTCTATGTTGTCATTGTGTGCATCTTCTTTTGTTGTGAGGTTCTGAAAAGGCCAGTTATTTTCTCATTACCAAGTGAAGACTGCGAGCTTTTTGCATGGAGGAATGATTCTAATCCCTTGGCTAGAATCATGGGTTTAAAGAAATGGTGGCTTGCCCTTCCCCATTGCAGTGTTACATATAGCTGAAGATGAGGATGCTGATGCATGATGACTGGAAGTTTCATTACCAAATTTGAATGCTTGCTGTTCTCCGTGATTGCTCTGGTTTCGATTATGCATATTTCGTTCCATGAAAGAAAGATTCCCCGGGATTTTGTTTATGGGCCTTTTTTCTCCTTGAGTAGAGATTTCCAGGACCTAATTATCTATACGTCTCTAGCCTCTCAGGTATGTGGTGACTGAAAACTAGAACCGCTTTTTAATTGGGAGTGGAGAAGCAATGGTAAAATAGTAAGAACTAGTCCTACGGAAATTCTAGTTTGCTTTGTCTTCGACCAAAATTCTCAGATTTCAATTGGGATGAAACCTGAGAATGGAGAGAGGTTGCTCTATCGCTTGCAGGGAATCTTTCAACCTGAGTGTTGAGTTTCTGCAAAGAAGTCAGTATAATAAGGAGCTTATCAGCTGATGGTAGATTTTCTATTACGAGTCCCCGGGAAAATATGAGCAAGGGGTGGTATCATTATCATTGATGGAGAGGTTGATGCTTGATATTGGTGCATTGGAGGAGAAGTACGAGTAGAAAACTATTGGTCAAGAAAAGTGATCTGCTCTGCATAGAAAATTTTATGAGCGATGCAACACTGATATATTCAGAATAAATAGAGGTGTCTTGTGTGATTGTGAAAAAGAAAGAGAAAGAAGACAGAGGAAGAGAGAAAAGGAGAGGGGGGTGTGAGAGAGGAGAAAGTGTGTGGGAGGGAGAATGTGCGGGGAGAAAGAGGGGAAGAGGAGAGAAGCTTGGCTGTTTGGGCGGGGCTTAAATGGCCATGGTTTTTCTTTTTTTCACTATTAACATGTCTTTAAGCTAGTTATACTATTAATCGGTACTCTGCACTCTTGCACTGGGCTCAGCCCTCTTAGTCTCTTTTGATTTATAACAAAAAATCTTTCTTTAAAAAAAATCTTAGCTCGGGAGATTTCTTGCCGAGGGGGATTGAGGATGAAAGTGGTAAAAGCTATAAAGTCTGAAACTTTGCAGAGGCAAGTTCTCTAAAATTTGCAAGAGGACTTAAGCAGAGAACCTTTCAAGGACTGGAAGCTGTTGTTGGTCGGGAGAGAAGGCTTTCTGGCTATGAAGCTGTGTGTAGTTGCCAGTTTCTCTAGTAAACCAATCAGTGATGAAAGAAAAAGGTTCTCAAGGGAGTCTTGTTCTAGGGCAAAGCCATCATATCAAGCAAGCAAACCAAGTGAGCCGTACACACTTATCCACGTCAGATTCAAGGTCTGCTAATCGAACATTATTTTCACATGGTTTTGGTTCTGGTTTTGGGTCGGCTGGCTGCTTGTCCAGCGGGCTTAGATTCTAAATTTCAAATTGGATTTTATAATATGTTATATATTGAATTAATTCCTCCAAATTAATCTATTTTCATCCCCAAATATCTCTCAAATAATTCAAGCCCCCCGTTTGATTACAAAGCCGGCTGGGCGGTGTGAATATTGACTCTGTAACTCATGCCACTTATTTTTTCTGACTGTAATTAATGTTGTAGGATTTCAGTTGATATCATATTGTTTTAAACAATCGTTGGTGCCTCTTCGCATTTTCACATAATTAATTTATGAATTTAAAAAGTTTTATGGCTAATAGTATTTATTACTTACACCCATCTTGATGAGAGACATAAAAAAAATGAGACTTGTGATTCATAAAAAATAATAAGAATATTTTCATCTAATTTTTTTTTCTTGTATTTATTTTTATTTAAAGTAAATTGAGATAATAACTAATAAGATATTGCTAATTACTTA
>Ga0307517_10013624_pt1 | contig 11020 bp, 20 predicted proteins | sample 23_EM_MG_FD_194515 | JGI IMG/M metagenome (GOLD analysis project Ga0307517, IMG submission 194515) | Populus trichocarpa ectomycorrhiza microbial communities from riparian zone in the Pacific Northwest, United States - 23_EM | ecosystem: Host-associated > Plants > Roots > Unclassified | place... | reverse complement strand
TAGGATCGTTTGGTTGTAGTGGGATGGTCGAAACACTCGCAGTAGACGAAATATGCAAATAATGGAGAATCTGAAGTAGAATGACTAAAAGAGCGTGAGGTTCATAAGAGATTTAGGTTCGGTGAACAGCTCACGGTATCTAGTAAGAACATCGACATTCAACTCCAGATAGTATAGCAGCACTGACAGAAGATCGATCACGCAGTAGAAGGCTGGCGGTGACATGAGTTCAGTGAGAGATAACATATAAATGGGACTCACTAACGATCCAACGAAAGAGACCCATCCAGGTGGTACTCCATGCAAGACATCGCACAACATATTCCACCCTGAACAGAGCGACGACACTCGTCTCCACCAAACCCTCATTGATACTGAATGGCCAGCGGGGACAGCGTCAAGGACTGATGTTCTTCAGTGAAAAAGCGGAGAGAGGAGGTCTTACAAAACGAAAGTCATTCCCATCAATGTTCTCACGGTCTTATTGGTTCGATATCGTTTGCGGTGGTTGCGTCCGAGATGATAAAACCTTTCAAAAATAGTCACATCGTGAGTATTGCTAGGCCCCGAAGATACGGTACCAACGTGACTAGTGACTCATTGAATGCCGAGTTCTCGAAAGATAAAAAGGTTCTCGACATTGTAGTCCATTTCCGCCTTTCCCTTTCCCCTTCCTTTCTACATGTTGCCAGTCAACGCCAGTGTCACTATCTCTGAGGAACCGCCAGGCCCGGTTCGATCACTTTCTACACCAAGAAAGACAGATATTGTTAATTCCTTTCCCCGAGCCCTTGGGACTCTGGATGCATTGACCGACCACAACCTGAATCCTAAGGGTGAGGTTCAATTGCGACCTGTTTTGTCGCTCCCTACAGGTTCTTTTGTTGACACGGCTTCCCAGAAAGTACCGGTCAGGAGGAACAAGATGCAGAATATTCACACCGTCGGCGAATGGACATCCTGGCTGGGAACGATGCTGATGAGGCAGAGCCTCATCTTTCGGTGGACGACGCCCTTTCCTTTTCGTTGATGGAATTCAATTTTTATTATTCACGACTAGCGGTTGATGTCCAGTCTTGTCCGTCGGAAAGCGTTGCGGATGAGCAGGACTTTTCTGAACCAAGCGACGATGGTGATGAGGGTGAATATTATGTTGGTTGTAGCCAGTTTCCTTGATGGGCTGAATGTTTTTCAGAGCCGAACGTCTGGGACAATGGACAAGATGATGGCGACAACTACCCCGCGATAGAAGAATATAGTTGCGACGACCAGCAAAGAAATGGGGTCCATCATAGCGAATATGATTCGTCCGAGGAACAGTTTGCCTTCGACAAGTCCAGATATCGACAGCGCCTGTACGTCAATGATCGCAAGTCTGATCAATTCGCTAAGGACATGTACATTGCTGCCGCCGAGCCCAAGTCCGCAAGCCAGACTGCCCTGCAATTACACTCCCTCGGTTTTGACCTTATGCAAGACTTTGACCCTAATATCAGCATCATCCACGTCTCTACCTTAATGCAAGCTGCGCATACCCCTGGCGATGCCCAAGCAGTCTCTCAAGTAAAGCGCCTCATACAACACGTGGAACAGATCCCCAAGGATAAACGAACTGCCGCGCAAGTGTATTTACTCGAACACTGGCACTACCCAGCCTGGGAACAACACATATCGTCGCCCGTTGCACCACCTCTGTTATCGCCCTTGTCGTCATCTTCAGGCTTGTGGCCATCGCCATTCCCATTCTCACCCTCAATCCTATGTCCATCATCACGGTTATCCCACCCACCCTTCTCGATTTCCCAGCACTCCTCCCCCGAGATATTCGTCGACGCTTCAGGAAGAGGAATTGGCTTCTGGTTCGGCGAACGCTGGCTCGCTTGGATGTTCAAATCTCCTCGCTCAAATCGACACATCCCAACGGACCGGAAGAGAAAGGTCATCATGTCTTGGGCGGAGCTCATCGCCGTTGAACTTGGTGTTCTCACCCTCATCTCCGCAGGATACGTCGACACCTCTATCATCGTCCGCTCCGACAATTTGGGCGTCGTTGTCGCGTTGTCACGGGGGACATGGAAGACAGAATTCGGCCTTCAGGATGTTCTGGAGCGCATTCTTGAGATGTGTTGTAGTTTCCGTCTGGAGTTACAGATGAAGTGGGTGGCTTCGAAGGACAATCCCGCTGATGGCCCTTCGAGGAGAGTGTATCCATCGAGGGGGATGATGTTCGGGAGTAACCCTGTCGTGCCTGATCATTTGAGTTCAGTATTGCAGGAGGTTTAGGCGATCAGATCTAGGCATTCTTTGTGGACCGTACGGACATCTTGTGCTCTTTTGTACCTTTTGCTTCAATCCTTTCTTTTTTGTCCCACACTTCGTTATGACTTCTACATATGTCATGACTGACTCGGTTTAATTTCCTTTCGATGATTTTAATCTTCGGTCACCATTACCACATTGAAGATGACACTCCCGTACTCCTTATTTTGATACAGCTTGCGTTTCGCTCAAACAGCGCTAGACGGTCTAGACTTGGCTTTCTGTAGTTATGACACAATATATTTGTAAGTCGCAATTACTTTGTGAGAAATGTAGCTATAGCCTCTACTTGAGATTTGTCAGGGAATACCGGTTGCAATAGTTCAAACACAACCATGGTGACTGCTATACTGATTCCTACGGTTGGACGACGGTGGTTTCTGGTAAGCATATGAATAGAACATGACTATTAAATGGCTGTTGAGGAGTCAGTCCTTTGCCTTACTTTTCCTGAGTCTAGCCGGAAGAATCCCACTTTCGAACCAACATGACAAGTCAACCCTCGCTCTCATGCTCTTTTCCCTGTAAAATAACGACCTCAATATCAAAAAAAGGAAGGAAAACAGCTGACAGAGTGAGATCGGTTGAGGGCTAGAACTTAGAAGACCATGATCGAAAACAAAGCAAAAAAAAGGTAACCAACCGAAAATAAAAACAAACACCCTTGTCAATCCTTCTCCCCGCTGATTCGTTCGTAGCATCGCCTGCTCTGGTCCACCTAACTTTATTAATTATCAAAAAAGGCCCTTGATCGACAATTAATATTGTTAGGTTCGCGTTTGAGATTTTCCCACTGGGGTCAAGGCCATCGTCGACAAACTCGAACATGCCCTCCGTTGGAGCAGGCGCAGAATGGCTTTTCTTCCTTGGTAGCTCCCGACCGGATTCCTTGTGTATTGGGGAAAGAAAGTGTGTTGCTGACCCGAGATGTGTGATAGAGGAGAATGGGTACGGGGGAGAGAAAGAGTGTGCGTGCGAAATAGGAAGCACAGAGAAGACGTAGAGTGGGCGAATGCGGAAGGGTTTGGCTGGGGTTTTGCGAAGCGTGTTGTTGTTACTAAGGGTTAGTTTGACAGTCTTACGTTGTCGATCATGAGGAAACGGAAGAGGAGGTAGGGGTGGTTGGTACCGACTCGAGTGCTGGGTACACAAAGGGGTCGTTAAAACAGATACATAAGGGCCTGTTACCTCCTGGTCGTTCCCTCTCTTACCGCCACGAATGAGGGAGAGTGGAAACACACCGACGACGAACGGTGACCACAGCGGGGTGTTCTTGCGTTTATGCACGGCTGTATGAGACACAGCTTAGATCAATCCGTAATCCATCCCTTAACAAGTCCCAATCAAGCAAATCGAAATTCTCTCACTCTAACGTGGGCTGAGACAAGTTGAAGGTATTGGCGCACAACGAACGCGAATCACCAGTGACCATAGGGTCGCCTGTGTATTTCCGAATCGGATAACGATCGAAGAGGTAATAACGTCCAGGGAGAGGATTTAGAAACTTACCAGCGTTTTCACCACAACAGAAGACGCCGAGCTTCGGGAATCGAAATTTCCTGCGTTCGGTAGGAGATAAGATGTCCGAAGATGAACAAGGAACACGTCGTCGTACAGGGCGCTGTTCAAGATAGGGTTTGATCTGGGTGGAAAGGGGACGCGCAAGATCTATGAATGTGAATATGGTGACGTGAGGTTGCCCCCTGAGAGCGGAAAAAGCGAGGATCACAAAAGCCTCAGGCTATTACATCGCAAATTGCCACGAGACACTATGGGGACTTAAGTAATAAAGTAGGCGCCGGACTCGTGTCCTCCTCCCTGCATCGTATTCATACCCTGTGAAGATAGCATTAGAGTCACCAGGACACCAACCCAATTGGCTGATTATTGCAATTATGATCTAGCCAATTTTTCGAAAGCCTTAGTCAAGCTCGTCATAGTACTCACGCTCCAGGAGCTCCATTTCGTCAAAGCTACGCGCCAGCACGCCACGGTTCAGTTTGGCCAGGCGCTCCTGCAGCTTCTCACGGTCATAGTCGCTGGACGTCTCCTTGATCTGCATGCGGATCTGCGCAATGCGAGCCTTGATGGCGTTCTTGTCAACAGTGCTGGGGCCACTGCCATGTGTTTTTGGGGCAGGACTGGCTCGTGCATGGAGCTCCTCCTCAAACTCACGCTCAAGGAGGTCATCGTCGAACTCGCGGGTCTCACTTGGCGTTCTGAAGGGTGATTTGATCAGATCCATTGAGTTGAGTGAAATGTAGGGAGAACATACTCAGAAAAACCTGCAGATGCAACTCTGCCCAGGGCTTTGCCAGGTCTGCCGAGGGTTTTCCTGCGGCCAAAGCCAGATCTCGGCATGCGACCCCTGCTGCTGCCACCGGCTTTCATTGAGAAGCCACCTCCGTAGGGCCCTTCCGTAACCTCACGCTCGAAGAGGTCATCTTCAAATTCACGCTCTTCACTGTATAATTTTGTCAATAAAAAGTGCTCATGGGTACCAGGAATATTTGCGACTTACAACGCGAGATCGAAGTCTCTGGCAAAGGAACTTTCAAATTCGTTGTCCTCACGACTACGTTGGAAATGCATATCAGTAAAAGGAAACACTGCAAAAGAGAAACAACACACCTAAAAAGAGAATTCTCAGCCTCGAAACCATTGGCAACAACAGGGGCAATGGCAGCAGCAGCGAGGAGGACAGAGGCGGTAACTTTCATTCGGACCATGATGATATAAATGTGTTGAAGAAATGGCAGTCGGCGATCGACGCTCGAAAATTTGGCCTGGGTTAGGTTCGGTTGTAGTTGAGGGATGAGACCAGCTCTAAGGAACTTGCAAATCACACGAAGGGTATATATACTGCAAGGGCACAAATCCCCAAAGGGAAAATGATGAGCAGTGCGATATGTAATCACGTTCCTGTTTCATGCCAAATAAAACCTTGATGGTTCTTATGCCAACTTGAAGGTGTCAAGCTGCCATTTCGAAACGATGGTAAATAAGGAGTAAGTAAAGTTGCGGGAAATTGCCGGCTGACCTGCTTTGCTGGGGAAATTTGCTGGTGAATGAGGCTTCTAATATTACTGGCAAGTCAGTTCAAGTTCACGGGAGACTCGAAGTTAGCACTGCAACCTTGATCCTTTTTTAATTTCCTGCACTTGCTATTTCTTGTACCACTATGGAAATGCATACACTAGGGTATCGATCACGAAGTGGAGTGTAATGGTCCTCTTCCATATTCGTACTACATTACCTTTCGGGCCATCGCGCCTACGTTTATTAGATATTAAATCGGCGGTCAACTGAAGACTCAATAGAAATAGCCCATTTTGGTGATGCCTCATTGGCCACATCCTATCGAAATGCGAGTGTGGCTCCATTCTATATATGTATACAGTCAACAATTTTTTCTGCTTAGCAACTCATCCAAAGTGTTGCCAACATTCCTGGAGGGTTTCTTGCAGGATACCTTGTAGAAAGACCATTACTAGGCAGGAAACGTGTACTGGCTATCTCTGGAGGCGAGTTATTTGCCATGTCGCTCGTGCTCTTTAACCATCTCCCCCATGCAGTCCTCACTGGCATTGTCCTCGCAGGTAGGACAACCGCTAAAGCCTCCAATCAGCTGTTGGTGTGGAATTTTTCCTACGAGTTCGTTGGCATTGTGAGTCTGAATTGACATGCGCAAGGGGTAGCGAATAAGCGTCTTCCAGATCGGATACGGCTCAGTGAACGCTATAGGACCAGAGACATATCACGGGCAGCATCGTGGCACTGGCGCTGGCTTGCAGGCCACTGCAAATCGCATCGCAGGCATCATGGCGAATATAACAACGTCAGTCCCTGTCTCTATTGCAGGTGCTATGATAATGTGTGGCGGCCTGCTCGCCTTGTTGCCGTATGAGCCCCGAGGCCGCTCATCAATCTAGCAACAGTTGTGGGGCGCACGCCGTCAGAAAATTGGAGTGTTAGTTTTAACAGTTTTCCTATGTGGCTGAGCTGGATATTCATTTTTTGACTTCTGATTACAAATGGGAATCACTCGAAAGTACTATTAATCCTGAAGAAGGATTCCCTCTTCGATGGCACCGTCGCCTTTGAAATCGCCATCTGAAAATATCCAGAATTGAACTGCCTTTCGATCCCGCTATTGAATGTTTGAAGTTTTTTAAGCAACGAATTAAACATTCAACCAAACCTTAATACCTATTACGAGTAAGAACTTGACCTATGGACGCGGATACAAAAATAATTTCAAACCTTGAATTACCATGCAGAAAAAACGAAATCCATGGCTTCAAGTTACAAGGATCGGTGGCTAAGATCATGTCGGCCAGTGGACGCGCCAGAAGTTGTTGGTATTCGAAACGGTAGGCATCTTTGTTCGACGAGGCGGAAAGCGCAGCCGGGTCGGACGTCGATGGTGTACGCTTCGCCTCATCCCCCGCAAGCATTCTCCCCTATCCCCAAATTTCCACCCCCATCATCTCGCTCGGACTAGGAAGCAGAACTCAACCAGCGAGTCGAACCAACACCCCAACTCGCCGCCGTTGATGCACCACCACCATCACTACCACCACCATCCGCAACCCGATCAACAACTCTGCGCAGTGCGCACTCCCACAAAATCTGGTACTTTGAATTCAGAGTGTAAAACGGGGACAACCAGTTCCTCGTACTGGAACGAGTGGTTGTCCTCGTTCGACTTGCACCTGCGCAACTTTCGTCTGAGGGTAGGGTTGGCATTGGATCTCTTGCGCATCTTTACTTTGAGGTTGGGGGAAAAAAACCTGGCGAGCTCATTTGTTGTGTCGAAGGAGGTGGCGACCGGCGCTGGCGAGGATTACGGAATGACGGAGGTGCGGTTCGATGATAACCCTGCACATCCGATACGGTTTAATACATCTATTTCGAGTTCTAAAATAGAAAAGTCAGTTAACAAACGCCGGCATATAAAAATAAATAAAAAGAAACACTGACGCTCAATATTCATCGCAAAACTCTTGCCATACCCAAATCCAAAACTAGTTCAACTTGCGCCTGGCTAATCCTCGCAGGAGGGATTCCGTCTCGGAACACCTCCCCCAATCTCCACTCCCACCTGCGCCTGCACCCCTACCCCCACCAAGACCACTGGGACCCTCGTCAGAAGCACTGACCCCACTCGCTATCGCTCGCCCCAAGGACGCGCTCTGCTTGCCATGTGAATGAGCCTCTCCGAGCTTGTTAGGTGACCAAGGCGGATAAAGGGCCCAGTCGGGGGTGAAAAATAACGAAGATGACGATGTTGAGGGGGACGTAGGTTGCGATGTTACCGGTGGGGCCATGACAAGGACACGAAGAGGGCATCGGCCGAGAAGGCCGGCGACATGCGTTCCAGGTGCAGACCGACTACAATCAGAGAGGACGTGTATTTATTCTTGCCCCCGTAATTCGTCTCCTTGAACTTTACACTTTTGGCTTGGGTTCGACAGATGACTACGTGATCGTAAGGGCAGGTTGGAGCTCGAGGGTGATAGAAGGACTGGCTGGTGAATGAGTAGGACCCATTTTCCCTTCAGAGTCGAACACGAAAATCAAGACTTCGTTGATCCATCTTTGCGGTTACCGACGATTGACGGTGAAGTCGATCCTCCTTGGGGTTCCCACTGCCCATCCTGACCTCTACATCCATGACCTTGACCGCTGGTTGACTTTTCCCAGATGGTGTCCTTCCACCCAAGCCCCACCGAGAACACGATCCAGACACAGAGCGCGGGCCTCCAGATACCGCCGAGGAAGGGAACACAGAACTCGCATCACTACGACCTGAGGAGCTGGGAAACGATACGTTCGAGATGTAAGGCACAGATTCAGATGGTCAAGTGGTTGCTGATTTTCGATGCAACCCGAATGCTTCATTCAGGAGGGGGCGTAACGATAATTGACGAGCCAAACTCGGGGAGGAGTGGAAAGGACGTAAGGACATTGGGGCAAAAGAACAGGACCACCTTTTCCCCGATGACGAACCGCCGTCGCCGCCGCTGTTGCGATTGGAAGAAACCTCCACCCGAAGGACCTGGTGAAGACGGCGCGACCCCGAATCCACCACCACCAGAGCACGCTGTTTTTTGCATTCCTACCAAGCAAATTCGCAGAACCGGGCCCCCTCGAGCCCTCTTTGGCAAGCGTTTCGGGTTCTTCTCGATCCTTGGACTTGTCGCGGTCGCGTAACAACCTTGAGCTTGAGATGATTTCCGCCTTATTCGCTGTCACTGGTCGCCGTAATCCTCTTCTTCGTCGTCACTGTATCGGTATCTCCAGCAACTCGATCTCAACGTTCATGTGCCCCGACTTGGACTCGTGCTCCTCCTCGGGTTTATGATGACTTGAAGCCATCGCGCCCCGCTTGATCCTGGACGCGCGTGAAGAAGCGCCTGCACTGCCCAGCACCACTGGAAGCTCGAGAAAATTGGTGTGTAAGCGTATGTTGGGTGGTTCGTTCCGGCACCATCTGTCGTGTGTACTATCGAGGAAACAGTATTCGATGTTGAGGGATACGATGACGTAAGTTAATAGTTCACATGCGAAAGATGACATGAACGTTTCAGGACGTGAGATACGGGTCCTGCGATTGTGGTCCGGCGGCTGGGTGGAACAGTACGTTAAGAAAGAAAAATAAAAGTAAAAGAGTAAACAGCAACTGACCAATAAACCTCTGAAGACGTTGAAACTCCTCCCCCCTCCGCCTCCTCACGCCCCCACCTCTTTTTGTGGGTGTAACGGGTGTGGTCGTCGTCGATTCCGAAGCTGTTGACATTGGTTGCAGAAAGACGTAGCCATAACCGAGGGTTGAGTAGGTCATGGCGGTGTCGGCTCGAGGACATGGCGGTGCTGTTGGTGTTCATCCACAGGGGATACATCTGATGTGCGCGTCGCTGATCTTCCATTGTGGTCATTCATGTCGAGCAACTTTTATTTCTTGACCCCCTCCTCTCTCGTTCCGTGTGTATGGGAGGCGAAGGGGGTTATAGAGCAAGCCGGGCATCGGATGGGGATGGGAACCGCAAACAAGAGGATGAATACGTGTAGATCGTATTTGGGACTGAGGATACACTGGCCGTTGGAGAGCGAAGAAATGGTTCAGACGATGGGTGTTGGTTGGGAAGAAAGACATGGGTGAGGGGGGCGAAGGATTCGCAAATCGAGAAAGCCCAGCCTGCCGCGACGAGGCAGTGAATGACCTGTCATCTTCATCACTGCGCCCAAACTCAGCATTGCCGTCCAGCTCGCCGTTTTTCGGATCCAACTCCAATTCGCCGTCCCAGCTCATCGCGTCTTCGCGGGGTAGACAGCTTGAGTTTTCGCGGTGAGTTGTTCCGCGTCTCTACTTCGAAATCGTCAACCCAGTTTTCCAACGTGCGTTCGCCATAGAGATAGTTGTGCATGATGAGCGGCGTTGGTCTCATTCTCGTGTCCAAACTCAAAAATTGCCATTCTGAGGGTTCTAAACGCGTCGTCAACTAGTGAACACTGCTGAACAAAGAAGAAAACACACCGGGGATATGGGGTCCATGATTGATAGCGACGGCTACAGGGACCATGCGCTTTTCGTGCCGTTGGTTGACCGATTCGCTGTCAGTGGTATTCAGCCACGGCATTCATACTTCGTATCCAACGTGTATTTCTCTTTCAGTTCGTCACTCGTGGGGACTAGAGCTCGCGTCTGTGAAGCGTTGGTGTGGTTGGTATATGTGGTCGTGTAAGATTGAAGTCTAAGCTGAGCTGGCCGAATCATAACGCGTTTTCATCGGCCATTAGCCAACCAAAATTTAGACGAGGTTGTATTTTCGTGTAGTGGTCATTTGAAAGATAGAGAGGGAAGCAACGAGGCCGCATTCGGACGTTCGAGCGGGATTTACTCAAGATTTACTGCCGTTTTCACTAAATATGGCGCCGGGTCACATCACGGTCACTCGTTGGAATATTCCGAGCTCAAAGTTCCGAGCTTAGTATCTCAGGATCTACTGGGCGTACAACTATGATTTTGGGTGCGTTATAATTGTGTCGACGAGTAGATATGCGCCCCACCTTAATAGATATAATTTGGTTAAGTTTTGATCGTATTAGAAAATGAGGGTCCCAAGGCTGCAGACAAGCTGCAGAATGTGAACTTCTGAGACAATGGAATAGTAAAAACAATAATTATTTCATAAAAAAGTTCTTGGGTATGTAAAGAAATGCGCCCCGGGAAAAAAGTGGCACATATTAAAGTTGTGGAAACCAAATTCGCATCTAGGCAACATGTAGGCCACTTGGGGTGATCACGGTCACAAGTTCAACTGTGATATTTGCCAATTTTTTTATGGGGGGCATTCCTTTACATACCCAAGAACTGTTTTCTAAAAGAATTATAATTTTTTATCATGCCATCGTCTCAGAGGTTTGCATTCTGCAGCCTTGGGACCCTCATTTTCTAATACCATCAAAACTCAACCAAATTATATCTTTTATGGTGGGGCGCATATCTACTCGTCGAGACGATTATAACGCACCCAAAATCATAGTTGTACGCCCAGTAGATCCTGAGATACTAAGCTCGGAACTTTGAGCTCAACGAGTGACCCTCAGTAAAAAGAGACTTTTTGCATTAGTCAGACTTAGTCACACTATAGTCACACTAAAGTCGTACCTGCAGGAATACAGACTAATGCATGAC
>Ga0307517_10013623_pt1 | contig 11020 bp, 11 predicted proteins | sample 23_EM_MG_FD_194515 | JGI IMG/M metagenome (GOLD analysis project Ga0307517, IMG submission 194515) | Populus trichocarpa ectomycorrhiza microbial communities from riparian zone in the Pacific Northwest, United States - 23_EM | ecosystem: Host-associated > Plants > Roots > Unclassified | place... | reverse complement strand
GAAGATCAACAATTTCAAGTATATCCATGATCGATAAACTAGAATTTTATCTATCAATTCAACATATAAAGATGGATATGGTTTGTAAAAGCCATCTTAATCTAAAAATTTAAATTATTAGATGAGATTTCAAAAATAATTTAAATTATTCTCTAACATACTTTCTCAAAAAAGAAAATTTTGAACTTGAAACTTGTACAAACTCACATTATCTTGTGCTTAATTTTTATTAATTAGAATGAGGGTGATGAGATTTCAACTCGTGACCGTTTGGTTAACAAGGTTATGACATCATGTCAAAAAACCATCTCAATCAATAGTTTAAATTGTTAGGTGAAGTTTTAAGATATAATTTATATAATTATCTATAATATAGTTAATTAGCAAATTAATTAATTATGAACATTTGTGGAAACTATAAGACTAGCTGTGAGCATTTATCTTTTGAGATAGAAAGTGATTGATATCGTGGTTTCCTTTAGCAAAGAAAAAGAAAAAGATTAGGTCCTTTTTTAGAAAGAAGTTTCTTGCTTTCTTCTTCTTTTCAGTATGGGAATACATGTGGGAGAAATTACCTTAAAAGTATTTTGCTTTTTGATTTGTCTTTTTAATATGAGAATGTACGAGGAAGAAACAGTTCAAACAGACTGCTTGTTATCAATTACGACAGAAATTTCTTTTCAAACAATTTTAAATACACACCTGTCAAACTTAATAGTCGAGGAAGGGAGTAGATTTTCTCATTAAGCGTCTGTTTGATATTATAATTGTTTTTAGATTTTTTTATATTATAACATTAAAGTCATCTAAAAACATTAAAAAAAATAATTTCATATTTTTTCAAAACAAATATACTGTTAAAAATATTTAAAAGTGAAAGCTTCCGCTCTCCTACATAGAATCTAGATCAACTTCTTGAATTATTATTATACATGCATTATATTTTCTTTTCCCAAATTTGTTGTTGTATTTAAATACCGCATAAGAAAAAATATATATATACTTAAAAAACTCACATTATAAATCCAACTTCATTTCTTTCTTTGATTTTGGACAAACTCGAGGTATTTTGATTTTCTAAATAACAATTATGAGAAGATTTTAAGATATATTTAAAATAGAAAAGTTTGGTGAAGAAAAATATATTTTCTTCTCCTAAACTTGCCCTAATCTCTTTTCTTTTTTTAGCTGCAATGATTATCATTGCTTTTTAGCATTAAATTTTAGATCCATCGTCTATGTTATATCCGAATTAAGTTTTCATTTTTTTTTGGGTTAATAATAAGAAATTTTGAAGTTGTAGTTTATATATAACTCGAAACTAATTATCTGTTTAGAAATGTGTTAATTTTTGTTTTTTAAATTATTTTTCATATGAAAATATATTAAATTAATTTTATTTTAAGTTTTTAATATAAAAAATTATTTTATTATATTTTTAATTATAAAATACTTTTAAAAAACATTATGTTATAAATTACCAAATTTATTTTTTTCTATTTTAGAGCATGCATTCAAACTTAGGAAGTAAGCCCTAAAATCTACTTTGGGCCGAGAAAGCTCAAATCTATCTCTATTCGACCATTTTAATCCAAAAACAATTCATCAAGCATAGCTCAAACTATATTGGGCTAAGCTCTCTAAAATAATTAGCCCATATTATTATTCTACGGGACCCTTTGGCATTTGAGTTTCGTCTTCAAAGAAACATCAAGGCAAAAACCACAGAGACAAAAGCAGAGATCAAAATTCAAAGACTTTGTTTGTGTTTGGTTTCTCTGCTTCTAATCCATTGATTAATAATCAGGTAAATATAATTTACTTTGAGCAAATTTAATGATTTTTTCCCGATATTATTGAACAAAAGTTTTTTTTTTTCCAAGGTATTCATGGTCTTTTCTTTTAGCAGACTTCAAAGATTAGAACTTTTAAATCTTCTGCACTTGCATAAGAATTGGAGGTGCTAATTATTGTTTCTGTTAGATTTGTGTTGGTGGGTTTAGGTTTCACTACAAGGAGATCAATTTGATTTGTGATAATTAATTAGAGTTTGTTAGGGCATGATAGGGGTTTGGTTCCTTTCCTAGGTTGTAAAATGAATTTATATGAGAAACCCATTCGAGGAATCAGTTTAAAACTTTGTGGAAACAGTAAAAGAAGCTAACTTTGTTGGGTTTTTTCATTGTGGAGGGGACTCTTTGGATGTTTGAATTTTTTTTATGGCGTATTTGGTTGCTGATAGAGTTTAGGATTTCGAAAAGGGATGTCCTTCATTGAATTTTAGACTTTCTTTTCTGCATTTTGCAAACTAAATCAGGTTCGAGCATAAACATGTGAATTCAATTTTGTGCGGATTGTTTCTGGAAACTGAAATCCTCGATTATTTGTATTATGCATCTTGATATCTCGTATTCATAATTAATCAGCTAATTGCTGGCATTTGCAGCCTTGGATAATTTTCATGAAGGGTGTCTTTTCTGACTATATTTATACTCTATTGGAATCTAAAATGGCATGTTTTTTTTTTCCACTTTCTTCTCCTCTGAAATGAAATGTTTTATTACTTTAATTCTTGATTTGTGCTAAGGTGGTTGAAGATGGATCGCAGATGGTACAGTGATAAACAAGAAACAAGCACCCACAATAAACAGCAACTTGTTAGAGAGCAGGTAATTTCAGGCTTATAAAATTATATTGCCTTTTTTTATGGCTTTTTGCATATTTGATGGATTGCACCAACATAGCCTATTCAATACAGTAGGCTTAATGAGGAGATTTTTGTGAATTTCCAATTGGCTAGTTATAAGTGGCTTGTAAATTTCCCCAATTAAGGAATAACCTAATTTTGCACAGTCGCTTAATATTTATAATAATTGTTCACATGGACATTATATTTTTATATTTTAATGGAAATTTTCCTTTACTATGTGTTTGTGCATTCATTACAAGTTTCGTGAATGGTTGAGGATCATGCAATCTCATGTGCATGGATGTGTAACATCGCATTTGTTGTATGTGCTTGATAGGACTCTCTTATTGAGGATTTCACAGAGGATTTTCGGTTACCAAAAGATCACAGACCTACGGAAAATGTTGATCTAGACAATGTTGAACAAGCTTCATTGGACACAAAGTTGACAGCGTCAAATATTGGTTTTAGGCTTCTTCAGAAAATGGGATGGAAAGGAAAGGGTCTTGGAAAGGACGAGCAAGGTATGTAAATAGTTGAGCCTCATTCATGGGAGGAGTTGTTTGAGGATGGTCTCCTATCCTTCTTCATTTTTTAAGTGATTGCTTTGCTTGAATCTACCATCATGTTTTCACTGCTGTACCATCAATAGTTAGTTAAGATGTTTTGGAATATATTTTACTTACTCTATTGACACATGATCTTGAAATCATTGAAGTTGAATCATGCTGCTTTATGTTTGTTACTTGAAGCCTCCATTTTCTACGGAACAAAACAATCACCTCAAAAACCTTTCCTCGGCTACGGTGATCGATGAACCCATATGTCCTGGCCCTGAATGCTCTTAAACCTCCTATTTCCAATATAGTTTTGATTATCAGACCACAAGCTTTACTCAGATAAATAATGCCGTAGGTTGCAAACTGTTAAACATGCAGATATATCTACTCATTATTGCCTATTGGCATTGTTTGCTAACTGTTCCTTTTGTACAATTATTTGTGGTCTGCTATCTTGTTAAGTAGAGTGAAGTGGATAGAGTTTCCAATCTATCATTTGCCTTTAGTCTGAATGATATGAGAAACATCAATAGGATTGATTCCTGTGGAATGTTTTATTTGTTTATGATGTTGTAATTTTAACAATAATTTTTGGCTTTTATGTTCAGGAATCATTGAGCCTATAAAATCTGGAATTAGAGATCCAAAGTTAGGGATTGGAAAACAAGAAGAAGATGATTTTTTTACCGCAGAAGAAAATATTCAGCGAAGAAAACTTGACATTGAGGTTGAAGAAACTGAGGAACACACAAAAAAGCGGGAGGTATGCCTATAAATTTGTAGACCATTATTAATATTTTAACTGGTAGATAATATTTTGAGGTTGATGCTTTTTTCTCTGAAACCCACATCTAATAACAGAAGGCAGCATATAGCATATATGTGTGTCTTTTGACGGGAATGGTATTATCATGGGGGAACATCAACTTTCGAAGCTCTTGAGAATTTCCTGCAGTTTTTATTACCTGGTGGCTTCTACTGCCTGCTTCGTGCACATTATGAAAATTCAGGTGTTAGCTGAACGGGAGCAGAAAATTCAAACTGAGGTAAAAGAGATAAGGAAGGTGTTCTTTTGTGATCTTTGCAACAAGCAATACAAATTGGCTATGGAATTTGAAGCTCATCTGAGTTCATATGACCATAATCATAGAAAGGTGTGAGATCTTACTTGGCATTTTTCAACCCCTAGTGCTATCACTCTCTGTTTTTTCTCCTAAATCTGTAATGCTCTTGGATGATGGTTTCAGAGATTTAAGGAAATGAGAGAGATGCATGGTACTAGCAGTCGTGATGATCGGCGAAAGCGAGAACTGCAACGACAGGAGAGGGAGATGGCTAAGTTTGCACAGATGTATGCATTCTTGTTTTCTTTCACAAATGCAACAGCTAGTTCAAGCTTTTCCATTTGTTTTATTGTCTTCAAAAAATTTTCCTTACCATATTTGTTTTTATATTCTTCTATGCAATATAGGGCAGATGCTCATAAACAGGAGCAGCAACAAGAAGAATCTGCATCTGCTCAGGTTTCCACTTCGCTTAGAAGTGGAACTGCACTTGTGGATCAGGATCAGCGGAGGGCATTAAAATTTGGGTTTTCATCTAAAGGTGGCCTTTCAAAGGTATGCAACTGAAGAATTAGAATTTATATCATTGTAGGCACTTAGAAGCTTTTCAGTATGATGAGTAAAGAAGCTGTTTTCATGGCTTCATTGTGCCGTCACAAGGTAGATTGTTGCGGTATGATAATAACATGGTAGTTTATTCTAGGGTCCTTATTTCCTTTATAACTTGAGTAAACTTAGGTCTTTATGCATTGCAGTGAGGATAGATGAATAGTTATCTCCCATGCATAGAAATTCTCTCTCTAGCTAGGATTTTGCAACTTGTAGATGACTCCCTGATGATTAATTGCACTCATAAAATGCATTCCCCTTCTGAGTAAATGTTGCTTATGTCAAGTAACTTTAAAAAACATCCTTTCTGTATGGCAACACTTTTACTCTCATGGATATAAGTAACAAGAATAACAACTGTGTTCCTTTATTTTGTTTGACGTTCTGAAAAGTAATGTTGAATGGTATCTCAAGATCGCATACATATTTTCTGGCTTACAACACAAGTTATTCTATTCAACTTATGGGAGTTACATGGCCCTTTCTTGCCTTGTAATTGGCACCTCTTTGAATTTTTCACCTGTAAAATCTGTAAGCAATATCACAATGTTGTACCAATTTGAGTGAAAGAAATCAATATTTGATGACTGAATAGTTCATCTGCTCTTCATTTAACTAGTGGCCCTTTTGCATTCACTGCACAGAACTCCTCGGCCAAAGCCGCAAAGAAGCCAAAATCAGCTGTAGCCTCTGTTTTCAGCAATGATAGTGATGAAGAACAGTGAAGTTCGGTGGTGCATCTGTACTTCATACAATGCCGTAATACTCTAGTTTTCTTTAGTTGATGTTATGCATTTCAAGTGGCATACTCGTGTAGTTCTAAGCACTTTCGTACTCTGTAGTATGGACAGGGAGGCTGGTTACACCCTTGTTAAAAAAATCTGCTATGTGCAAAGCTAGCTCCCAAGACTTAGAGCCTAACTCACGGCTAAGTTTCAAGTCAGAAAAAATATTGACCGATATGATTAATTTGTTAAAATCTGATATAAAGAAAATGGGTAGATAAAGTTCCTTTTAAAAAAAAAAAAAAATTGAGTTAATTTCTATATTATTATTCTTTTAATATAGATGTTTATAAAGAATATTACTTAATTTTTTTTCTTGAATGATTGGTAGGACTGAAAAGTGAAAATTAGATGAATAGAATTATATTTGTAAGGCTTCTGAGCATTTTTCATAAAATGTGCACATGCTTTCTGAGAGCAAAATAGTTATCATGGCAATGAAAGCTCAACTCTTGTATAAATTATGTCTAATAAGAAAAGAAAAGATAATGTGATTGGTTAAAGAAACAAAAACATAAAATAAATTAGTTTTTGGATATTTTTGTATTTTTTAAATAAAAAAATACAAGAAGACATTTTCTTTCTGTTTTTATGATCTCCATTTTTTAATTAAAAAAAATGATACCAGTCATTATTTTTAAATACGACATTATTTTTCAACAAAAGGGAAGGGGAGGATTTTGAGTCATGGTCTTTAATCTTTTAGATAAATTGAGTTCTTTGGCAATATCTTCAGCATTTAATAATCTAAATGAGATTCATCAAAATTTAAACATTCTGTTCCTTGATATTCTTTAAAATTGTCCTGATGCCTTGTTTTTAGCAGATGATGGATACAAATAGATTATCAATTCATAGTCCTAATATGCCTAACAAACATTTACATTACAGAGTGATCTCTGATTGGCATAGGAAAATCTGTCATAGCATTACAGCCTAGCAGAAGGATCATTAAGCAGCCTCTGCAAAACCCACTTCAAGGTTACCATAGTCGAAGACGGTATGATACACACCCATGAATACATCACCAAGAATCCTGCAAGCATGCATTTTCAAGTTAAACTCAAACATAAACTGCAGAAAGAAAAGCTATATATGTCGACCAGAGCTATAACAATGGCTAGGATGGCATACCACAGAGGACCGCGTGGAGGCGGCACATCCAAAGCCATGAACCCACTGATGCAAACTTGAGCAATGCCTTCTCCGGTTTTCAGAACATACTGAAAGCAAACGAGTGGTTTTAGAAATACAAAGATAAAGATTTCTAATGATATATTTCGACTTCCAAAGCAAGATTATGGAAATCGAACCTGCTCTGGAGTGAGGCTAAAAGGTTTATCTCCGATGGTAAATGAGATGTTTGGCATGGTTGAAATGCTATTGCAATCAATCACTGACTCTCCCATTGGACTAGGCAGGCTTTCACATAGCTGTTAAGGATCAAAAACTAAAACTTAGAATACAGATTTGAGCTTCTGAAAAAGAGGCAGGGTTTTGATGTAAACCAACCTTATCTAAATAGTTGATTGCTGCTTCCTTTGTTTCCTTTTCTCTTAGTTGATTCTGGACCCAAATAACAAGCATCTCACAAGCAATGCATAGAAGATCATCACCAGCAGATGATCCCTCCTTGTTTTCCTTCTCAACCACTGATTCAATACCAGTGCTACACAAGAAATCAGGTTTTAGTGTCAACCAAAGATGCTGTTGAGGCAGTTTCTTAAGCACCTTATAAGGCCCTTAAAACTCTTTTGCAACAGAGAGAACATTGGTCAGCAGATTCACAAAAATTTCTTGCATTCTGGTAATCATGCTCATGCAATTTGCCCCAATATCTAAAAATATGCACTTTCAGTGCCACTCATTGCTATCAAATACTTGAAATCTTTGAAGGAAATACTGTCCCAGGATGCATGTGTTGAAAGCGATCAGGCTAAGTCATCTTGTGCAAAGTTTCTGTGCCAAACATGTGGATTATAGACCAGAACATAACGTGAATTTCCTTACCTCACATACTCATCCCCATTGAAAATGCATAAACCAAGTTGCGCACATACTTTGTTGGGTTTTACCTGAAGTCCACAGCATAAAATTAGGGCATCAGCATACGTGGAAATGTAATTGAAATAACAAACTAATTAGAGACAAACGCACCCCTGATATTAAGAGTTCCCATATTAAGTCTCCATACTGAGAAACCACTTCCTTACACTCAGCGCTCACAACCCCTTCTGCTCCAATGGCATGATTGATTTCGGTAATGATGGGCTGAAAATGATAGTTAGTTAGTATACATTTGAAACAAGTAAAACATAAATAAGAAAGGAAATTTGAACTTTCATGCAAGGAGGCCTGTTTTGGGAAGAAGCCAATAATCAGGAAGGTGAAAGAAACTTACTGTTGGACCAGCAAGCAATGAGGTTCCGGAGTCCACAATTGCAGCGCAGCCCTCCTCGCAAAGACCTGAGGAATAAGTGAATGTATTAGAAGGCTTTGTTGTAAGAGCATGAAGGCTGCCGGGTTTTACAGACATGGAATTCCATTAGACTTCAGGTAGAAATTTTGGCATCATGCTGAATCATGAACTTGGAAATGCACGAGGCGGACCGTGTAGAGAAACTAGTTATTAGGATTCAATTTCTAAGAGAAGTGACTCATCATTCATTATAGGATTCAAGGTGCTCGGCAGTTCTCATGTCTGGGATTATCTACTGCAGTTTTTCCTCTATGTTAATAGAGAATTATACAGAGAAAAGGGGGGCATAAACAACATAGAAATAAAAAAGCTCAAGTTGACTGAATATCACCTGTTGAATGGTTGCCAATTAGAAAATCCCCCATGTTGATCTGAAAATGGGAAACAGCAGTAAGAAAAACTCAGTTTTCCCTCTTTGAAAATAGCATATAAGAACAAGGTTAGAAATTGGTCCAAAGATGAAATGCTTTTACCTGCCAGTACCCTTTTTTGGTAACTGGAACATAGGTATGCTTTCCCTTGAAGTGTTTCGGATCAACCCCTCCAAACACAAGCTCGCCACCGTCTTTCGCCTCAGGATTTCGGTTGAGCCAGAACGAGAACACCTCATCATCTACAAGATCTTGTTGCACCATATTGTACCTGTGCTCTTTCCATGAATTAGTCTATCCAAGGTGTACTAGAGAAAGAAATCGCAGAGATGATGAATCTAAGTGATTGTTTCCAAGAAGAATGAAATTACAAAACAAGAACTACGGTCCTGACATAAACATACCACACAGGGACAACATTCCCAACTGAAATTTCCTGAAACCCAAGCCCAAGTATTCCATCAAACTTCCCCAATACGAATGAAAGACTTCCTTCTTTTGTAACCTCAATAAAAACCTGGATTACAAAAGTCACACACACACACACACATTACTGCAAAAAGAAGACAGATGATTCTCCAAATAAATGTAAAATGGAACAAATAACTCACTTGATCTTTGACAACAAGGCCCCCAACTTGAACATTGTCTTGACTTAAGAAACCAGAAATTGATCCTGATCCATAATGTATTTCACAAGAGTTCCCTGAATATGAATTTGAAAACAAAAATTTGAGTTTTAACCTCACAACATAGCATCCAATGTTGTCTATAACATGTACTCTAGTAATTTAACTTCAAATGTAGTGAAAATAGAGACCACATAATTACCATTCTTGATATATGTACTCGACAAGCTTGACTTGTACTTGGAATGGAAATAGCAGGCAATCTGCAGGTGATTGCGAGTCAGCAGCTGATCTCATCTTTAGGACTGTACATTAAAAACCAATAAAGATCAGTTGAACTCACAGAAAAGTAGCATTTTGATGATGGAACCCAGAGATTGGAGCTTCCAGTGTCAAATATGACTGTGAAGTTTTGTGGGGGCGAGCCAATACCAATTTCTCCCAAGTATTGAGCATCCAAATAGTTTTTAAGGGGTATTATATCTGCATCTGAACTTCCTAGATCATGGACCAAACTGTTTGCACCTGCTCCTGATTTTCCCTCCTGTCTAGCAATTCTGGCAGCCTTAATAGTATCAAGGTCTAGACGGCGCTTCTTCAAACCTATTCTCACCAGGCCATTAGAGTTAGCAGGAAGAAGCAAGCATGTCAAAGCCCATAAACAGAAAACCTTGAGAAGAATTTTATTCCCCATATGAGGATACAATATCCCTGCAAGATAGAATGAAGAAAAGAGTAAGCAGGACGCTCAACTGATTGCCTGAACAGAGCATTTGCATGTCCTAATATACTCATTTCCATAGAAATAAAAGAAAACAATTGTGTAAGCCAGTAGCTTTCGAAAAGGAACTAGATTACTATATAGTCTCAGTAGCTTCTTAAAAGAAAACTTGATGTTGTCAGATGATGATGATGAAATTGTTAGAACAAAAGAAATATTTTGAATCAGAAACTTTTGGATTGGTGATAATTGGAAGCTAGTTTTCACCAGTCCAATATCCAAACACATGCCTATTTATCTACTCAAAACTAGATCAAATGATTCACCTCTCCATGATGTTAGCTATAAATTGAAATTTCAACAAGAACTATGAAGATCAATATTTACAACTTGCTTCCAAAACAAGGGTAAGTGTCATACTGTTTTCAAATAAAGGAAACACAGAAACCCTTGAGCATATAGCACAGTTTGGAATGGTAGAAGAAAAGAGATAACAACCAAGATATCAAGATCAATATGTTCACGTATGCAGTGATGATGATTTTGTGTGTGAGAGATAGAGAGGACAAGAAGTGAAACCTGAGCTGAGCTTGAAGCAAAGTGAAGAGACAGAGTACTGCTGAGCTTGAAGAGGGTGTAGCAATCAAGGCAGATAGCTAAACGAAAAGAAAAGGGTGATTTTTATTGAAAACAAAGCTTTTAAAGATCTTCCAGCACTACAGTAGAAGTGGCAAGCAATGGTTGTCGTGTCTTGATTCGCTCCTCCTAAATAAAACGATAAGAAAAATGTGATTTTGATTGAAAACAACCCTTTTAGCAAGGACCGCCTCTGGTTGATTCTTCTTCCTTCATTCAAACCTGCTTCCCTCTCTTATCATCATCCACAAGAAGATTGTTGCCCCGGTAAACATGACATCTAAATATTTTGTCTTCTTGCTCTTGATTACTGGTTGTTTGACGGTACTGGTGGTATTTTTTTTTTAAATAATATTTTTTATTTTTTAAAAATTATTTTTAATATTAATATATTAAAATCATCTAAATATATAATTAAAAATTTAATTTTAAATAAATAAAAAAAATTGACCGCATTTAAAAAAAATAGATTGCTTG